>Ga0265297_10001989_pt1 | contig 43944 bp, 46 predicted proteins | sample Munlanlwell13791_FD_192502 | JGI IMG/M metagenome (GOLD analysis project Ga0265297, IMG submission 192502) | Leachate microbial communities from a municipal landfill in Southern Ontario, Canada - Leachate well 137-91 | ecosystem: Engineered > Solid waste > Landfill > Unclassified | place... | reverse complement strand
GGCTTGCCCAGGAAGTGGAAACGCGGGCCATGAAACTCGAAGGCCCTCTGACCATCGCCGTAATGGGATGCGCGGTGAACGGCCCCGGCGAAGCACAAGGGTCGGATTTTGCGATCACGGGCGGCCAAAAGAAGGGCATGATCTACGTGGCGGGCAAGCAGGAGCGCGTGGTCGATGAGGAGCATCTCGTGGATGAGCTTTTCAAGGAAATTGAAAAACACCGGGCGCAACGCTCAACGCATCCCGTTTGATCTTTCTACATGGATGAGTCCCAAGGTCTTCTTAAAGAGATCCGTCAGAAAATCATTTCACAAAAACGATTGGATGTCAAAGACGGGCTCGATCTCTTTAAAAGCACGGACATTCTTGCAATCGGCCGGATGGCGCAGGCCGTCCGCGAACGGATGCACGGCCGGCGTGCTTTTTATGCCGTGAATCTTCATCTCAATCCCACGAACGTTTGTGCTACCCGCTGCGAGTTCTGCGCTTTTTCCCGCGACGCCGGTGCTCCGGACGCTTACACACTGACGCTTGATGAGATCGAGCAGAAAGTCCGCGAAGCGCTTCGCTGCCATTCGATCAATGAAGTCCATATTGTAGGCGGTCATAATCCTTTGCTTGGGTTCGACTATTATCTGAAGATGGTGCGGCGCATACGACAGACGTCGGAAGAGATCTTCATCAAGGCGTTCAGTGCTCCCGAGATCGATTTTATGGCCAAACGCTCGGGGCTTTCCTGGGTCGAGGTCCTGCGCCGCCTGAAGGAAGCCGGATTGGACGGAATGCCGGGCGGCGGGGCCGAGATCTTTGATCCCGGGGTTCGGGCCAAAATTTGTCCTGAAAAAATATCCGGTGCGGAGTGGCTCCAGATCCACCGTGCCGCGCACGAGACGGGGCTTAGGACTAACGCAACGATGCTTTACGGACACATTGAGACCGACGAACAGCGCGTGGCGCATCTTCTCAAATTGCGCGAACTTCAGGATGAAACACAAGGGTTCAGCGCCTTCGTGCCGCTTGCATATCATCCCGAAAATAACGCGCTCGGAGGAGCCGAAAGGACGAGCGGTTTTTTGGACCTGAAAGTGCTTTCTATTTCGCGGCTTCTTCTGGATAATATCCCCCATATCAAGGCCCACGGGCCGGCGACGGACTTGAAATTCGTTCAGGTTGCGCTTTCGTTCGGTGCCGACGATGCGGGCGGGACAAACCTTCATGAGAGGGTCATGCACGAAGCAGGGGGTGGTGCTCCCGCGGGGTTAAGTTCCGGCGGTCTTGTCCGATGTATCACAGACGCGGGATTCGAACCTTACCTGGTGGATAGTTCTTATCAAATCAAATAACAAAGGGTTTTTGATTATGTCAGACAAAGTGATCCTAACGCAGCAGGGCTATGACAAACTCTACGAAGATCTGAATTTTCTAAAAACCAAAAAACGCCGCGAAGTCGCGGACCAGCTTGAAAAGGCACGGGCGCACGGCGACCTCAGCGAGAACGCCGATTGGGAGACCGCCAAGGAGGCCAAGCACCAGCTGGAGATCCGGATCAGTCAGCTGGAGGCCCGTCTTGGGAACGCGCGTATTCTGAACAAGGGGGACATCGCCCAGGACAAGGCCTATCTGAGCGCCAAAGTTAAAGTGAAGAATCTTGATAGCGGCGATATTTTTGATTACACGCTTGTGTCCCAGGATGAGGCGAATTTTGACGAAGGGAAGATTTCGGTGACCTCGCCGATCGGCCGCGGTATACTGGGAAAAGCTTTAAACGAAGAAACCGTCATCCAAGTTCCGGCAGGGAAGATCAAACTCAAAATTATGGAGATCCAATATGAATAAAATATTCACATTCTTTACCGCTCCCGTCACTGCCTTTTTTTACCCGCCCGTTTATCAGGATGCCGCCAAAAGTTCTGCCGGACGCGGCGTGCTTTACTCTCTTTACCTGGCCGGGCTTTCGGTCGTCCTGGTCATGGTGGTTCTTTCGGCCAGGGTGATGCCCCGGGTCGATGCATTCATCGATTGGGCCAGGACCCATATGCCGGCGATGGTCTGGACGCCGGAAGGTCTCAGCCTCGAGAACGGCCAAACCTCCGCGGCGCTTACCCACCCGAAACTCGGAACGATCGTCAGCTTTGATATGACCAAAACGAATGTCACGGAAGCGGATATGGGGAAAGCGTATATTGTGGTGACGGCGAAAAAGATTTTTTTGAAACGGGCGCCGGGGCAGATCGAAGAGCGGGATATCACGGGCGCCGGGATGCGTTCCGGTCAGCGACTGCCGCCAAGGGTCCGCATTGACGGAAATATTGCGATGAAAATGTATCAGAACGTCAAAGGGGCGATGGTTATCGTGATGCCATTCCTGATGATCATTTTTTTCTTTCTGTTTTTCCTGATGGCGAATCTTTTTTATTCCCTGGCGGGGCTTCTGTTCAACCTTATGCGGTCGGAAAAACTCCGCTACGGGGCTGTTTTTAACCTGACGTGTTTTGCCACGACTGCGGCGTTTACGCTCACATGGCTCAGGGTTTTGATCCCGCTGAGGGCATTGAGCTGGCCTCTTGTCCTGAACATAGTGATCAACCTGGTCTTCATGTTTTTCGCCTTTAAAGTTACGGACAAAAAAAAGGAAGCCGTTTAAACCCGAGGTCCAAAGGTCGCAGGTTCAAATCCTGCCCCCGCTACTCATTGTAAATAGAGAAGCCATCGGCAGTTAATGCCGGTGGCTTCTTTGTTTTTAGGGACCCCGAAACAGGAAGTGTTGACACTTTTGTTCATAGCTTTGTCCCCGCAGTTCGTGCTGATAGGAAAATTAGCGAAGCCTATCGGTCATAGTATTTTTCGTCCCTGAATGATTCTGAGCAGTACAACGACAACGGCAATGACGAGCAGGATGTGAATAAACCCTCCCATGGTGTAACTGCTCACCAGACCCAGTGCCCAGAGAACCAGCAGTACTACGGCGATTGTGTATAACATAGGATCCTCCTCAAAACGTTGGTCTTGCTGCGAGCTGCACAAGTAATGGCAGCCCGCAGCAAGTGAATGGTCTCTATCTTTATTCTTGGTTCATGTTATTAACAACGCGGTTCACCCCATGAATGTCACTCACGAGTTTTGTGACCAGATCTTTCTCCGCGGCGTTTTTGGCCTTACCGCTCAAGGTGACGATCCCATTTTTTGTCGCGACCGAAGTCTTGAGGACGCTTGTGGAGCGATGGAAGAGCAGCGCCATCTTGACCTGGGCCGTGATTGAGGCGTCATCGATCTTTTCCTTCATCGTTTGACCGGTATTCTTCGGAGCTTTCGCGACCGTCATTTCATTCCGGACTTCTTTAATGCCATCGACATTCGCGTACTCCGTCGTCAGTTCCTTTTGAGCTTCACTGGCAGCTTCACCACGCAAGGTGGCAATGCCTTCTTCCACATAAACCTGAGTATTATCGAGGCTCACACTTCGGTGAAAGAGCAGCGCGGCTTTTATTTTCAGCGCGAGCCACTCGTTGGATTTTTCGGCAGGGTATTCCGCCTTAAGCTCCAAGCGGTTGTCCACACTTTTGACTCCGGGAAGATCCTGTGCGGTTTCCTGGGCCAAGCCTTTGTGGGATTGCTCGTTGATTGTTCCTGACAAGGTGACAACGCCATCTTTTGACTCCGCTTTGACTGCGTCGCCTTTGAGATAGGTTTGGGACACATACGATTCCTTAAAAGAGGATTCGATGCTTTGATCTATTTCGGAAGCGAAGAGCGGCGTGCTGGAGGCCAGAAGAGCGATTACAGCCGCCATGAACATTCGTTGATAGTTTGTTTTCATTGGACACATCCTTTTTGTTTTTTGGTTTTTTGTTTTTCGATGGGAGTATAATGCGCTTTGAGACGTATCCACGCTATGGGGTAAAACCCTATGCGCAAACTTTTGGGATGGATAGGGTGTTCACCCCATAGACGTGTGGAAGCAACCAGCTTATAAGGAGAAAGGTTGGTGGCGTATGAAATCCGGGAACCTAAGAAAGGTCAATATGAAAGTTCAGTTGAAACAAATGTCGGGAAAATATATTACGATCCTTCAAAAATTGAAGCTTGAAGTTGCCCAACGCAAAGTCGTGACAACAGCCCTCAAGAAGATCGAGTGCCATTACGCTCAATTGCTGGAAGAGTCCTATCGCATGCAGGAGCAATTACGGCATTTGTCTCGCCAGATCCTGATCGCGCATGAAGAAGAACGAAAGAAGATCAGCCGTGAGCTTCATGACGAGATTGGCCAGATCCTGGCCGGAGTCAATATCAGGCTGGCGACATTAAAGAATGAGAGCGCAATTCATAATAGAAGCATTAGAAGAAAGATCGCGAGTACGCAGCAACTTGTAGAAAGGTCGATGAAAGTCATTCATCAATTTGCTCGCGAATTGCGGCCGGCGGTTTTGGACGACGTCGGGCTCATTCCCGCTCTCCAGTCCTATGCAAAAGATCTTGTGCGGCGGACACGCATTCCTATTCGCTTCAAGGTGTTGAATCCCGCTACGATCAAAGGGTTGGACAGTGCCCAGCGCACTGCCTTCTACCGTGTTGCACAGGAAGCGCTTAGCAATATCGTCAAACATGCCAAAGCAAGTCTTGTGCAAATGAGCCTTTATAGACGCGATAGTGTTGTTCGTATGGAAATCAAAGACAATGGAAGATCTTTTTCAGTCGAACGCATGATGCGCGTGAGAAGGCGCAAACGATTAGGACTGCTTGGCATGAGGGAACGCATGGAGATGATCGGTGGCAGTTTTACCCTAGAGTCGAAGCCGGGCAAAGGCACCACGGTCTTCGCGCAAGCTCCGTTCAAGATCCCTAATGAAGCGAACCAACATCTCACTCTGAAAGGTTTCTAATGAAGCGGATCACCGTTTTACTGGCGGACGACCACGAAGTTGTGCTAGAAGGACTTCAGATGTTGCTCAATCTGGAAGATGATATCGAAGTGATCGGTGAAGCGAAAACCGGCCGCGAAGCGGTGCAGATGACCCAAAAACTTCATCCCGCCGTGGTGGTCATGGATATTGCGATGCCGGTATTAAATGGCTTAGAAGCCACCCGGCAAATTCTCAAAGCTGTTCCCGCCACCAAGGTGCTTGTTCTCTCCGCCCATAGCGACGATGCATATGTCGACCAATTTCTCGCGATGGGTGCGTCAGGCTATATCACCAAGCAATCCACGACACAGGTTTTGTCCAAGGCCATTCGGGAAGTCCAAAAAGGAAACATGTTTTTCGGTCCTTCCATATCGAAGCGCCTTCATGGCCGTAATCGGACATCGCTCAATGGAAAAGGACAGATAAAAAATCAAAACATCCGTTTGAGTGCGCGCGAAGCGGAGGTCCTTCAACTGATCGCCGAAGGTGAGGCCAATAAACAAATCGCCGCAAAACTTGAGATCAGCATCAAAACGGTTGAAAAACACCGCCAGCATCTTATGGAAAAACTTCATATTCATGACACTGCAGGGCTCACCCGCTACGCCATTTCCGCAGGGATCATCGAGAGCAGTATTCAGTCCACTATCCGCTAACCCAACCTTCTGCTTGCGTTCCTAAACTCATAAGGCTTTTGAGTGGGGTGAATGCCCCATAGAATTGCTGGCTAGGTTGTATTAAATTGTAGAGTTATTCGACTTCAACCGAAAGAAGAACTCCAATGATGGTTTCAGCCATAATGAAATCCAAACGCTTCTGGACGCTAGCGATCGTGAGCGTTCTTTTAAGCTGTTTCATATTTACCTTCTTCTATTTCCACCGGTTTATCCGATATCAGGAGCCGAAATTTCTTACATTCCATGAACTTCAAAAACTTTATAAGAATCCGCATCCGGGCGGTTTGCTTGGCTTGAAACTGGCAAGATTCAGAAGGACGCCGATCATTAGCAATGAGGCTTATTTTGAAGGGGCGAAGCCGTTGCTACATACAGACCCCAAATTAGGTCCTTATCTGACGCTCGCGAGTTGGAACATTGAAGAATCCCTTCACATAAAGGAGGCGATCGCGGTGTTCTCCTCTTCCGATCAATTTCGTTCTATGATCGATCCTCAGAAAGCGCCGGAAGGGTCTCCCAGATACAAGGAAATCCTCCGTCAACGAGAGCGGCTTGCCCATGCCGATATCATCGTGCTTCAGGAAATGGATGTTGGCGTGAAGCGTTCCGGGTACATCAACGCGGCCGGGGAACTCGCGAAGGTTTTAAAAATGAACTATGTGTTCGGAGATGAACATCTTGAACTGGATCCTGTGGTCCTAGGGCTTGAAAAGATCTATCAAAAAGACGGGAAGACAGTCGATCAGGCCGCAACGAATGATCGTATGGCGGATCCCAACCGGTATAAAGGGGCGTTCGGGAGTGCCGTGCTTTCCCGTTATCCGATCAGAAAGGTTCAAGTCTTCCAGCTGAAATATACGGCCTACGATTGGTATGCCGGAGAAAAGGCCCAATATGGTTTGACGGAAAAAACAAGGCAAACAGGCAGTGATGTTCTTTTTAAAACACCGATCATGAATCAAATAAAAACAGGCACTCAGATCTATTTCCGGGTCGATCTGGAAGTGCCGGAACTGCCTGAACGGACCTTGACGATCATCAATATCCATCTGGAAATCAAATGCACTCCGAAACAACGGGAGACCCAACTTGCAGAGATCCTTTCATATATAAAAGAAATCAAACATCCCGTGATCATGGTCGGTGATTATAACGCGGCCCCTGACGATCTGAGCGCGACATCTGTGAAACGCATTGTGACACGGACGATCAAGGATCCCACCACCTGGCTTTCGGCTGCCGTCACTTATTTATTGCCCCAGGCTCTCATCATCAATGCCTCTCGTTTTGTTGGAAATTACACAAAAAATCTCCAGGACCCTTTGGCTCCTGATATCTCGGTGATATTTCCAAATCCCCTTCATGACTTGTTCGCCATGATCCAAAATTATCGCTTTAAAGACGGAGGCGCTTTCGATTTCCGCGGTGATCCGGAACGTTCGATCAACGGGAAAGGAAGGGCCTTGGCCAATTCTAACGAGCGTGGTTTTAAAGGATTTAAAACAACCTGGAGTGTGAAGCAGCCCATTTCAATCCTTGGCAAGTATCGACTTGACTGGGTTTTTGTTAAATCGATACTTAAAAATCCTTACGATAAAAGCGGACCTTATCGCCTCGCTCCTCATTTTGGTGAAACCTTAGAAGAACTCAACACTTCCTTAAAAGTTCCTGTTTCGGATCACCATCCGAATGTAGTCGATATCCCATTCCACGAACCCCTCATAAATTTGAAAAAGTCCGGTCTGAAATCATAGGCCCCTTTTCTTTCGCGTAGTAGGTGTTCACCCCATAGAATCCCCAAGGGATTATGGCTTATGATTCATCAAGAAGACAATGAGAAGAAATAAGAAAGGGAAACCATGAAAACATTTCTAGGGATAGTGATTCTGATCTGCGCCTTGGGTCTGATGGCCGGTTGCCACAGCGGAACCACGCGCGGAATTGGTTCCGATATTTCGAAGCTCGGAAACAATATGCAAAAGTAAAAGCATGAATGCATCTCGGTCTTTAACAAAAGGAGTATAACCATGAAAACACAATCATTTGCGCGAATTGCCGTATTTGTTTTTCTCACCCTTCTGTTTTTCACACCTATTTCTTACGCCAAATCAGCCAGGGAGATCGATGCGAGCGTTGATACGGCCCTGACGCGTTTTCAAAAGGATGTTTTTGCCGCGAAGGACATGCTGGCCAAAGCGAAGGGAGTGCTTATTCTTCCCAAAGTATTCAAGGCCGGGATCGGGATCGGCGGGGAATATGGCGTCGGCGCGCTTCGGATCAAAGGAAAAACGGTTGATTATTACAACATCATCGGCGGCTCCGTTGGTTTTCAGTTCGGGGCCCAAGTGAGAAACATCTACCTCCTGTTCATGGAGGATCGGGCGCTTCAAAATTTCCAGTCAAGCGACGGATGGAGGGCCGGCGTGGACGGCTCCGTCGCCCTGATCACGATCGGTGCGGATGGTTCCGTCGATACTACCAAGACGAATGCGTCGATCATTGCCTACGTGCTGGATCACAAAGGGCTCATGTATAACTTGAATTTAGAAGGCTCAAAGTTCAACAAAATCAAACCGAATTGAGGGATCCTTTTGAAATTGCAATTCGCCTGGTTTAGGGAGTTTGTGCATGAATAATAAAATGGCAGAGACAATACGCGATATTACCCCACAGGGGCTATCCCTATCCAATAGGAAGAAAACAATAAAGGTGATTGCGGCAAGATGGTGGTGGCTGCCGCCGTTTCTAGCCCGGACGCTCATCGGCTTTGTTTTTATTCAGGCGGGATTGCATAAATTATACGAACTGAATCATGCTAAGGATGTTTTGAATTTTTTCTGGATCACAGTTCCAGTCGAACATCGTTGGGATCCTTTTTTTCCTGCTGTTGAGCTTATCTTCGGGGCGCTTCTGTTACTTGGATTGTTCACACGTCTTACAGCCATTCTGCTATTCGGCATTCTAGCAACTTCGCTTCTGGATCCCACACTTAAAGAACTCACGGGCTTGAATTTATTCGCTCTCCAAAATTTTTCCATTATTGCTTTGCTTGCAGGACTTTGTGTGGCGGGGGCAGGTTCCGCTTCTCTCGATCGATTTATTTTCAAATACGATGGCAGCAAAGTAAACTGAAATGGAGCCAGCAAAAGTTATCCTCGCCGAAGTTCCAACGCTAAGTTCCTTCCTTGGGATAAGGTGTTGAGTTCGATTTGAGGAATTTCGGCGGGGAAATATCGAATAACGTGAATAACAATAGAAAAGGATGTGAAGCATGAAGAAAATAATGGGAATAAAAAATCGCTGGCTTGTGATAACGATGGTGTGTCTCATCAGTTTGGGCGCGGTATCGATGGCAGGTTGTGCGGGAAAGACTAAAACCTCAACGGTGACGACGCAGACTACGAACGGAGTATCGGGTAGCGGCGGTACGAGTTCCGTGACAACTCAAAAAGAGGTGGAAACCAGTGCGCATCCTCGCGGTGTGATCGGGGGTCTTTTCTATACAATCGGCCAAGTCCTGATCTGGCCGTTCAAAGCCATCGCAAGTCTCTTTTAATCATGAGCACGATCATCACGAAAGATGGTACGCAGATCTATTACAAGGACTGGGGCACAGGGCAGCCTGTGGTGTTCAGCCACGGTTGGCCCCTCAGCGCGGATAGCTGGGAGGCTCAGATGATGTTCCTGGCTTCCAACGGTTATCGCTGCATTGCACATGACCGTCGCGGCCACGGCCGGTCGAGTCAGCCCTGGAACGGCAACGATATGGACACTTTTGCCGACGATCTCTCGGAGCTCATCGAAACACTCGATTTGAAGAATGCCGTCCTGATCGGCTTCTCCATGGGCGGCGGCGAAGTTGCACGCTACATCGGACGCCACGGCACGAAACGAGTAGCCAAGGTTGTGCTGGTATCCGCTGTCCCGCCGCTGATGCTGAAAACAGCGGCCAATCCCGGAGGATTGCCGATGAAGGTGTTCGACGGGATCCGAGCAGGCGCCATCGCTGACCGTTCGCAGCTCTATAAGGATCTCGCCAGCGGTCCGTTCTTCGGAGCTAACAGACTAGGTGCCAAGGTCTCGCAGGGTATGATCGACTCGTTTTGGCTCCAAGGGATGCAGGCCGGTCACAAGAACACCTTCGACTGCATCAAGGCGTTCTCCGAAACGGACTTTACCGAGGATCTCAAAAAGTTTGATGTGCCGACGCTGATCATTCACGGAGATGATGACCAAATCGTACCGATCGGTACTGCAGCACTAGCCTCCTCGAAACTCGTCAAGAACGCGACCTTGGAGATCTACGCGGACGCACCCCACGGCCTCACGAGCACACACAAAGACCGGCTCAACGCGGATTTACTGGCATTCCTTAAGACCTGAATTTGCCTTGCTGGCGTCGCCATGGATTGGAAAAGGCAGTAAGTTCGTTTTCACCTTACCCCGCTTCCGAGGAAATATCTGTTGAAGGACGGCCGTTTCGAATAGTATTGCGAATGTATTTATGAGAAAAATCCTGTTTTTGATCTTAGGATCGATCGTTGCGGGGTTCATTCTTGCCTCCCTGGCAAAAGGTTTTATCTTGAAGGTTGGCATGGAACAAGCCGTGACTCGCCTGACCGGTTTCAAGACCCAAGTGCGCGCCCTGAAATATGACCTTCCATCGACGATCCGCGTCCAAGACCTTGAAATATTGAATCCTCCGGGATTTGAAGCAAAGGTTTTCGCGAAGGTCCCGGAAGTTTACATTTCCTTTTTCGCGGTCGAATTTCTTCTGGGCAAAGGCGTGCGCTTTGGGGAGATCAGGCTCTATGTAGAGGAAGTCTACATTGAAAAGAACCCCAAGGGCGTTTCGAATGTAGACCTTTTGAATTTGTCGGGATACGGGCCGAAACAATTGTGGCTTTTTGCGAAACGGACGCCTTTTCTGGTGGAACGCCTCAAATTAACGCTTCATCATGTAAACTACGAAGACCATTCCGCCGTGGCAGTAGCGTCAGGCTCACCGGAGAAATTCTCCATAGACTTGAATGTCCAAAACCGGGTCTATTTGAAGATCCATGATCCCCAGATGCTTCTGAATCTGGTCTTATTTGAAATCCTTCGCAGTGCGTCATTCAGCGATTTGTTGGGTTTGGGTCCCGAAAAACTCCTGGGTGCGGCTTTTGCCGCCGGGCAGGCATTTGTGAAAGATCCGGCGAATGCATTAACCCGTCAGACCGGAAATATGGCAGGGCAGGCAAATGATCTCGTGAACCGGGCCAAGATCCCTCAAAAGGCCGGGTCTGCTTTTCAAAGTTTGGCCCGCGAGACCCAAGGTGTTCTCAAGGATGCGACAGCAGCGACCGGTAAAACGGCTTCCGGATTTTGGAGGAAATTGAAATCCTTAATACCGGGAAAGAAAACCGCCGCTAAATCTTAAGGGGACGCAAGAAAAGTACCAGGCGTCATTCGACAGTTTTGATCGGCGGTCTTGGGTTCAATCTTTCCTGATCGGCCGGAAGCGGATGTATAATTGATAGCGCACCACTTGCAGTTTTAAGGAGGGCTTAAAAATGACCCGTTTGGCAGGCTCAGGGTCATCTTGAACGGCTGAAAGGAGTCGAAGGATGAAAGGAAAAAAGAAGAAAAGCGAGACGGAAATTGAAGCTCTCTTAGATTATACCAATCGTATCATTGCGACTCTTAGGGAGCCCTTTTTAATTTTGGATAAGAATTTACGGATCATTTCTGCCAACCAGGCTTTCTACGCCACCTTTGAGGTTAAAGAAAAAGACACCATAGGCCGGCTGCTTCCTGATCTAGGGGATAGGCAATGGAATATTCCCAAGCTGCTTCAACTGCTAAAAGAAATTCTACCAGAAAAAAAAGTCATGAAAGATTATGAAGTCGGACATAAATTTGAAAAAATTGGACAGCGAGCCATGATTCTGAATGCCTGCCAGTTGCGTGTCCCTAAGAAAATAGCAGTAATCATAGCGGCAGGGGTAAGAAAAGAAGAAGAGGTGGAAGAAGAGCTGATTCTCCTTGCTATTGAAGACATCACCGTGCGCAGGGAGATAGAAAATGGGTTGGAAAAAACCCGTAAAGAACTGGAAGCAACTAAAATATCCGAAGATGCAGCCCGAGAATACGCGGAGAGCATCATCAACACCGTACGTGAACCCTTGATTGCTCTGGACCAGGATCTAAGGGTGGTTTCTGCCAGCCGCTCCTTCTATGACGTCTTTATGGTAAACCCCAAAGAGACCGTGGGACAGCTTATCTATGACCTGGGCAATAAACAATGGGATATCCCCAAGCTGCGGGAACTGCTGGAAACCATCCTTCCCCAAAGGGCAACCTTTGACAACTATGAGGTGGAGCACGATTTTACTACCATTGGCAGGCGCATCATGCTTCTGAATGCCCGGCAGATCCAAAGAGTGTTGGGCAAAGAACGGATCATCCTCCTGGCCATTGAGGACATCACCGCGCGCAGGGAGATAGAAAATAAGCTGAAAATAGCGAAGATCGCTGCTGAAGCCGCCAATCAGGCGAAGTCCGAATTCCTTGCCAATATGTCCCATGAATTGCGCACTCCTTTAAATGCGATCATTGGTTTTTCCGAGGTTTTGTACGATCAGAAATTCGGCCCTGTTAATGAGACCCAGAAAGATTACCTGAGTGAGGTTTTAGATAGCAGCAAACACCTTTTGTCCTTGATCAACGATATCCTTGACCTTGCCAAGGTAGAATCCGGTAAAATGGAGCTTTTGCTCTCTAATTTTTCCCTCAAAGAACTCCTGGAGCATAGTTTAATTTTCATCAAAGAAAAGGCGTTTAAGCAAAATATCGAGATTTCTTCAGGCATCGCCGAGGAGGTGGGCTATATCCGGGCTGACGAACGCAAGGTGAAACAGATTCTCTTCAATTTGCTTTCTAATGCGGATAAGTTTACCCCCGATGGCGGCAAGATCGGCATCAACGCAAGAATAACCGGTTCTGAAGTGGAGGTCTCGGTCCGGGATACCGGGATCGGTATCGCTCCGGAGGACCAAGGCAAATTATTTAAAGAATTCGTGCAGTTAGAAAATACCATGACCAAGCAATACAAGGGGTCGGGCCTAGGGCTGTCTTTGGCCAAGAAACTTGTGGAGTTGCACGGAGGAAAGATCTGGGTAGAGTCTGAAGGTAAAGGCAAGGGCTCCAGCTTCAAATTCACTTTACCGATAAAAGGAGAAAAATAATATGCCAAAAAAAAAGAAGATACTGATCATCGAAGATGACCCTTCGTCCAAGAAGCTGCAAACAAGCCTGCTCGAACAAGCGGGTTACGAGATTATGGTCGCGAATAATGCGGAAGCCGGTATTGACTTGGCCAAGGAAAAATTGCCGGATCTGATCATAATGGACTTTCAGCTCCCGGGAATGAACGGGGAGCTGGCGCTTAAGATCTTGTGGGCCGATGAAAGGACAAAAAATATTCCCGTTGTTTTTGTTACCGCTTCGGTGATGGAGGATGAAAAGAAGAGATTTGCTTCCTATCATTGCAAAGTCATAACCAAACCGATCGATACTCGCACCTTTGTGCAGGAAATAGAAGAGACCTTGAATGCGCCGAGAAAATAAATCGAAGATCCTTTGTGTGGATGATGAAAAAAAGAACTTAAAACTTCTGGAAGCCCTGCTTGTGCCCCAAGGATACGAAGTGATGTCGGCGGAAAACGGAGAAGCGGCGCTAGAGCTCTTGTCATCAGGTCTGCCTGACTTGGTGCTTTTGGATGTCATGATGCCCAAACTCGACGGTTATGAAGTATGCAAGAAGATAAAATCCACAAAGGAGACCCTGTTTTTGCCTGTGGTGATGGTCACTGCTTTAAGGGAAGAAGAGGAAAGGATTAAAGGGATAGAGGCCGGTTGCGATGATTTTATCTCCAAGCCTTTTGATAAACATGAACTTTTAGCCAGGGTAAAATCGCTTTTAAGAATAAAATTGATGCATGATGAGCTGCAAAACAGCTATGCGAAATTAAATGAGCTGCAGATGCTGAAAGACAATCTTGTAGGACTGATCGTGCATGATATAAACAACCTTTTAATGATATCAAGCATTAATTTCCACCGAGCCTTTATAAAAAGGGGGGATTTTCCCGAAGACATCAAGAAATCGTTAACCATAGCGGGAATGCATTTGGATGAGCTGGCTGCCTTAGTTTCGGATTTCGTCGACATAGGCAGAATAGAAGAAGGCAAGATATCGCTGAGCATGGAAGATACGGATATCAATGCCCTCATTTCGGAAACCTTGGGGAAAATGTCTCCGGCCGCGCAATATAGCGGGATCGATCTTAAAAAGATCGACTCGGATAAACAACTCTGTTTTACTCTCGATAGGGGTTTGATTTTACGGATCATGAACAATCTAATATTAAACGCCGTGAAGTTTACGCCGAAAGGTGGCACGATCGAGGTCGGTGCCGATATTTTTGAGAACGGATTGCGCCTTTCCGTGAAAGACACGGGGGCGGGCATCCCGCCCGAATATAAAGAAAAGATATTCGAAAAATTTTCTCAAGCAAAAGGTGAACAGGTGAACTTCAAGAAGGGCAAAGGCCTTGGCCTTACCTTTTGTAAACTTGTGGTTGAGGCGCACGGCGGCCGAATTTGGGTCGAAAGCGAATTAGGCAAAGGCAGCACCTTTTATGTCACGCTGCCTGCGCATTTAAAGTAATTTAGTGCACAGCGGGGTGAAGTCATGGTTAAGCTACTGATCGTCGATGATGAAAAAGAGATCTGTGAGGAGTTCAGGGAGACCTTGGAGCAGGAAGGTTTCGAGGTCGATGTCGCGACGAGCGGCAAAGACGGGCTCCAAAAGATTCGTCAGAATCTTTACAACCTTGTTCTTCTGGACGAGAGCATGCCCGGAATGGAAGGCGACAAAGTTTTTGAGTATCTTCGCGAGTTTAGCAAAGTCCCGGTAGCGTTCGTCTCCGGTTTTTTAACTCCCTCAAAAGAAAGAAAGGTCATGTCTATGGGGGCCGTGAAGTGCCTGCGCAAGCCCTTGGAGCTTGGCCAGGTTAAATCCCTCATTCATACCGTTATTTTCTCGAAGCGCAATTGATTGTCAAGAATCTATAATCACTTATGTTTGACATTTGAGTCCGATTCGTACCATCCCCAACAGGCTGTCTCCAAATTGGCGGCTTTCACTAAGAATAGAGTAAAAGCGATCGGAGGGCGGTACGCCTTATTTTTCTATTACGGCGTAGCTGAAATTGGGGCCCTTTTTTTGTTCCGGGGAGCGCGGGTTAACACCGTTTTTATTTATTTTTGAGTTAACGGTGCAGTACTGCGTTACTATTGATTTTCCTGGTTCGCAGTACTAGAGGCAGGACTCGCTCGAAAGGGAAGCGGGGAGCTTTTTTTCGCGTCTTGTCTCAAAATAAGAAATAAGTGAGCCGCTTCCCACGATCAAAAAAATACCGGACACCATGAGCCATGTGACGGTGTCTCCCCACAGCAGCCACCCATACGCGAACGAGAGCACCGGATGAAGGTAGGAGAAAGGCGTGACCAGATAGGCGGGGGCGCGTCTCAGTGCGGTGGTCATCCAGACCTGTCCGTAGAATGAAAAAACCACGACGCCGGTAATCAATCCCCAGGACCCAAGATCCGGCCATTTCCATCCTTTCAGGAAAAAAAGCGAGCCCACAGTCGAAATCAGCGTGAAATAAAAAATCACGGTGTAAGGCGACTCCCGGTTCCGGATCGTACGGATCGACAAATAGGCGAACGCGGCAAAGATCGAGGAAAGCAGTGCCAGCCACACCGCCGGGTTCCACGCCGCGCCGGAACGAGCACTCAGCAGGACCACGCCCACGAAAGACAAAAAGATCAGAAACCAAAGAGAAAGACTCGGCCGCTCCTTCAGGAAGAAGAACGAAAAGATCACTGTGAAGATCGGAGCCGTGTAATTGAGCATGATCGCAAGCCCGAGCTCGAGTTTAGCAATCGTGTAAAAATGAAGAATCAGGGCGCCGAAACCGCAGACGCCGCGGGCCGTCAATTTAAACCGTTCCTCGCCCCACAGCGAGATTTTTTTGTGCCAGATAAAGGGGAGCACCATCAGAAGCCCGAAAAAACTCCGGAAGAAAACGATCTGAAACGGAGAGATGGACGTGCTCGCATATTTGACGCAAAGCGCCATGATGGAAAAACATACCGCGCTTTGAGACATTAACCAGATGCCGGAGAGATAAAGTTTGGAGCGTTTCATAAAATGCAGGGCAGAGACAACCGGCCGGAAGACGGCGGAAAACCGGTTTTTACGACATCCGTCATTCGCTATCCTTCATCCGGTTTTCAGGGTTTTAAAATAATCTTTCCGAAATTCTCGCGGGCGGCCATGCGATTCAGGGCCTGGCGCGCTTCCCGTAACGGGAATACTTGATCGACCACCGGCCGCAAACGGCCGTCCTGAATGCGCCGGACAATGCGCTGAAGCTCCGGGATGCCGCCCATGTAAGAACCAATGACCGAAAGTTGATGCGTAAAAAGATAGCGCAGATCGAAACTGACCGTGCGGCCGGCTGTCGCGCCGCAGGTGATGATCCGGCCTTTTTTCCTGAGGCACAACACGCTTTTGGTGAACGTGTCGCCGCCGATGTGATCCAGGAGAACATCGACGCCTTCACTCTGAGTCAGACGCATGACCTCAGTTTGGAAATCCTTCAGCTGATAATTGATGACTTCATCGGCGCCGAGAGCTTTGGCGCGTTTGACCTTTTCTTCGCTTCCCACTGTGGTGATCACCCGGGCTCCCAGGAGTTTTGCGATCTGGACCGCCGCGCTGCCGATCCCGCTTCCGCCGGCCTGAATGAGTACCGTCTCTTTTTTCTTGAGCGCGGCCCGCGTCACGAGGATATGCCACGCTGTCAGGAATACGAGCGGCACCGCAGCCCAGGATTCCATGCCGAGACTCCCGATGACAGGGATGATGTTTCGTGCGGGGACTTTTACATATTCCGCGTAACCACCGTTATTCTGAAATCCGACGATCTCATATTTGGCACAAAGGCTGTCCCAGCCTGATTTACAATAGGAGCATTTGCCGCAGGAAATGCCGGGCGCGACGATAACGGGTTTATGAAGCGGAACACCGTGGGCTTTTTTCCCTTTTTCAACAACTTCGCCCGCGATATCGCAACCAAGAATATGCGGCATGCTGACCTTTACGCGGGGCATGCCCGCGAGCGTCCAAAAGTCCAAATGATTCAGTGCGCAGGCCTTGACCTTGACCAGGGCGTCTTTTTTACCGAGATCCGGGATGGGCACATACGCCTCTTCAAGTTCGGTCGTTGTGCCGTGTTTTTTGAAGACGATCGCTTTCATCTTTGCCATAAAAATTTCCTCTGCCGCGAAGTATACCGGAAATACGGGAGAAGGACAATGTGGATGACATTTAGCCTGAACACGAAAGCCTGTATGTAGTATATTGTTGCTTATGAAAGAGACATTTGCGGCCCAAAAGAAACGTGCACATGCGGTTTTTCTCCGGTTGCATAAGGCTTATCCGAGTATCCGGTGTGCTCTTCATTTTTCAACGCCATGGGAGCTTTTGGTGGCAACGATTCTTTCCGCCCAATGTACGGACAAGCTCGTAAATCGGGTCACGCCGGCCCTTTTTAAAAAATATTCAAGTATACGCGCCTTTGCGGCCGCGGATCCCAAAAAGATTGAGGAAGCAATTCGTAGCGCGGGCTTTTACAGGAATAAGGCCAGGAATATCCTCGGTGCCGCGAAAGCAATTCTCGAAAAATTCCGCGGGAAAGTTCCGGCCCGCATGGAAGATCTTGTCGCAGTCCCGGGAGTAGGGCGGAAGACGGCCAATGTCATTTTGGGGAATGCTTTCGGGATTCCCGGGATCGCGGTAGACACGCATATGATCCGCATCAATCGTTTGCTGGGGTTGACGCGCTACGCCGACCCCGTGAAGATCGAGTTCGACTTAATGGAATTAATGCCGAAAAAGAACTGGACGCTCTATTCACATCTTATCATCCATCATGGCCGCGTGCGCTGTGTTGCCCGCCGGCCGGATTGCCGGCATTGTGAAATCCGCAATCTATGTCCTTCCGCGGACAAGGCTTTTTATCGGGCAGCAACAAAAAGATGAGACAAGGTCCGTGTTGAAAAAGATACCCACAAAGATGTTTTCGCGGGGAAAGGAGGGGCAAGGTGCCCAAAAAGATATTGATCGTGGATGATGAACCTGTCATGGTGACACTCTTGAAGGTCCGTGTCGAATCCCATGGTTTTCTGGTCGAGACAGCGCACGATGGCGCAAGCAGTCTTGAAAAGGCAGAAGTATGGCAGCCCGATCTTATTTTGCTGGATGTTGCCATGCCGAGGATGGACGGTTATGAGACCTGCCGCCGTCTTAAGGCCATGAAAGAAACAGCCCATATTCCCGTGGTTCTTTTTTCTGCCGTGCGGGAAGTGCAACTCGAGGCCCTGGCCCAAAAGGCTGGTGCTGCGAAAGTGATCCAGAAACCATTCGTGGATCAGGTGTTCGAAGCCATCTCGGAGATTCTTGGCCCGGAATAGTCCCAATTCCCATCAATTCCAACGAAGTTGAAATTGGGGTAATCCTGACTACCATCAAGCAAAAGAAAATAAAAGTCAGGATAATCCTCCGGGCTTAGGTGGGCGCATTGGGATTGCCTCCCAAATGACGTTTGAAGCGGGATGCGGTCCGGAGATTTCGGGCGTGTGGACAGAACCCTGTGTTCGGTGTATATTACGGTTCGTTGCATCAGGATTGTGTCGCCTGTCTTCTATTTTAAGAAACCGCTTCTTATCTCTAACGGAGTAAATCCATGAGTAAAGAAAAGACCCTTACCGATTCAAATTTTCAGGCCGAAGTACTTCAATCCCAACAACCCGTTCTGGTTGATTTTTGGGCCGAGTGGTGCGGGCCCTGCCGGATGCTCGGCCCTGTAATTGAAAAGATCGCAGCTGCCAACGCTGGCCGCATCGTGATCGGAAAAATGAACGTGGATGAGAACCCGAACACGCCCCAGAAATACGGGATCCAGGGTATTCCGACAGTCATTTTTTTCAAGGGCGGGGAAGTCGCGAAGCAGCTTGTGGGCTATCAGGCCCAGGACAAGATTCAAAAAGCCATTGACGAACTTTTTCCGAAATAACCGTCCGATCATCCCTCCTCCCTTTGAGCTTTCCGGGACTGAAGCCGTTACCCCTCGTATGAAACAGCGCCGCTTTGGAAAAACAGGCTTGCGTGTTTCCGAGATCGGTTTCGGCTGCTGGGCCATAGGAGGCAACGCCTACGGTCCGGTTCGTGATAAAGACTCCCTCGAAGCCCTGGCAGTCGCATGGGATTCCGGGGTCAATTTCTTTGACACTGCCGATACTTACGGGGAAGGGCACAGTGAAGAACTTCTCGGGAAATTCCTGAAGGGCAGGCCCCGCGACCGCTTTATTCTGGCCACTAAGTGCGGCTGGGATTTTTACCCGCCTTCGCAAAAGTCCGCCTCTTTTTTACCGGGATCGCCTGAAAAACTCAACCACACCGGACACAGAAAAAATTTTAATACCGGTTATATCCGCTTCGCTTGCGAACAAAGCCTCAAACGTCTCGGTACGGATGTGATCGATCTTTTTCTGCTTCACAATCCTTCTCTGGAACTGATCCGGGGCGGAGATATGGTAAGCGTTCTGGAAGGGTTGAAGAAGGAAGGAAAAGTCCGTTTTATCGGGATCTCGGTCCACACGGAGGCTGAGGCCTTGGCGGTACTCGGGGACCCGCGTGTTCAGGCGATCCAGATCATCTTCAATCTGTTGGACCAACGCATGGCTGAGAGGATTCTTCCTGAAGCGGAGAAAAAAGATGTCGGGGTGATCGTCCGGGAAGCGCTTGCATCGGGACTTCTGAGCGGAAAATATGCGCCGTCGCATGAATTCCCCAAGGATGATCATCGCCGCCGCTGGGCCCCTGAAAAACGGGAGGCCGACTGGCAAAAAATCCAGCTTATTCAAAAAACACTCAAGACCGGGACCTCGCCTTTGTCGAAAGCGGCATTGGAATTCACGCTCGCGTTCGGGGCAGTTTCGACGGTGATTGCCGGGGCAAAGACCCGGGCGCAGGTACTTGAGAACGTTGCGGCATCCTTGCAACCGGCATTGAGCCCGGAGGATATCGGGCGTCTGAAAGAGCTTTATGCCCGGGAAGAAATTTTCCGGAAAGGATTGAATCCTCGATGAAGAAACTAAGGCCTCTTTTCTTTATTTTGATCGTGTTGACCGCTCTCGGAATGATGCATGCCCGGCTCCTGGGTATGGCGGCCGAGCCTTTTCTGGAAAAAGTAATGACCCGGGTTTTTGACATGCCAGTTCATATCGAAGGTATGCGTATTTCCCCCCTTTTTTCGCATGTGAGTGTCGCAAAGCTGGAGATCCTCAATCCTCCGGGGTTCAGACGACGCGACCATTTCACAGCCAAGGGCATCGATTGCACTCTGGACCTCCGCGTGATCGGGAACAAGTTTATCCGGATCCGCAAGGCCCACTTCAGAGAAGTTGTTTTTGCAATCGAGAGCTACATGACTTCTCAGGGGTCGCGTACCAATGTCAAACATTGGTATCACAATATGGGACTTGATGAGGACAGCCCGCCGCTCCCGCCCCGTTCCATGCCTCATCCGGAGAATATCGGCGAAGACTCCTGGCGTGTCCGGATCGACCGTTTGGAGCTCGAGAAAGGGTCGCTCATTTTTGATGACCGGCGCGAACCCGAAGAACAGCGGTGGATTTTTGAGCACATCAAGGGTTTTTGGACCGGTTTTGATTTCCTTTCGGATTATACCAGTCCGACCTTTACAGAGACGATCCAGGTGGAAGCAACGTTCGGAGCGAATCCCCCGGCCCGTTTCAAAGGCGGGGGGAGATGTCAATTCGCGGACGGCGACAATTTTGATGTCGATGTCCAGATCACGGACGGTTCCGTGGCAGAATACGAGTTTCTTCTTTCGGAGGTCCTCGGGGAAGTGCAAAGCGGGACCTTTGACCTCAAGTCGCATCTGTTGTGCGTGGAGGGTGACCTCAGGTCCGAGCATTTACTGACTCTCAAGTCCATGACGTTCGAGGCGCCGTCGGCCGCCCAGAAGCTTCTCAAATATCCATTCGACGGGATGCGCCTTCTTTTGGAGGATCAGAAAAACGTGGAACTGAATATCAAAGTCGACGGTGATATCGAGGACCCCAAGTTCCGTGTTTTCAGCGCTTTCACAAAGGCATTCCAAAAGTCTTTGATCTCCAAGGCCAAAGCGGGCATCACCGGGACCGTACAGATTGCCGCGAATACACCGGAACAAGTGAAGAATGGACTGAGCAAGCTCGGGGCGATCCTGACCGAGCCTTTTATGCCCCAGGACGGAGCAGATGCCGGATCCCGCGGAGGGAAAAAGGATGCCTGAGACCAAAGTAGGACATGTCGCGATCATCGGAAGGCCGAACGTCGGGAAATCCACCCTTTTGAATTATCTGGTGGGGGAGAAACTGGCCGGGACCTCCGCCAAGCCCCAGACGACGCGCGATGTGGTCCGCGGGATATTGACCGTTCCCGACGGCAAGGGGGTCCAGAGCCCCTATCGCGGGCAGATCATTTTTCTCGACACGCCGGGCGTCCATCAGCCGAAAGATGCTTTGGGCGAGGGCATGGTGCGTGATGTCCATCAGTCGCTTTCGGACGCGGACCTTCTCTTCTGGATGGTGTATCCCAAGGCCATGGGAGATGCGGAACGCGCGATCCTGAAATGGGTCCGGGATGTTTCCATTCCCGTATTCCTTTTAGTCAATCAGATCGACCGTTTTCCCAAGGACGATCTCTTGCTTGCCCTGGATTCTTTTCAAAAGGTCTACGCTTTTAAGGAGTTCATTCCCATCAGCGCCAGGACCGGAGAGAACGTCAAGGTCCTGATTCAGCAAACGCTGAAATACCTGCCGCAGGGTGAGTTCATTTATCCCGAGGATCAGCTTTCCGACCAGAATGTCCGCTTCCATGTGCAGGAAATGATACGCGAAAAACTTTATCATTTCCTGGGCGAGGAACTTCCGTACGACGGGGCAGTACGCATCGATGATTTCAGGGAGGAAGAAAAAATAACCCGCATTCACGCCACGATCGTGATCGAACGAGATTCTCAAAAAGCGATCGTGATCGGCAAGGGCGGCGAAAAGATCAAGCAGATCGGCACGGCCGCACGTCTCGACATCGAGCGATTCCTCGGCAAAAAAGTATTCCTGGAGCTTTGGTGCAAGGTGATCCCGGGCTGGAAAAGCAACACCAGCTTTTTGCGCGAGTCCCGCCAGCACTGATTCTCATCAATTTAAAAGTCTAAGGTAATCAGTACAGTCCAAGTCACCCTTTATGAAAAGAAAATAAAGACTTGGGCAGCACTGATTCTCATCAATTTAAAAATGCGTTGCTCCAGTTATTCCCTCCTGTAGGGCACATTTAAATGTGCCCTACGGAAGAGAGGATAGAGCGAATATCTCTCAGGAAACCGAAACAATGCATTTAAAAGTCTAAGGTAATCAGTACAGTCCAAGTCACCCTTTATGAAAAGAAAATAAAGACTTGGGCAGCACTGATTCTCATCAATTTAAAAATGCGTTGCTCCAGTTATTCCCTCCTGTAGGGCACATTTAAATGTGCCCTACGGAAGAGAGGATAGAGCGAATATCTCTCAGGAAACCGAAACAATGCATTTAAAAGTCTAAGGTAATCAGTACAATCCAAGTCACCCTTTATGAAAAGAAAATAAAGACTTGGGCAGCACTGATTCTCATCAATTTAAAAGTCCAAGGTCATCAATACACTGGTTACCTTCCAATAAAAGAAAATAAAAAGCCAGAGCAGTTAATGGAGAAAATTAGGCGATGCAAACGGGTTTGATCCACGATGAAATTTTAAGACGGCGGACGTTCGCGATCATTTCGCATCCGGATGCCGGCAAGACGACACTTACGGAAAAGTTCCTTCTGTATGGCGGGGCCGTCCAGCTGGCCGGTTCCGTGACCGCCCGGAAGCAGGAGCGGGAGACGGCTTCGGACTGGATGGAAATGGAGAAGAAGCGGGGGATCTCCATCAGTTCCACCCTTCTTCAGTTCGACTACGGTTCGTGGCGGATCAATCTTCTCGACACTCCGGGTCACAAGGATTTTTCGGAAGACACCTACCGGGTATTGATGGCCGTGGACGCGGTCGTGATGGTGATCGATGCCGGAAAAGGCATCGAGAGCCAGACACGAAAACTTTTTGAGATATGCCGCCATCGCGGGATCCCGATCTTTACCTTCATGAATAAACTGGACCGTCCGGGCCTCTCCCCTCTCGCGCTGATCGATGAGCTGGAAAACGTCCTCGGGATCCATGCCTGCCCGGTCAACTGGCCGCTGGGAAGCGGCCGGGAATTCAGGGGCGTTTATGACCGGCTTCAAAAGGAAGTGCACCTTTTTCAGAAGGTCCCCGGAGGCGCCTACAAAGCCCCTGTGTCGATACACGGATTTTCAGACCCCTTGGTAAAAAAGATCGTAGACGAACAGTCCTATGGCCAGGCTTCGGAGGAATTGGAACTTTTGGATATGGCCCATGTCGGTTTTTCACCGGAGTCGGTGCTTCAGGGAAAAACAACGCCGGTTTTCTTTGGAAGTGCCGCGAATAACTTCGGCGTGCAGCTTTTACTCGACGGTTTTATCAAGTACTCCTCGGGACCGGCGGAAAGAAAAGCGGGAGACCGGGCTATTCCCATTATCTCAAAAGATTTTTCCGGTTTTATCTTCAAGATCCAGACCAACATGAATCCTTTGCACCGTGACCGGATCGCCTTCTTGCGCATTTGTTCGGGCAAATTCATCCGTGATATGGATGTTTATCATACGCGAACGGGAAAGAACGTGAGGCTCTCAGGGTCGCACACGCTTTTCGGACAAAGCCGCGAAACCGTCAATGAAGCCTATCCCGGGGACATTGTCGGATTTGCGGCCAAGTCGGATTTTCGCGTAGGAGATACTGTGAGCGAAGATCCTTCGATCGTGTTCAATGCTATTCCGCGGTTTGCCCCCGAGTGTTTTGCCTCGATTCACAATCCCTCGCCCGCCAGGTATAAACCCTTCCGAAAAGGGCTGGAGCATCTGCTTGCCGAGGATATTGTCCAGGTTTTCAGCTGGATCAAACCCGCCAATCCCAACACCGCACTTTTGGGAGCCGTGGGCCCTCTGCAATACGAGGTGCTGCAGTACCGGTTGAAAGAAGAATACGGCGCGGAGTCACAGCTTGAAATGCTGCCTTGGAAGATCCTGCGGTGGGCGGAGAGCGCGCTCAACGATGCGGATTTGGGGGAGATACTCTCTTATGGCGTCGCCTTGGCCCGGGATGAACAGGGGCGGCGGGTGCTTCTTTTTCTAAGCGAATGGCTTCTGAAGAATTTTCAGGAGAAAAATCCGCATGTCGTTTTGCTGGATTCCCCGGCGTAAAGGGCTTTCACTGAAATGAAGCGAAATCGGGGAGGCCCTTGCCGAGAAGCGGCAGGGCGTATTTCACGAAGGCCGGCGTGACCATCCCTTTTTTCCTGTCGAAAAATCCTGCCGGGAGATCCTGTTCACAGTTCGGGATCTTTTCGAGCGGCATCGGCTTGTAACGGATGGCGTATTTCTTTTCCGGTTCTCTTTCAAATCCCACCATGACCCGGGTCATTCCCCGGAGCGCCCATTTCACCGCGTGGACGCCCGCCTGATAAGCTTCCTTTTGATCGATCTCTGAAACATAGGCCATCGACATACGCTGGATCGTCCCGGGCTTGTCGAAACGGGCGCGGACTCCCAGATTTTTTTCGAGGATCGCGGCAAGCCGGGCGGCCGTGCCCTCGACGTATTTATGGCCGAACGGGTCGGCAGTGACCCCTTCGGTTTTGCAACCGATGCGGTTCCCCTGGTAGTCGCGGATTGTTTCCGAAATAACAATAATGCAATAGCCCACGGATTGAAGAATAGCCTCGGTCCTTTTAATAAAAGACGTTTCATCGAACGGGACTTCGGGGATAAGCAGGAGATGAGGGGCATCCTCCGGTGTTTTTTTCAAAAGGGCGGAGGCGGCGACAATCCAGCCGGAATTTCTCCCCATAAGTTCAATGATTTTCACAGGATCGACATTCTTCATGGCCCGGGTGTCCAATGCGGCTTCCTGCGTGGTGATGGCCGCGAAGCGCGCGACGGAGCCGTACCCGGGAGAGTGGTCGGTCTCTACCAGGTCGTTATCGATGGTCTTCGGGATATGGATGACCCGGAGCTCGTAATGATCTTTTTCGGCGGCCTTTGCGATCCGGAGGCTGGTGTTCGCCGTGTCATTGCCGCCGATCAGGAACACGTAGCGGATATTGTGTTTCCGGAGACTTGCGACGATCTTCCGGTCGTCTCCGGGTTTGAGTTTGTAACGGGAGGAGCCGAGCGCGGCAGAAGGGGATTCCGCAATGGCGCGGATCAACTTTGACGGCTTTGCCTTGAGATCCACGAAAGAACAGTTCAGAATGCCTTCAATGCCATTCCGTGATCCGAGGATTTCCGTGATCCGGGGAGAGATGCGTGCCGTTTCCACGACGCCCGCAAGACTTTGATTGATGACCGCCGTGCACCCGCCGGATTGCCCGATGACAGCATTACCTTTAAAAAGAAACTTTCCCATCGTTAAGCGACCTTGATCTCTTTCTTTAATTTTCCGCTCAGATTACAGTACCCCTCCACGCTCAGAGTATCGCCTTTTTTTGCTTCGGGGATCATGATTTCCACAGTTTGGGTGGTATTATCATCCTGTTTTTTGAAAGGCAGCATTTTGATCTCTTTTCCGTTCAGGCCGATATCAACCTTCTTGATGTAATGGGTTTGGGGGTTGCTGACGTGATGTTCAATGACCGCGGTCAAAAGTTTTGTCGCCGGGTCGAACTGGATTTTAATGTCGGAAGGCGGGTGCGCAAAGGCGGTGGTACTCGCAATGAGAAGGCCGCAAAGGAAAAGCGTTATTTTTCTGTTTTTCATCGGCATCTCCTGAGAGGTTTTTTGTATGGGCTTGAATTTAAAATCCGGGATTTTATTGAGAAAAGGAACCAAAGCATTTACGACGAGCAGGGCAAAAAGTTCAGGTTCGTACTGGAATCCCCATTCTGTTAGAAGAAAAATCAAAAGTGCAACACCCGCTCCGAATGCAATCTTAGGCCAACGTGTTGGCGGCGTCGTTTTGGGTTCGATCAGCATGATAAAGATGAAGAAATAATTAAAATACCAGGGGATATTCAACAGGGAAGAGCCTTGTATGAGTGCTTGCGGGATAAAAAGCGCGAGCGACATCATAAAATAGCCAAGAACAATTTCCGTTTTTTTGATCTTATATATAATGTAAAGACCGGCAGGGAAAAGGAAATACCAGGTATAAGCTCCCTTCCATTCAATAGAGCCCTCCAATAGAAACGCAGCAAGAAATAAGCCGGCTGCGGCGGGATTCAGCAGGTTCTTTCCGTGAAATCTCAGGAGGCGTTTCACTCCCACGGTGAAAGCTGCGGCCGCCAGGAACATCCACCAGGGCGATTCAGCCGACAGGACGTACCCGATAATAAGACCGGACGTGAGAATGCCGTCGGTGGCCCGCAATTTTTTGGTCTTAAGAAAAAGCCACAAGGCCTCGATCAGGACGGAAAAAAGAATGGCCCAGAAAAACCCGGTGAGAAAAGCAATGCGGGGTTCCTTCAGATAAAGAAAGACGGCGAAAACGGCGAGGAATGAATTGATTTGAACTTTGATCGACTTGAAATTGATCATGTCGTCCCTTCCCCCGCTTTAAGTGTTTTTTAGAATCCTGGAAATAGTATAATGTAAAAGACACGACGGGACAAAAAATACTTTATAATGCGTTGCTCCAGTTATTCCCTCCTGTAGGGCACATTTAAATGTGCCCTACGGAAGAGAGGATAGAGCGAATATCTCTCAGGAAACCGGAACAATGCATTTTATAGTTCAAGAGATCTATCCTGGTGACAGCCGGGGATTGATCGCTAGGTCTAAAGGCCGGGGTTTTTGATGAAAAAAATCATGATCAGAAAGGCCGGCGCGAAAATATGGCGCGCAAAGCTTGTACGGCCGTTCACGACGGCCAAGGGCCAGCATGACCTGCTCGAGAACGTTCTCTTCTCCATGGAACTTTCCGGGGGTGTCCGCGGATTCGGTGAGGCGGCAGTTGCGACGCATATCACCGGCGAAACTGTTCAGGAGACGCTCAAAAACCTGAAAGAAGCGGCCCGCTCGGTTGAGGGACGAAGCCTTCCGGAATTTCCGGTGGTCGCGGAAGAATTCAGAGACAGATTTGCGAAGAACAAGTGCGCTTTGGCGGCGCTCGAGATGGCGTTTCTGGACGCGGCGACGCGTGAAAAGAAGATGCCGCTTTGGAGGGCTTTCGGAACCCGGCCGCGCGTGCTCACAACCGACATGACCGTGGTGCTTGGCGATGTCACTGACGCCGAGACCGCAACGCGTGAGGTCTTGCGGCGCGGCATACGTTCTTTTAAAGTGAAGGTCGGCCGGGATTTCAGGCTGGACCTCAAACGAGTCGCGGCCGTGGTCCGGATCGCCGGAAAATGTCCGGTCTGTCTTGACGCAAACCAGGGATTTACGGCCGTTCAGACACTCAAATTCCTGAAAGAACTGACACGGCTAAAAATCAAACCTGCGCTCGTCGAGCAACCGGTGCCGAAAGAGGATTGGGAAGGGCTTGCGAAAGTGACACGCGAGGGCAAAGTGCTTGTTTGTGCGGATGAAAGTGTTTCGTCGCTTGAGGATGCCAAACGGCTCATCAGGACAAAAGCCGCCGGTGCGATCAATGTGAAATTCATGAAAACGGGCGTCCTGGAGGCGTATGAAATCGCGCGGCTGGCAAAGAAGCACGGCATCAGGCTTATGATCGGGACGATGATGGAAACGCCGCTGGCCGTCACCGCGGCCGCGCATTTCGCGGCAGGGCTCGGAGGTTTTGATTTTGTGGATCTGGACGCGCCCTTTTTTATGGCCGGGAACGTGACGCGAGGCAGCTTCGTGACTCGTAGGGGTGTTTATGATCTTCGAAAGGCCAGGGCCGGAATCGGCGTCGTGCCGCTTCTTCCATGATACAGAATTCGTTCGGGGTCCTCAGTGTCCTGGTACTGATCGTAGCGTTGGTTCTTTTCTTCTCTCAAAACCCGCGGACAAAGAAATTCTTTCAGTTCCCGCCGGCGCTTTTCTGGATTTATTTTCTTCCCATGATCGTTTCCGGGCTCGGGGTTCTTCCGCAACAGCACGAGATCTACCCGAATATCACGATCACGGTCCTTCCCGCGGGGCTGATCCTGCTTTTGATCTCGACGGATATGAAGGCCATCCTGAAACTCGGCCGGTCCGCGCTTCTTATAATGTTCGCCGGCACTGCCGGTGTCATGATCGGCGCGCCGCTCGTGGTAATGTTCTTCAAACCCTGGCTGCCCGCGGACGCGTGGTCGGGGTTCGGAGCGCTTTCGGCTTCCTGGATCGGCGGGAGCGCCAACATGATCGCGGTGAAGGAAGCGATCCACACGCCTGACGCGGTCTTTTTCCCGATGATCGTCGTGGATACGGTCGTGGCCTATTCCTGGATGGGACTCCTGATCCTGCTCGAGGGTTTTCAGAAAACTTATGACAAATGGAACCGTTCCGACCTTCGCGTCGTCGAAGCTCTGGCCCGGAAAACCGCTTCTGCTGATGCACGTACAAAAAAATTCAACCTCCAGTATCTCCCGTTCATTTTTGCCGTGGCGTTCGGCGGCGCGTGGATCTCGAACGGGCTGGCAGGCATCGTGGGGAACGGATCTTTTGCCTGGACGATCATTCTGGCCTCGACCTTTGGTATCCTGCTTTCATTTACGTCGCTTCGGAAACTCGAGTTCCACGGCGCTTCGCAGGTAGGATATTTTTTCCTGTTCCTCGTGCTCACTTCGATCGGCGCACGGGCGAGCCTTTCAGGGATACTGTCCGCGCCCCTTCTTATCCTGGCCGGTGTTGTTCTGGTCCTGATCCACGCGGCATTTCTTCTGGCCGTGTCCCGCGTCGCGCGCATCCCGCTTTGCCTTGCGGCGACCGCGAGCCAGGCAAATATCGGCGGCCCGGCCTCGGCGCCGATCGTGGCCGCGGCCTACGAACCCGCGCTCGCGCCGGTGGGCCTGCTTCTGGGGATCCTGGGAAATGTGATGGGGACCTATCTGGGTCTCATTACAAGCCAGTTCTGTAAATGGGTTTCTTGAAACAACGTCCCAAGTCCCGCTTTTTCAAAAGATATGCTAAAATGCCCGCCCATGAAAAATAAAAACACGGAAATCAAAGCTGTCATTTTCGACCTCGGCAATGTGCTTGTGAATTATGACGTCGAGAAGGCCGCCAAGCACTTTTCCGCCGTGTCAGGCCTTTCTACGAGGGAGATCTGGAGGCGTTTTTTTCTTTCCAGGTTCGAGCAGGCCTACACGCGCGGTGAGATCTCAACCCGCAAGTTTCACCGGATCGCCTGCAAAGTCCTCGGCGTTTCCATACCTCTTGCGACCTTCAGCCATTACTGGACCGACATCTTCTGGGAGAATCCGGGGATGGACAGGTTTCTCGTCCGGATCAAGAAGCATTACCCGCTTTATTTGATCTCAAACACCAACGCGCTTCATTTCACCTACCTCAAAAAGCATTTTAAACTTCTCCGCCATTTCGACCGGAAATTCCCGTCGCATGAAGTGGGGGCACGCAAGCCGTACCTTAAGATCTACCGGCGCGTCCTGAGGAAGATCGGCCTCAGACCCGAAGAAACCGTCTTTATCGACGACATGAAAAACTTTATCGCCGGCGCCCGGAAAGCCGGCATGCACGTCATCCATTTCCGCGGACTTGCCCGCCTCAAGCGCGATCTCAAACGCCTCGGCATCCGCTTCTGACCGCCCATGAACGGGATCTCTGTTGCCGGTTACGCCGATCTTCGCAACAAGATCAAGGCAATGCTGGTTCCCGGCGTACCTTCTCATTGAGTTCGCGGGATTTTCTGGTAGGATACGTATACTCTAAAAAGGGGACAGGCTGATTTTTTTACATATTATGCGTTGCTCCAGTTATTCCCTCCTGTAGGGAACATTTAAATGTGCCCTACGGAAGAGAGGATAGAGCGAATATCTCTCAGGAAACCGGAACAATGCATATATTATAAATATTCAGCCTGTCCCCTTTATTTCAGATAGCGGGGAGTTGAAATCATGATCTCAGCGAATGGTGTCACTTTACAATACGGGAAACGCATTCTCTTCGAGAACGTGAATATCATGTTCACGCCCGGGAACTGCTATGGTCTGATCGGGGCCAACGGCTCGGGGAAATCCACGTTCCTCAAGATCCTCGCGGGCCTGCTCGAGCCCAATGCTGGGTCCGTGGCCGCGGGAAAGAATGAGCGCATCTCGTTCCTCAAACAGGACCAATTTGCGTACGACGAGTTCCCGGTGCTGACCACGGTCATCATGGGCCACGAACGGCTTTACAACATCATCAAGGAAAAAGACGCGCTTTACGCAAAGCCTGATTTTTCAGACGCCGACGGCATCCGCACTGCGGAACTGGAACACGAATTCGCGGACATGAACGGCTGGGATGCCGAGCCCGAGGCCGCGAGACTTTTAAGCGATCTCGGGATCCCGGACCGTTTGCACCAGGTCCCCATGAAACAGCTGGAGGCGAGCGAAAAGGTGCGCGTGCTCCTGGCGCAGGCGCTTTTCGGGAACCCCGACGTCCTGCTCCTCGACGAACCGACGAACCACCTGGACGTCGAGACCTGCATGTGGCTCGAGGATTTCCTTTATGAGTTCAAGAACACGGCCATCGTGGTGTCGCATGACCGCCATTTCCTCGACAGGGTCTGCACTCACATCGCGGACATCGATTACGGGAAAATACAGCTTTTTACCGGAAACTTTTCCTTCTGGTCGGAATCCAGCCAGCTCGCGCTTCGCCAGAAGAGCGAGGCAAATAAAGACATCGAAGCCAAGCGCAAGGAACTCCAGGCCTTTATTTCCCGGTTCAGCGCGAACGCTTCCAAAGCGCGCCAGGCCACCTCACGCAGGAAGCTCCTGGAAAAATTGACGCTCGAAGACATCAAACCGTCCTCCCGTAAATACCCTTACGTGGCGTTCAAATTTGAAAAAGATTCCGGAAACGATCTTCTGGAGATCGAAGGCCTGGAGAAGTCGATCGAAGGGGAGGTGATGTTCAAGGGGTTGGACCTCCGGGTGGACAAGGGCGACAAGATCGCGTTCCTCGGGCCTCTCGATCGTGTGAAGACCACGCTTTTTCAGGTGCTCATGGGGGAACTGGCGGCGGACAAAGGGACTTTCAAATGGGGGGCGTCCACCTCCCGGGCTTATTATCCGAAAGAGAACGGAAAATATTTCGAGACCAGGGCGGCCATGATTCACGATACAAAATCAACGGGTAATCATGACCGTCCTAGTCACCATCCAGAAAATAAAATTGAGACCAGGGCGGACCTGAGCCTGGTCGACTGGCTGCGTCAGTTCTCGAAAGAAACGGACGAGAATTTCATCCGCGGTTTTCTTGGGCGCATGCTTTTCTCGGGCGAAGAATCGCTCAAGAAAGCCTCGGTGCTTTCCGGAGGCGAGAGGGTGCGGTGCATGCTTTCACGCATGATGCTTGTGGGCGCCAATGTGCTCATCCTGGACGAGCCGACGAACCACCTGGACCTGGAATCCATTACCTCGCTCAACAAGGGCCTCGAGAATTTTAACGGCACCGTGCTCTTTTCCTCGCACGACCACCAGTTCGTCCAGACCGTGGCCAACCGCATCATTGAACTGACACCGCGTGGCATAATCGACCGTCGTGACATTACCCTCGACGATTACCTCTCCGATCCCAACCTCAAGGCCCAGCGCGCCTCGCTTTACGCGAAATCCGTTTGAGCCTATAACTGATAGTCCCAATACTTTTCAATCGGAGCAGAGCGGAGATTGGGGCAATCCTGATTACCATTTTAAAAAAGAAAATAAAAGTCAGGATAAACAATAAGCCCGGGACTCGTTCCTGGCTTACGACTATCCGATCCACTTTTTCGAGATACAATCAGCGGATTCGCGTTTTTCGATTGCTTTGTCAAAGAGGTCAAAAAGTCTGTGAAGCTTTTTGCTTGCATGAGGAAGCTGCTTTCGGCGCGCCCTCTTGCGGCGTTGAAGACTCCGGTATTTTTGTTCATTCTTATTGAAGCGCCCAATAAGTTCATCGTTTCGTTCCAGCATTAGCTGCACCACAAGGAGCGCGCGGATTACGGGGAGAAGGTTCTTGAGCGTCTCCTCGCAACCGGTCTTGGGATGAGCAGGACAGAGCTTCCCTGTATGCTGCAATTTGCCCGGGCATACCCGATTTTTCGGACGTCCGAAGAATTGACGTGGGGCCATTATGAATCGCTGCTTGCTCTAAATGATGCCCGGGAAACCCGGGACCTATCGAGTGATCCTTGCCAAGGCAGGCCCCTATGTCGATGAGCTTGCCATTGACCTGGGATTCTCGAATTATGTGCGGCTGGCCGAAGTGGTAGAGGACGTAAGCCCGTTCAAGGAGGGGGATATTCTCGAGTTTTCGGATGAACAAGGCGAAGTCCGTTCTTTGACCGCCGTACACCGTACGCCTTACGATCTTTTATACACGTACCGTGCCTGGGTAAACCGTGTGCTGGACGGAGACACGATCGAAGCCACGATCGACATCGGGTTCGGGTTCACCACCCAGCAAACCTTAAGGCTGAGAGCTATTGACGCCCCCGAGATCCAGACCCGCGACGGCATGGAGGCCAAGGAATTTGTGAAGAAAATGCTAGAAAGACCGGAAGGCGTACGGCGTACGGAGAACGGCGAAAAAATGGACATGAAAGCCAATGCACCTGTCCTCATCAGGGCCGTCAAGTCCGACAAGTACGACAGGTACTTAGTAGACGTGTACCTTAACAAGCATAATATCGATAACCATCTTAATTTTTGAAACACACCTTCTCGTTTATTTCTAGCGAGGGTATAATTGCCCGGTCTTTAAACCATGTCTAAAAAGGTCTGACAACATACATATGTGTATCAATTAATTCCATGAAGGGAAAAAAGCTTCGGCAACCAAGAGTATCCCCCAAACAAAAAATGGCTCGGTTTCCTTATTTTAAATTTTTGGATTTATAGTCTACAAAAGGCAAAAAACATGAAAAGCGAAAAGGAAATAATGATTAAAGCAAAGATAGTAATTAATAAGCTGATTTTAGTCGCCGTAATTTCGATGGCAACATTTAACTTTTTTGGGTGCGGGAAAACACCAATCAGAGAATATTACGCAAACGGGCAGTTGAAAAGTGATGGAGTTAGCAAGAACGGAAAGCCTGAGGGAACGCTTAAGTGGTATTACGCAAACGGGCAATTACTAAGTGAGAGAGTTTACAAGAACGGAAACCCGGAAGGATTGTTCAAGTATTATCATGCAAACGGACAGCTGGAGATGGAGGGAGTTTACAAGAATGGAAAAGAAGAGGGACTGTTTAAAGAGTATTACGAAAACGGACAATTACAGAGTGAGAGAATTTTCAAGAACGGAAATCCAGAGGGATTGTTTAAATATTATCGTGCAAACGGACAGCTGGAGATGGAGGGAGTTTACAAGAACGGAAACCCGAAGGGGTTGGTTAAGGAGTATGACGAAAACGGGCAATTAAAATCAGCGATAACCATCAAGAATGAAAACCCTGAGGGGCCGGTTAAGGAATATTACGAAAACGGGCGATTAAAAAAAGAGGGGGTTTACAAGAACGGAAACCCGGAAGGATTGTTCAAGTATTATCATGCAAACGGACAGCTGGAGATGGAAGGGGTTTACAAGAACGGGAGACCAGAGGGGCCGGTTAAGGAATATCACGAAAACGGGCGATTAAAATCAGCAATAGTCATCGAGAACGGAAACCCGGAAGGATTGTTCAAGTATTATCATGCAAACGGGCAATTAGAAAAAGAGGGGGTTTACAAGAACGGGAGACCAGAGGGGCCGGTTAAGGAATATCACGAAAACGGGCGATTAAAATCAGCAATAGTCATCGAGAACGGAAACCCGGAAGGATTGTTCAAGTATTATCATGCAAACGGACAATTAGAAAAAGAGGGGGTTTACAAGAACGGGAAACCTGAAGGGCCGGTTAAGGAATATCACGAAAACGGGCGATTAAAATCAGCAATAGTCATCGAGAACGGAAACCCGGAAGGATTGTTCAAGTATTATCATGCAAACGGACAATTAGAAAAAGAGGGGGTTTACAAGAACGGGAAACCTGAAGGGCCGGTTAAGGAATATCACGAAAACGGGCGATTAAAATCCGAGGGAGTTTTCAAAAACGGAGAACGTGATGGGCCGTTTAAAGAATATGACGAAAGCGGAAACTTAAAAAGGACGGAAGGTGAAAAAAAATAATATGGTGATATTTTTACTGGTTGTGACAATTATTATTGCTGCAATAGATGTTACTATCCGACCAGCATAGAAATAAAACGAGCTTTTACTCAAGTTGACCGGTTTTTAGCGTGTAAAAACTCAATAAAAAAGGCAATCATCCGATGTTGTTTCATGGTGAATGAAAACAACTGGGGATAATCCCCTCGGAGATTGCCATGAAAAGAATCGTCAGGATACCAAAAATGCTTGATAGCTTTTTTAATCCCCTTCGCCAATTCTTCAATGTCCGTTCTTTTGCGCCCTCATGGCTATGTCCAATGACTCAAAAAATGTTAGCCGGCTCTGCTCCCTTCTGTCTTTCGGGCCAAGCCGGGGCAAACGCAATGATTTCCTGATCCAATCTCCTTGGGATGAAGAGCAAGCGCTCAAACATCAAGCGATGCATCAACTCGGCAAGCTTTATCGTCCCAACGAGCCACTGTTCCTCATTATTGACGACTCCAAAAAGGCGAAGCGGGGCAAACACGTCGAAGCCGTCCTCGAAGTTTTTGATCTTTCTGCCAAACAGTTCATCACGGGCCATCCATTCGTGACCGCGACTCTCTACTACCGCGGAATCACGATTCCTTTTGCCATCCGTTTGTACCTGAACCGCAAAGGCGCTAAAGCCCTCAAAAAGTCCTTCAAGAAACTTACGACCCTGGCCGTCGAAATCATTGAGGATCTCCAACTCCCCGAAGATTTCAAAGCCGAAATTTATACCCTGGTCGACAGCTATTATTTCAATCAGCCTGTTCTCAAGGCGGCCAAGGCCAAAAACTTTTTTGTTATCGGTGCCACGAAAAAAAACCGCAACCTTCTCATCCGCGGCCGCAAATCAAAGTTGGGCGTCTATATGCACAACCTCTTCAAAAGAGAAACCCAAAAAACAGCCACGGTTCAGACCCAAAAAGGAAAACGACGCTATCACTATGTCTCAAATACTTACACCGTCTCCAAGATCCCCGATCCCGTCAAGATCGTCTTCTCTAAAAGAGGAAATCAGAAAAAGATTCTCGGAATCGCTTGCACCGATCTCCGCCTCCCGGCATCTCTCATTATTCTGTATTACACGTTTCGCTGGACCATCGAGGTCTGGTTCAAACAGGCAAAACAGCATCTTGGGCTTGGCGCTTTACACCGGATCCGGTGGGAGGGTGTAGTCAAACACCTGCACCTTTCAGCTTGCGCCTTCGGCCTCCTGACCCATCTCGCCCTGGCGAGTGAAAAAGAGAAATCAAAAATCCTTCATGCTGCCAGCTCTGTGTTACCGGCCCGTTCGGAACTACGAGACTTGTTCTTCGAAGATGCGATCGACTATTTCATCGACGAAGAACTCCACCAAAAACCTTCAGGCGATATGGTCCGTCTGAAAAAATTCCTGTGTCAAAATGAATGCAAAACCACAGCCTAAAAACCGGTCAACTTGAGTATAAAGATGAATATGAGCATTCAGCGAAAGATCGGGGAAGAGGTTGCCCGGGCGAGACGGGCTGCGGGAATGACCCAACAGGAGTTGGCCCGCCACGCAAAAACCCGCCAGTCCCAATACCGATCAATTTCAGTGACGCTGAAATTGGGGCTGTCCTCGTCAGCCATTTAAGAAATAAAATTCAAGACGAGGACTGGCTAACATCTCAAGACTTGAGCGGGGGATTCAGAACCCGTCCGTGGAATTCCTGGAGCGTGTGGCCAAATCCCTTGGCAGTAAGATTCAAATTAAGATCAGGTGAGGATGGGTGTTGCCGTATAGTTTATAAGCTATACGGCAAAGAGGGACATTGAGGCGATTTAACTGATCCATTATCTGTTATCTATCCAATATTTGTTATCTATCCAAATATCTGTCAAACAGCACATCGGCCAGGCAAAGTGCTCCCACGGGACTGCAGACAGCGCTGTGGTGGGCAGATCTTCAAAATCCCGCAATTCTTCTTGAAACTTTTTCCCAAGGAGCAGAGTATTTAGCAGTGTCTTGGAAATGTAATGCCATCTCGGGTGGACAATACTTATTTGTATCTTAATAACGATGCAGTTCGATGTTTTGTATCGCCCCTGTGGGGTATCGTCCTGACATCAGAAGCTGTTTAAATAAAAGTCAGTGCCTGTTACTCGAAAAAGAGCTGGTCGTCAAAGTACAGAGCTGACCTCGTGCTCTGACTTTGTGGTACTTGTTCATGAGGAACAAGTGCGGTCCGCGTACGCGAGTAAGGGCTTGCCCGCCAGAGCTTTTTCGCCAGAGGACGAATCCGTCCTTCGGCGGAGTGGCGGGTGAGGGAATAGGGAAGTTAGCCTGTTCCTTTGGTGTTCGGCGCCACATTCGACGATGGTGCTTGCACTTGGCGCAAGCGTGATAAGAATGGAGGGATGGAAAAATGCGAATAAAATTACCCGATAATCCTCGGCCTCTGGTCAGGCTGCTAATCCTTCTTCTTGGCCTACTAACTTTAGAAGTAATACACTATTTTTTTTATAAATCTCTATTGCCCTCCGATTCGAAATCAGCCCTTATTTTTCAAGGTGGTATCTTATTTGTAATACTCGGCTCTTTATTTCTCGAAGATAAGTTTACAGCTCCAAGTGATGCGTTGGTTAATTCTATAGCTGCCTTTCTTTCTTTGTTAACAGTACAGTATCTTCATCCTCCATTCTTCACTCTATTAGCAATATATTGCGGCCTAGTTTTTATAGCCGCTTCTGGGTGCTTTTGCCTTGGCTTACCAACAAATCCAAATGCGCGATTTCCGCTATTAAGCAAAGCATGCTATCGCTATGCAATAACATTTGGGAAATCAAATGTTATTTTTTCAATGATATTTATATATGGGCTATTTGTTTTTTACGGCATTCATTCTGGACTAACAGTAGCATTAGTTTTGTTTTGGGGGTTTTATTTGGCATTATGGCCACTAAAAATACCACATTTAGTCCAATTTCTTTTTGACCGGACAAAAGAAAAAATAAATCCAATCGGTAATATCTTTAGGGTTGAAAGTCCCGGGCTTATTCGAGTAAAAATGGCTGAAAATTTCGCTTGGGATAAAGCTAGGGGGCTTGTGGCCTATTTACCCAATAAGGTTTTTCGATATGTCTGCCCCTTATATTCCCAGTTTCAAGAGGAGGGAACAATTGGCACTGGGCTTTTGCTTGGTAGCGTTACTTTTGAGCTCCCTAGCGCTGCTGTGGGTGGCGTTTATGAGCTTCCAAATGGCAGTATTCCATCTAATGAAGAGCTTGTTTCTAAATATTTCAAACTAAATAACCAGCTAGAACCTCTGGGTTTAGTTATAGAAGGCTCTACTATCAGTAAAATTCGATTTGAAATATGGGATTCCTCTCCCTGCGAAGAAGGGATGTTGGTTTTCTGTAAAATCGGTGGCCAATATGTTTACTACCAGATCATCGAGGGGACTACGCATGAGGAATCCTTAGAAAAAGACAAGCATGGTTTTCATATCGCCCAGGCGACGCAGCTTGGAGTTTTGGATAAAAGTGGAAAGTTTAAAAAATACCGATGGGTTCCCTCGATGAACGTGCCTATTTTCCAAGCACTCAAGCTTAGCGGATCAATAGCAGCAGATTCAGAACAAATTTTTGAAATAGGTAAAATTCCGAAATCGAATATAAGCGTTTTTGCTGATTTGAGAAAACTGAGAATTTTTCACACAGCGATTTTGGGGATTACCGGAAGTGGTAAATCTGAACTTGCTTTTGATTTAATTAGGAAAAATGTTGCAAAAAAAATCAAAGTAATATGCGTCGACTTGACGGATGCTTATGCTGCCAAGTTGCAAGATTTGAATCCTGTGAATCTCAGTCTGGATGCCGCTATTTCCGAAACCCTTGGAGCAAAAATACATGAGGTTGAAACGGGAGAGTTTGGTGCTCCTAAGGAAAAAAAGATTTTAAAACAATTCGCCGATATAATTCGAAAAGATGTAGAAAAAAAATCTAAGGATTTTATTGAGGCTCACGACGCTAGCCATCTTGCGCTAATTAGTCTTCCTTCGATCTCTAATACAAAAGCAACGATATTTATTACTGAAATGTTTTTATCATCTATTTTGAACTATGCAAGAACAACTAGGGGTTCAACTGGCATCCTAGTAGTTCTTGAAGAAGCGCATACTGTAATACCAGAATCTTCTACTATGGGATTGGGAGATCGTGATTCCCAGGGGATGGTTGCGAAAATTGCCCAGATAGCTCTGCAGGGACGAAAATATAACGTTGGGCTTTTGATAGTCGCGCAACGAACCGCAAACGTTAGTAAGACCGTATTATCACAGTGTAATACTATCTTTGCTTTTGCTGGCTTTGATGAGACGGGCATTAATTACTTGGCAAACATTATTGGGCGAGACTTTGCTAGTACATTACCAAATCTGGGCTTTTTGCAGGTGGTTGGATTTGGCAAAGGATTACTGAGTGATCGTCCAATAATTTTAGATATCCCTTATAAAGCTGAGAAAGACGATGAGAAGCATGGCGTGCCTGCCTAAAGTACGTAGAACGGTACTTGGTACCATTCGACAAAAGAACATGGAAAAATGACTAACAACGTGATCGACTATCAGAATCAGGTGGTTGGAAGTCTTGAAAAAATATTTGGTGAAACCAATGTTATTAAAGAATGGCATGTTGCAAAAGGCAGCAGGGATAATTTTACTAGGGAACTGTATTGTCCGCGTTTAGATGTAGCGGTTGGACCATTCAACATTCGAGGATGGGGCGAAGAGGATAGGCGGCAAATCGTTCGACATCTCAATCGGCGCAGGCAATTAATAAAAGCTTTTTGGGGGGTTGCCGAGAATCGGGATTACGGTTTCGAACATTTCACAAGAAAAAGAAATGTAAATCCGCGATGTCTACTAGCCATCGAAATCGAAAATTCAGGTTCGAGCAAACATATGTTAGGGAACATTGCCAACGTTTCAATTCTCGGATCTGTTGGCATTGTGGTTCCTTTTACGAAAGAAAAGTTGGCTTTATGTAAGAGGATTCGGCGGTATGTCGATTTTGCGGCGAGGGTCGAAAAAATAAAATCAGTTTTTGAAAATGTGCTGATTGTTAACAAAGACGATTTTCTGCGAACGATTAATAATTTTATTAGAACGGTACCAGGTACCTCGGGGACACGTAAGGTGAACCAAAAGTAGCCGTCTCCCGAGGTGCCCGAGACTATTCGATTAATTCTTCGGTTTAGCGTGATGTTGCACAGTGGAGGAATAAATGAATATAAGATGGATATTAATTATTTTCGGCATAACCCTTATAACTGTTTCATCGGGAGCTTTGGAGGCTAGCCAGGAGTTTAGTTTAAGCGCAGACTTGCAGCCTTTAAAGCTTTCATACGAAGATGTGAAATCTGTAGTGGAAAAAATTTCAGGGTTTCTAAAAACCTCAAATGGCTATGACCCTAATCTATCTGACTTGGGGGCACATTCCGTGCAGGTCACGGCAGGTGAGTTGACAATATCCGTGAAAGATGATCTGCGGAATATTGATTTTTCTCATTTTCCCAATGTGAGCTATGAATTAACCTATAAATATTATGACGGTAAACTCGGCAATTCCATCACACAAGTAAGCATTTCACTTAGCGATTACAGAAGAACAATTAGTATTACAGGGAATAGACCAGATCAAGTTGAAGCTTTGTTTGCGATGTTAATAAACGATTTAAACCGACACCGTATATGGTTGGGCGGTCTCTTGTTCAGGACGATATTAGCAATAATTCTGGCGTTGTTATGCGGATGGTTATTTGCATATCTGGCAATGGTTGCATTTTTAAAACTTGGCGGGCACTCCAGGCCAGTAACAAATGAGGACTTGGGCCCAATTGCATTTCCACTTTTCGTTTCATTTTCAATCTTTTTTTCCTGGGTTATGCTTGGCATAGGCGTGAAGGTTCTTCCGGCTTTTGCTATTTTTGCTGGAGAGGTTTCATGGCTGAGACGGTACTCTGCAGAAATATCATTTTATGGACTATTAGTTACAATTATTTTGTTTCCGATAGTAGGATGGCTTAAAAAATTACTCCATGAAGGAAAAAATAACGATAACAGGACAGCGTCCAAAAAGAAATAGAAAGGTATCTGGCACCTCGAGGATACGTAAGGTGTGGGGATGAAAGGAGGCGGAAATGGATTTTCCTGAATGGCTGAAATTTTGTCACTGTAACGGAACTCAAATCTGTCCATTCTGCCAATTATTGACCGTTATTTGCATCGCCCTTTTTAGCTGTCTTTTGGGCTATCTCCTGGGGAAAAGGAAAAAGGATAAGTAGAGCGGTACACTCACGAGTGCTGCAAACTACGCTGCCCAATACTATTCGACCTGCCCTTGTGATCCGGCTCCTCGGCCTCGCCGCCGCCTGCTTCGGCATCCTCATCTTCTCGATCGTATAAAGCGTATTGCGTACGGCGTACGGTGTACGGCGTCACGCGAACCAGCCATTTTCCCATCCGCTACGCTCTGAGCGTATTTGCCCCGGTAAAATCTTTCTCATTCATAAAATGATTAATAACGAAAATAATATTAACTTATATAAATATTATAATATTATTCCATTCATGGACACCCCTTGCAAAAACAACCATATGGTTGTATGCTTCTTATGAACCGAATTACCAGTTACTACTTGGAAACCGATGCGGGACGGGTTCCGGCGAAGGAATTTATCGAATCCCTTGAGCCCGCGTCGAGGCGAAAGTTTTTTGTGGCCAGAGCGTTGTTAGAGGAATTAGGCTATGCTTTAAGAGAACCGCATGTAAAGTACCTGGGGCATAAGATCTTTGAGTTAAGATTTACGGGGCAAGAAGGGACGATCCGGGTGCTTTATTTTTTTGTTGAGAGGAACAGAATTATTTTCACGAATGGTTTTTTGAAGAAAACGACACAAACCCCTGAGAGGGAGTTTGTTTTTGCGATTCGGATGCGCACCGATTATTTGCGCGGGCAAGCGGGAGGTCTTTTGTGAAGCTCAGGAAAGTCGATGATCATTTGAAAGAAGAGTTGAAGGACCCTCATTTCAGGGAACTCTACGAGCTGGAGACGCAGAAATTCCAGGTCGTGAAGCGCGTGATTAAGGCCCGGATCCGGTACGGATGGACGCAGGCGGATCTCGCGAAAGAAGCCGGAGTTACCCAGCAGTATATTTCCAAGATCGAGAGCGGCGAGTTTACAAGCATCGCCGCGCTTGAAAAAGTCCTTCATTTTCTTGGACTCGCCGTGCAGATCCGTGTTGTTCCTGTCGGGAAAAAAGCATCAGCCTCAATCTCTTGATCGGAAAGGAGAAGGTGACAGTCATCTTCTATCAAAAGCTGCTCAAAACTCCAACCACTGGTTGGAGAAATCGGCTGGACGTAGAAGGGTGCTATTCGACAACAGTTTTTTCGCCGTACTCCCTCCGCCGTACGCCTTGCCCGTTTCGAAAGTAGACGCAACCCGCCAGGCAGGATAGAATCCCTCCACTTCCGGTATGCAGAATAGTACTCGGTCTCATCTAAAAAATTATGTCAAAAATCAATTGCCGTAACATTTTCTCCGGATTGCCCGAGGCCGGGAAGCGTGAGGTGTTTCAGACGCTCGTCAGGGGCAAGGGGTTTAAGATCGAGCGGATCGTCTCCCGCGGTCAAGCGACGCCAAAAGGCAAATGGCTTTGCTCGAAAGCGGCGGAGTGGGTGATCGTTTTGCGCGGACGGACATCCCTTCGCGTCAAGGGGGCGCGAAAGATTCTTGATCTGAAGGCAGGGGATCATGTGTTGGTCCCGGCGAACACTTGCCACCGCGTGGACTGGACTCCTTCAGGACAAAAAACCGTGTGGCTGGCCGTTCATTTCAAACGAAGTTAACTTTAATACCATTCAAAAAGGATCTGATGAAAAAGAGATTTGAAGTGATCAAGGCTCATTTTGAGAAAGAGGCGCTTGTTTTCGACAAATTGTTTTTTAAGGTGGCGCCTCATTACGATGAAATGATGACAACGGTCGTGGAGGCGGTCCCGTTCCCCAAAGGGAAGAGGCTCAAGGTTGTTGACCTTGGCTGCGGGACGGGGAATTTCGCCCAAAAACTTCTCAAAGCATTCCCAAAGGCCCAGGTGACTTGCGTCGACATGGCGAAGAACATGCTGGCCATGGCCCGGGCGAAGCTTGGCAGGAACCAAAGCGTCTCCTTTTGGGAGGGGGATGTCCGCGATTTTGATTACTCTGCGAAGTACGACATCATTCTTTCTTCTCTGGTCCTGCACCACATTGAAAAGCGTGAGAAGCCCGCTTTTTTCAGGAAGCTTTGCCGGGCGCTCCGGCCGGGCGGGGCGCTCTTCACGATCGATATCTTTCTTTCTCCCAGCCCTCATTTGCAGAAAATTTTCATCAACCAGTGGAAGACGTTCATGAAAAAGAACGGCTTGTCGCCGGCGAGGATCCGGGACATGCTCATGCGGCATCGGCGGGAAGACCGCCCGGTTTGTTTCGAGGACGAACTGGCGATGGTCCGCCGGGCGGGGTTTTATCAGGTAGAGGTTCTCCGCAAATATTATAATTTTGCCTCCTACGTTGCTTTCAAGAAGGTATAAGATAGGTGATGCTAAAGTGGGAACTGTGGAATGAATAGAATGCAGGGAATTGCAGCGCTTATTTGCTTGTTGATGCTGACGGGGTTTGGAAGCGGGTATGCGGAGGAAGAAGCCACTGGTTTCTTTGATAGCCAAGGGTCTCCCAATGGGGATTTTATCCTTGCAGCCCTGGATAAGGAAAAAGGTGGAGATGTGGGCGATTTTGGTATAACCCTTTATGTATCGGGGGTGGTCGATGCCATGACCGCATTTCATCCAAATTTATGGCCGGAACTTTATCCCAAGTTATCCAAGGGTGAAATTGCACAGCGTGTAAAATCATACTATGAGAATAACCCGAGCCAAAGACACAGGCGGGTTGTTGACGTTATTCTTAGCGGAAGTAGATAGGCATACGGTGTACGGCATACGGAGAACCGCGTATTTATTCCGCCATACACCTTACGCGTTTCGAAAGTAGACGCAACTCTCCAGACAGGATAGAATCCCTCCCAAGTTCACCGATATGAGTAAACCATAAAGTGGCCGGTATCTTATTTAGTACAACAAAAGGAGATTTATTATGTTGATTCTTCTGGCAAAACTGATCGGGTTGGTGGTGGCGGGTTTCGGGCTGACGATATTCGCGTCGCCGAAATTCACGCAAAAAGTCTTCGCTTTTATCAAGGAAGGGAGGCGCATCTACTGGGGGGGAGTGATCCGGTGTCTGGTCGGGCTCGTCCTGCTCATCATCGCCTCGAAGAGCGTCCTGCCGGTCGCGACGGTTGCGGTGGGACTAATCCTTCTCTTAAGTGGCATCATGGTGTTCGCCTGCGACCTGGAGAAATTGAGAGGTTTTCTCGCCCACTACAGCGAACTGCCTGTCCTTGTGATCCGGCTTCTCGGCCTCGTCGCCGCTTGCTTCGGGATTCTCATCTTCTCGATCGTTTAAGCGTACGGCGTACCCCACAGGGGCTGCTTCGCTGAGGCGTACGGTGTACGGCGTCACGCGGTAGTTTCTTTGCCGTACTCCGTACTTACCCCGTACTCCTTCCGTGCTACGAAAGTAGACGCAGCTCTCCAAGCAGGATAGAATCCCTCCTTACCATGATTGTCATTAATTATAGGGAAGCGGAAATCATGGTTAGCCCTGCTTCCTTAATTTAAAAAAAAGTGAAATGAGAGCCAGGGCTTATGTTCACCGATA
>Ga0265297_10001988_pt1 | contig 43963 bp, 35 predicted proteins | sample Munlanlwell13791_FD_192502 | JGI IMG/M metagenome (GOLD analysis project Ga0265297, IMG submission 192502) | Leachate microbial communities from a municipal landfill in Southern Ontario, Canada - Leachate well 137-91 | ecosystem: Engineered > Solid waste > Landfill > Unclassified | place... | reverse complement strand
TCAACCCTAACACGCCAAAAAATCAGAAAATTTTCAAAGAACTATTGATTTATGGCAGAATTGCAGCTTAAAATTTAACGAACTATTGTTATAACATTCAATTAAAGGCGGTTAACTTTTAGCAATGGGCTATTAACCTTACCTTTCCCTTAAAAATGAGGTTCCTCACTTTATCCTTTTAACTTTACTAGCACTGAGCTTGTCGAAGGGTCCTTTATCCTTTTTACTTTTTACTTTATCCTTTTTACTTTATCCCTCCTTTATTGAGGCAATTTCCTCAAAATATGTTCCAGGCTGTTTTCATCCTGGATCAACACTTCACGTGCTTTGCTGCCGGCATTTACACCAACAATTCCAGCGGCTTCGAGTTGGTCCATGATCCGGCCGGCCCGGTTATAGCCAATAGAGAACTTTCTTTGAATAGACGACGTAGAACCCGTTTGGTTTAATACCACAATTCGTGCGGCGTCATCAAAAAGTTCATCCCTGTTCTTTAAATCCACCTCATCCGGGCTATCGGTGCTGTCACTTCGATATTCCGGCAATGCCCAGGCAGTGGGATAACCCGGTTGTTTCCCAATAAAGTTGGCGATTGCTTCCACTTCGGGCGTATCAACAAATGCGCATTGTATCCTGGTAAGAACATTACCGATTGACACAAGCATATCTCCACGTCCGATCAACTGATTGGCACCCGGAGTATCCAGAATGGTCCTTGAGTCGACCATTGAGGCAACTTTAAAGGCAATCCTGGTAGGGAAGTTTGCTTTAATCACTCCTGTAATGATGTTGATGGAAGGGCGTTGAGTTGCAATAATCATGTGAATCCCAACTGCCCGGGCAAGCTGCGCTATCCTGGCAATCGGCAGTTCTATCTCTTTCCCGGCCGTCATGATCAAATCAGCAAACTCATCAACTACTACCACAATATATGGCAGATAACGGTGACCCTTGTTTGGATTTAGCCTCCTCGAAATGAATTTGACATTGTACTCCTTGACGTTTCTGGTCTGGGCAATTTTGAGCAAATCGTAACGCCGCTCCATCTCAATAATCAGTGAGTTGAGTGTATCCTTTACCTGCTGAACATCGGTGATAATGGCATCTTCCATCCCCTCCATCTTGGCCAGGAAGTGCTTCTCAATGACAGAATACAGGTTGAGCTCGACCTTTTTGGGGTCGATAAACACAAATTTCAGTTGTGAAGGATGTTTTTTGTAAAGCAGGGATGAGATGATGGCATTTAATCCTACAGATTTACCCTGTCCTGTTGCCCCGGCAACAAGTATGTGAGGCATCTTCGTAAGGTCGACGACAAAGGTCTCATTCGAAATGGTCTTACCCAAGGCAAGAGGAAGTTCGAAATCCGACTCCTGGAATACCTTTGAAGCGATAAGCGAACGCATGGAAACTACTTCAGGCTTGTTGTTTGGCACCTCGATTCCAACAGTTCCCTTTCCGGGCATCGGGGCAATGATTCTGATTCCCAGTGCTGACAAGCTGAGGGCAATGTCATCTTCCAAATTCTTAATTTTGGAAATCCGAACACCTGGCGCCGGCACGATTTCATACAACGTGACGGTCGGACCTGTGGTCGCCCGAATCTTCTCAATCTCGATGCTATAATTCTTTAACGTTTGCAGGATCTTGTTTTTGTTGGCCATCAACTCATCGTTGGTCACTTGTGGGTTTCCTGTAGCGCGGTCTTCCAACAGGTCAATTGTGGGGAAAATATATCTCGACAAATCTAGTGTAGGATCATAATCGACTTCCTCTATTTCTACATCCGCCTCCTCCGAATCCATTTGGCGATGATCAGCTACAGGAGCATCAAAAGGTTGTTTTTCAATGACCTGATAGGGTTCATCTTCGACAAAGACTTCGCCCATCTCCAATTCAATTGAATCCTCATCAGGCTCGGAATAGACAATTTTCACCTCATCATCATCCGCAACTTTCGAAAAGGATCGGTCCTTTTCAATGGTTTTTGGAGGCTGTACCAACAAATAGGGATCGTTGGTTATTAGTTCAACCTCCTTCCTGACAGGACGTTTGGAATTCAGTAAGCCAATAATAGCTCCCCACGCATCTTCAAAAGCCACAATAATTAAAATCAACAAAGATCCAAACAGAATGAAAAAAGTCCCGAATTTGCCTATAACTGAATTGAGGTGCTGCGACAATAGAAATCCATAAGCCCCGCCAGGCAAAATGGGTGAGTTTTTATAAAAATAAGAGAGCGAAAATGCCAGTGCAATAGAAATCCAGATAATAAAAAATATTCCATAACCGAAATTTTTTGCGAGCGAGAATTTCCCAACCTTGGCCAGACGCAAGGATACCAGGACGGATAGGTAGAGAATAATGAAAGATGCAAATCCAAATCCTTTGTTGATGAACCAATTGGCAAGAATAGCGCCCCATTTCCCTCCCGCATTCTCAATTTTAATGTTTGGATTGGTTAGAAGTTCTTTGATGGAGACATCCAAATGACTGACATCGGCACCTTCCTGCAGTAGAAATGAGATCAATACCACAAACAAATAAAGTGAAAAGAAAAAAAGAGGAACAGCAATGATATTTCGAAACTTCTCCCATCCGGTAAATTTGGCGCCCCTGGCTCCACCACCATTTTTAACCGTTGCCGTTTTTTGTTGATTATCAACCTTTTGTTGAGCCATTATCTGATCGTTTTGAAAAGTCAAATGTAGGATTAAATCAAAACAAAGTTACTGAAAAATGAACAATTTACAATTGACGACCGGTTTCCAATGCCGCCAGGCTTCTGTCAGTAAAGCGGCAATCTTAACACCCCTACCATATACGCAAGATTTTTTATACCTTTGAAAGTATCTAAAATGGGCTGATCACCACCCGATCATACCTGTAAAAACCAAACGAACATGAAAAATATTCCAGTCATTGCAATTGTTGAAAAAACACTGGCAGAGGCATATGAAGCTGCCATCATTGCTGTTTACCAAAAAGGGATCCGATTTAAGACGCAGTATGATAAACCTGAGGATCCGGAGAGTATGGATTGCACCATCAATATCACCATTGAGGAACCGGAAACGGACCCGATGATCCATATGGCATTTCCCGGAGGCATTGAAGAGTTGAAAGAATATGTTATGGAGTTAAAAGGATACAAAGACCACTGGACAAAGAACATGAACGTCGAAAGCGACAAACGCTGGGAATATACTTATCATGGAAGACTACAAAATTATGGCGTTTGGAAAGAGCTGATCAATGGACAATCACAGGAAGCTGGAAAAATAAAAGTCGATCAGATTCAATGTGTTATCGAAAAATTATCGAAACAGCCATTTACCCGTCAGGCTCAAATGATAACCTGGATGCCCGATATCGATAACGATTGTTTTGATCCGCCATGTCTTCAATCGTTATGGTACCGCATCCTTGAAGATGAGGAGGGTGTTTACTGGCTAAACTGCAACGTCCGCTTCAGAAGCAACGACGCCTGGGGAGCGAACTTTATGAATATGTTTGGATTTATTCAATTCAATAAAGAGGTTATTGCCGCAGGAGTTGCAGAAAAAACTGGAAAAACCGTAAAACTTGGACGGATGAATTGGCAGGCCGATTCTTTCCACATCTATGGGAAAGACCTGCAAATAGCCAAAGAACGGTTGTTCGACAGGATTAAAGATATGCCATTTGAGGAACGCACCATGTGTTTCAACGATGAGTTTATCCGAGATATGTACGACCAGGTAGAGGGACAGATTATTCAAAAAATAAGAAACTATGACCAGAACCATTGATGGATATTTGTCATAAATTCCTCCAAAAACTGTTTTTACCTTCGAATCCAACTTTAAAAGGCTAACAAACAGATGAAAAAACTGGCAGTAGTTGCTTTGGGTGGCAATGCCCTGTTGCGTGACACTGAGCAAGGGACAATCGAACAACAAGAGGCACATACTGCCGAAACCATTGAGAACCTGTTATTCCTTGTTCGGGAGGGCTACGACCTGATCATTACACATGGGAATGGTCCCCAGGTTGGAAACATCCTGATGAGAAATGATGCCGGCGAACAAGTTTATGGCATCGCGCAAATGCCGCTTGACATTTGCGTTGCCGATTCCCAGGGAGGCATTGGGTACATGATCGAACGGATCTTTCGCAATATCCTCAACAAGTACAAAATAGAACGCAATGTCGTTACCATTGTCGGCATGGTCGAAGTCGATCCTGAGGATCCTGCCTTCTCCAATCCAACCAAACGAATTGGCGCAACATACAACTTTGAACAGGCAAAAGCTTTGGAAGAACAAAAGGGATGGACATTTAAGGAGAGTAAAAAAAGTGGAAACGGCTGGAGAAGGGTTGTGCCCTCTCCTGTGCCGAAAAATATTTTCAACCTCGAACTGATAGGTGATCTTGCCAGAAAAGGAAATATTGTGATCACTTGCGGAGGTGGCGGAATTCCGATATTTTTTGACTCTGAGAACAATCTACGGACTGCTGATGCGGTGATCGACAAGGATCTTGCCTCTGCTGTTCTGGCTTCCGGGGTTGGAGCAGATGAATTTTACATTCTGACCGATGTCTCTTTCATCTACAAAGATTTTGGATTACCAACGCAGGAGAAACTCGAATTTCTCGATTATCAGGATACGAAAAGATACCTGGAAATGGGTACTTTTGGAGAAGGAAGCATGGCGCCAAAAATTATTGCCTCCATGAAATTCGTTGAGATGGGAGGCGAAAAAAGCATCATCACCGAAGCTTCCAAGCTGGAGGACAAATCGTTTGGATCCAAAATTACCATGCATTATAACTCGTAAACATCTTGACCAATGCAAAACCTTTTATACAATAAAAATTTTTTAAAACTGCTTGACTTCCAGTCATCTGAGATTGAGTACCTGCTTGATCTGGCAGCAGAGCTTAAATGGGCAAAGAAAACAGGCACAGAAGAGCCGGTTCTGACAGGTAAAAATATTGCCCTGATTTTCGAAAAAACTTCCACTCGTACCAGATGTGCCTTTGAAGTAGCAGCATACGATCAGGGAGCCCATGTCACTTACCTTGGACCAACCGGATCACAGATCGGGACCAAAGAATCGATGAAAGACACGGCGCGCGTGCTAGGTCGAATGTACGATGGTATTCAGTACCGCGGATATGGTCAGGAGCTGGTAGAAACCCTTGCCAAATATGCGGGTGTTCCTGTGTGGAACGGATTGACCGATGAGTTCCATCCCACACAGATTCTTGCAGATTTCCTTACCATGAGGGAACATTCGGATAAACCCTTGTCCGAAATAAAATTTGCCTATCTTGGCGATGCACGTAACAATATGGGTAACTCGTTGATGGTTGGCGCAGCTAAAATGGGGATGGATTTCAGGGCTGCAGCGCCGCTTCAATTTCAACCTTCAATCGAACTACAAGAGACATGCAGGGCTATTGCGAAAAGTACTGGCGCCAGAATTACAATCACTGATAATCTGGAAGTCGCTGTTAAAGATTGTGATTTTCTTTACACCGATGTATGGGTTTCCATGGGAGAATCTACAGTTGTTTGGCAGGAAAGAATTGCTCTACTAACGCCTTACCAGATTAATTCCAAAACGATGGAGCTGACTGGGAATAAGAATGTAAAATTCCTTCATTGCCTCCCGGCTTATCATAACAGGGAAACAAAGACAGGAGAAGAGATCTTTCAGAAATTTGGGATAGATGCGATGGAGGTCACGGATGAAGTTTTCGAAAGCAAAGCTTCCATCGTCTTCGATCAGGCCGAAAACAGAATGCACACCATCAAGGCGGTGATGGTGGCAACCTTGGGTTAGTTTACCAACAGGAATTCCTTTTGTCAGTCCAAATAGTTCCGGGATCCAGGTTCTCTTTTTCGATCTCCTTAAAATATTTGTAGGTTCCAACTTTCAGCTCAATGGTGGCATTTTCGTCACAAACAATCATGCCGTGCGAATGATTTTGAAGCGCTGAAATGGTCCACATATGGTTGACCGCCCCTTCAACAGCCTTATGCAATGCGCGTGATTTATTATGTCCTGTAACCAGGATTAGTACTTCCTGAGCATCCATGATGGTACCGACACCCACTGTTAAAGCTACTTTCGGAACCTGATTAACATCGTTATCGAAGAAACGGCTGTTGACAATTTTCGTGTCTGTATTTAAAGCTTTATCCCTGGTTCGGGAGGTCAAACTAGACCCGGGCTCATTGAAGGCTATATGACCATCCGCGCCAACACCGCCAAGAAAAAGATCAATTCCACCAACAGATTTAATTTTGGCTTCATACCGGCTGCATTCCATTTTCAAATCGGGCGCGTTCCCATCAAGAAGATTCACATTGGCAGGTCTGATATCTATGTGCTTAAAGAAATTGTCCCACATAAAGGTATGGTAACTCTGAGGATGATTTTTATCAATCCCCACATACTCATCCATGTTAAATGTGATAACATTCTGAAAAGTAACTTTTCCTTCCTGATGAAGCTTAATCAATTCGATGTAGGTTCCCAGAGGAGTGCTACCGGTTGGCAATCCCAAGACAAATGGATTCTCAGGGGTTGGATTGGCCATGCAAATTTTATGGGCAATATAATTGGCGGACCATTGGGCTACATGATTGGCTTCTGGGAGGATAATTAATCTCATAGTATATAATAATTTGTTCTCTTCAATGATTCGTCAAAATTGATAAAATTTATAAAACAATCAACCACCAAATTCAAAAAAGTAGCTATTATTTTGTTCAAAAAGTATCAAAAACCAATATTAAGACAATTTAAACCTTTTTAATATTCAAGATGTAAATTAGCGCAATGTTTATTGCAATTTTTGTGTTTCATTAAAACGCATGTTTACTGTCTAATCAGCAGCACTCTTTTTAATCAAATGAATCGGTTTAGCTCTTTCCGTTAAACCATTTATAAATTTTGCTGTCAATCTGTTGTAATACAAAGTACACAACCGTATTGATTACTTGGAGTAGTTAAACTAATTTATTCAATACAATATTTTTCAATTATGACGCTAAATCTGAATCAGGAGACTTTACAATGAACAAAATTATCTCTCTGATTATTACTTCATTTGTACTTTTTACCCAGGTATCGCTAGCCCAAAAAACTATTGTTACAGGAAAGATAACTGAAGTAAAAACGGGGATACCAATACCATATGCGACCATTGTCTTCAAGGGAACATACATTGGAACCATGTCTGACCTGAATGGAAACTTCAACCTCAGCACCCTCACACCAACCAATAGCATTGAAATTTCTTCGATAGGCTACAAGAAGATTGAATTACCTGTTAAACTCAAACAGGCTGTCAATCTTGATATTACAATGGAGGAGGACATGATCATGACCGGGGAGGTAGTGGTTAAACCTGGCGAGAATCCTGCGATTCCCCTTTTTAAAAAGATTATTGAACATAAAAAGGAGAATAATCCGGCCAATTTTCCCTCCTGGCACAGTAAATTATATTCTAAAACAGAAGTCGATCTTAAAAATATTGACAAATCCCTAAGAACCAAAAGATTACTAAAATCATTCGATTTTGTTTTTGACTACATCGATTCCCTCAAAACAGAAGGTAAAGCTTTCCTTCCAGTATTCTTTTCAGAAACCTTTTCCAACTATTATCATGAAAGTGGAATCACGAAAGATCGTGAAGAAATCGTTGCCAACAAGGCTTCCGGAATGACTTCAAATATGATTTCCAAATTTACTGGGAAGGTATATGAAGGCCTAAATCCTTACGACAACTACCTGATGATCAAAGATGTTGGATTGGTATCGCCCGTGAACAGCATGGGCCTTCAATTTTATAAATATTACCTTATCGACAGCACATTTAAAGCCGGGAAGAAATATTATGAACTCTCTTTTAAGCCCAGGTCTGCGCAAAGTCCAACTTTCAAAGGGCAGCTTTGGGTAGAGGCTGGAAGTTATGCCCTGACAAAAATTGATATGCAACTCTCAGAAAAGGCGAATATAAATTTTGTCAACAGTTTTAAGTATGCTGTAGAGTTTGACCTGGTTGGTGAAAAATGGACTCCCAAAAATGAAATTATTGTGCTGGATGTTGATATCCAAAAAGATCCGAAGTCCAAAAGGATTGGGATAATTGGCAGAAAGGCCAATTTCTATCAGGATTTTGCTTTCGAAGAGGCCAAAGGTGTAAAATTGGAAGCCAACGAAAGAATCTCGGTCCATGATGACGCCATGAACAAAGATGAACAGTTCTGGGAAAATTCGAGACCCATCGAATTACAGAAAAGGGAACTGGGAATTTACAAAATGGTCGATTCGATCAAGCATGTACCTTTGTACAAAACTACAGCCGAATATGTGTACATGTTTTATTACGGATACAGGGATTTGGGAAAAATCGAATTTGGCCAGTATTACTCTTTCTATTCAAACAATCCGGTTGAGGGAAACAGATTCAAACTTGGCGCACGCACCACCATGAAATTTAACCACAACCTTCGGCTCAATGGTTATGCAGCCTACGGATCGAAAGATCAGGAGTACAAATACAGCGGGGGTTTCGAATACTATTTCTCCAAAAAGCCCAAAAACTACCTTTCTGCCCAGTACAAACATGATTATGAAATTTTTGGCAAGAGCAAAAATGCCTTTATGATCGACAACATATTAAATACATTGTTGAACAAAGTCCCGTACAATAAGTTAAATCTTGTCGACAGGCTTGAAATCAATTATGAAAAGGAGTGGATCGCTGGTTTGACCAATAAATTCACTTTCAATGGCACAAAGTATTACAGCGCACCTTTTGTTAAATTTGAATCACCTTCAGGAAATATAATCCCATCCATTCGAAATAGCGAGTTAAGTCTCAATACCCGTTATGCCCCGAACGAATATTACATACAGGATGGTTTCGAGAGATCAAATTTTGAAAACTCCCGACCCATTTTCAATCTTGGCTTAGCTGTTGGACTCAAAGGGATGTTGGGGGGTGAGTTTAACTATTACAAACTCGAAGCTCAGATCAACCAAAAACTAATGCTAAATCCATTTGGATTCAGCTACTACTCCATTCAGGCTGGCAAGATATGGGGTGATGTACCTTTCCCTTTGATGAAAATCCATGAAGGTAATGACACCTATGCTTATGATTTTTATTCATTTAACTTGATGAACATGCAGGAATTTGTGAGCGACACCTATTTGTCACTATTCCTGGAGCATCATTTTCAGGGTTATTTCCTCAACAAAATTCCACTTTTCAGAAAATTGAAGTGGCGGGAATTAGCTGGAGTACGCTCAGTGATTGGGAATTACGATCCATCAAAACACAATACCATGTTATTCCCTACCGGGATGAAGAGCCTTCAGAATAATCCTTACACCGAGGTCTCATTGGGACTTGAAAATATATTTAAGGTTTTTAAGATTGTGGGGGTTTGGAGATACAACAAACTTGAAAATACCAGTGCCAAATTTGGCATAGTTGGGACATTGCAGTTGGTTTTATAACCAAATATCCTCAACAGGAGATTTGATTACGACTTATTGCAAGTCACTATTGCTACGTTTGGGCCATTCAAAAATATCAAATGCAAATTAACCATCTCGGAGAAATTACCGCAATCCTTACAGCCCTTTGCTGGACCATCTCAGCGCTCACCTTCTCCTTAGCTACCCGTCGGGCAGGTTCCCTTACCATAAATATATTCAGACTTTTGTTCGCGATGATCATGTACATGGTTTGGTCGAAGATAATGAGAGGGCTATGGCTTCCATCCGATGCAACACCTGAATCATGGAAATGGCTTTCAGTCTCCGGACTAATCGGATTTGTTTTGGGCGACTATTTCCTGTTCGCATCCTATTCATACCAATCCGCTAAGGTATCCATGCTCATTATGTCACTGGCGCCCCCCATCGCGACAATTTTTGGCGTCCTTATTCTCCATGAAACTTTTACCTGGCTCAATTTTCTTGGAATGATTTTAGTTTTGTCCGGAATTGCCATAGTCATCCTGAAAAGAGAGGAGGTCGATGATAAGATGACCCATGGCTTGAATTATCCGGTCAAAGGACTTCTCCTGGCCTTCGGTGGTGCAGCCGGGCAAGGCATTGGGGCTGTATTTTCCAAACTGGGGATGGGCAGTTACGATCCATTTGCATCTTCACAAATACGAACCATTACCGGAATTATTGGATTTGTTCTGATAATCAGCCTCACGAGAAATTGGAGAAATGTAAAAAGCTCAATTCTCACTCAAAAAGCGCTTAATCCACTTCTAATCGGCTCCTTTTTTGGCCCATTTCTGGGAGTTTCATTAAGCTTGCTGGCTTTTCAGCATACCAAGGTAGGAGTAGCATCTACCCTTATTGCCACTGTTCCGGTATTTATCCTGCTGCCTTCTGTCCTCTTCCTCAAGGAAAAATTAAACTGGAAAGAGGTGATTGGCGCCTTCCTGGCTGTAGGTGGCATGGTCGTATTTTTCATCTAGGGACTAAAGAAAGTGTAGGGATTGTCCTTATTCGCTTTTGATTACTTTGGGCAGGATTTCCTCAATAACCAAACCCGTAGAGCTTCCCGGAGGAACAATTCCTAAAAGCGCACAGATGGTCGGAACCACATCAGTAGCATCTGTTCTTCTCAATGTAGTACCCTTTTTTACACCGGCTCCATACCATACCAATGGCACCTGATCGTTGTCGGTGTATTCCACAGATTTATACTTCTCCTTTGGTAGCCATCCCTCCTCATAACGGATCAATACATCACCAGATCGCTTGATGTAAAAATTATTCTGAAAAGAGGCAAGCGGACCACCTAAAAAGTTGTCTGACTCAATTTCAAAGGCTGCTTTCGCGTAGGCAATCCCTTCAAACTGGTTTAAAAACCTTGCCGCTTCTGCTTGCATATCACGTAAATTTATTTTCTTCTTTGCAACCAGTTCATGGTTCAAATACAATTGCTGATATCCAAACTTTTCGACCCAATCACCCTCGCCATATTTAATATTTAAAAATGATTTCAAGAGGGAGACAGAACTTTCCGGATTAAATATTCCGGAATTCATTCTAAACTTTTCTTTAAGATAATCCGCATGATAAGAGACACTTGAAGTAGATGTGAGGAAAAAAAGTACATTGTCTGTTCCATAACCATCTTCGATGTATTTCAACAATTCTGCAATTTCTTTATCCAATCGCAGATATGTGTCCTCCATCTCAACCGATAAAGGACCAAAATTTCCGCAATTTTTGTCCATTGATGAGAATACTACGGTCAACAAATCTGGTATAAAATCATATCCAAGTTGTTCCTTTGGGATTAGTTGAAGTACAAAATCCTTTAAATAGGTGTTTGCGTAAGGAGTACTTTTAAGTATTGAATAGGTTCCTCCCGACTCCTTCTTAATTTTGATCAGGTCATAAGGAAAAGTACTGTACTTATCCAGGAACCCAGTCTCATGCAGAGAAGCACTCTCCACACTTTCGTTGTAACTAATCTGATCATTCAATGTTTTCCATGGCGTATCAAGATATTTATCCGCCAGCTTAAATTTATTAAACTCAGTTGCCCAGACCGGATATTTATCCATATAAAAACTACTTGAGATCATACTCCCAGTGGTGTCATCCAGCCAATAAGCCCCATCAGCCGAGTGGCCAGCAGCAAAAATTGCGGCGTAATCATTCATGGCCACGCTAAATACACGTGCCCTTCCTTTGGTTATTAGTTTCAGCCTGTCACCAAGGGTAGGTGTCATCAATCGGGATGCAGATCTTTGACCCGATTTTGAATCGGTTCCAATGGTGGAAGAGGCATTATCATAGATGCAATCTGTCTCTTTATTTTTCAACCGATCAATCCAATTGTCGCTGACGATACCATGATGTGATGGCGTTGATCCGGTAAAAAGTGTGGCCATACCAACCGTAGGCCGCTGGATAAGGTTGTTGACATGATGATTTGCACAGATATATCCCCTGGTGTACAATCGTTTGAATCCGTCATTTCCAAATTTGTCCCAGTAGCGCTCAATATAATCCGGATGCATATTTTCAACAACCAATCCCACGATCAATCGGGGTGCTGAGGCCGAAACTGTAGTATGCCCTTGGGCAATCAAAGAAACTGGCAAAAGCAGGAATAGGAAAAGGGGAAAGATGCGGAGGTTCATGCTGGATATTTTAGCACAAATGTAACTACTTGAGTTGATCCGTCAAAAAACAATTATTTTAGCAATTTGTTTTGCCAAAAGTAGATCATATGGACATTGTCAAAGAGGTATGTGTTGAGTCGTTCGATGAAGCAATCAAAGCCGTTGAAAGAGGAGCTACTCGTATCGAACTGTGCGAGAATCTCTCCGTTGGTGGGACTACACCTTCGTACGGAACCATCAGGAAATGCTTGGAAAAACTGTCAGTCCCTGTTATGGTCATGATTCGACCCCGTGGTGGCAATTTTACCTATTCGCAGGATGAGTTTGAAATTATGCAGGAAGATATTCTACTCTGCAAAAAATTATCTGTCCCCGGAGTGGTTTTTGGGCTTTTGGATGAACAGGGAATGTTGGATGAAGTCAAAATCCGCTTGCTTGTTCAACTTTCCAGACCCATGCAGGTTACCTTTCACAAGGCAATCGACAGCGCTGCAAATATCATGGAAAGTGTTGTGCGCCTAAAGGATATTGGGGTTGAACGAATCCTTTCTTCCGGAGGTAAACCGACTGCAATTGAGGGACAGGAAACCTTGAACCGGATGATCGAAATTGCTTCACCTCAACTTTCCATTATCGTAGCTGGTAAGGTCGACCATGAAAATTTAGAAGAGATCCGGAAGATTATTCCAGCAAGCGAGTATCATGGACGCAGATTGGTTCAATTTTGAATTTTATATCTTTAAACTTTCCCGATAAATATCAATAAATATCAAATGCCAAATAACCGACTGTTCATAACCCTTTTGTTGCTCTTGGCAGCCTCATTTCATGGAATTAGCCAGAACAATGATTTCATCAAGTCCTATATCCCCTTTCACACAAATGGCCTGACCATTTACCAGTTAAATGCTGACTCATCGGCCCAGGAAAAACAGAACATTGTTGTTGCTGAGTACTTGATAGAGGCGCATCATCCATACAAAATTTCTATTGCCTATTCAGATTCCATCCTACGCAAAACCAGTTCTTTCGGAGAAGATTCGAAGGCATTGGTCGCCATAAACGGAGGCTTTTTTGATGTTGAAAAAGGGGGTTCAGTAGCATACCTTGAGTCTGAAGGAAAAGTTATTTCCCAAACAAGAAAATCGAAGGAAAAATGGGCCAAAACTGATTCATTGCTTAATGGGGCCGTGATCATTGACACGTTGGGAAATCTAAAAATAGAACGCTCAAAATCTGCCGATTTCTATGAGCGCTCATCACAAGAAAAGGCTGTCATGGTAACCGGACCCATTTTGCTCGTTGATGGGAAAGTAATTCAATTGGAAAATAGCGATTTTGTAAAAAAAAGACATCCAAGGAGTTGCTTGTGCAAGACAAGTGATCAAAGAATTCTTTTTATCGCCATCGATGGTCGTAGCAATGCTGCTTCTGGAATGAATCTGTTTGAATTACAGAAATTTCTAATTAAATCGCACTGCAAAGAGGCAATTAATCTTGATGGCGGCGGTTCCACTACACTTTGGGTTAATGACGGTATTGAAAAAAGGATATTAAATCATCCAAGTGATAAATCGGGAGAAAGACCCGTTGCGAATATTTTCTACATCAAATAAAATTGAAATTAGCAATTTTTGGACTCTTTTTGCTTTTCTTTGTTGATTGGCTCTCACTGAAGAGCTTAGGAACCAATCGATCAGAAGACTCTCTAAGCAAATCAAGGATACCATATCAATCGTATTCAAAGGGAGACATTTGCCAAACCATGTTTGAAACGGAGACATATACGCTAAAATCTGTTTCTTTAAAAAATGACTCTTCTTCAGCTACCAAAACAATTCCTCCTAAAGTATCCCCGCTAAAATCATCCAATTCAGATACAACCAAATTGGTTCCTCTTGGTTTAAAAATAGAAGAGAGAAGATTAGATCAATTGGTAAATAAGAACAAGTTCACTAAGAATTTTTTGAAGTATTTTATCAGCTTCCAACCAACTTCCGTGGTTCAAACCGGAGTAAAAAGTATTTCTTACTTTTCTCAATTTGAAGGTAAAAAAATAAGCTCCATACGCTTTATCAGGCTCCACCCTTTTGGATCTTCCTTATCTGATACCACGATAACTGCATCCAAATGGATTGAAAAAGCCGGAAATCGACTGCACATGAATACGGTTAAAAGTAAACTTGGGATGCAGTTACTATTCAAAGTTGGAGAAAAATTAAACCCTCTGTTATTGGCTGAAAATGAAAAACTCATGCGCGATTTAAGTTACCTTGAAGACGTTAGCTTTCTGATACAAATGGATGAAGAAAGTACGGAGGAGGTCAAAATAGTTGTCATTTCGAAAGATAAATTTGAATATGCGGCTACCATGGGCATTAGTTCCGAAAATAGCGATGTCGAACTTGTTAACGAAAATATGTTCGGCCTGGGTCATCGACTAAACGTAGGTATGGCACAAAAAAATGCCTATCTACCCCAAATGGGACTCTACTTTTCTTATCATGTAAATAACATACTCGGTACTTTTATCAACGCATCAGTGGGATATTCTGACACTTACAAAAAAAAGGGATTTGATTTTTCCCTGGACAAGGAATTTCTCACCTCACTGGAGGTAAATGCAGGAGGATTATCATTTGAAAAAGTATCAAAGTTCGACCACATTGCTCCTGATCATCCGATCGAACTCGACACTACCATAGCATATCATTCGAGCGATTTATGGTTTAGCCACGCATTTACAAACCGGAAAAATCAACAAAATAAAACACTTGCTACCATCAGGTATCTACATCAGAACTTTGACCAAAATAGTATAACAAACTTAGGCCAAAGTGAATTTTTTAGAAATCATGATTTCTTTTTGGGAGGGATCAGCTTTACAAAGAGAAATCTTTATAAAAATAACCAAGTTTATGGATACGGTGTGACAGAAGATATTCCATTTGGTCATTATTATGAACTAACAGCTGGATTAGATCGGTCACAATTCGGAACCTGGCCCTATTTTGGTCTTTCACTTAGCAATGCTTTCATTGACAATGGAGGCAGGTATTACAATGGAAGAATTGCCATGGATGGCTTTCTGGACAATGGAATTATAAAACAAGGCAGCATACTGGCAAGCGGAAATTTTTTTTCCAATAAATTCTTTGCTTTTGGTGATCCGTGCCGCGAGTTTATCAAAGTCGAATTTTTGGGAGGTATCAACCGATTTAATGAAGAATACCTGACCATCAACGGAAGATTTGGATTACGGGATTTTTATGCAAGCAAATTGAATGGTACAAAAAGATTAAAATTCAATTTCGAGACAGTGAGGTATCTTAAATGGAACTTCTATAATTTCCGGTTCACGAACTATCTATTTACTGATTTTGCCTTTTTATCCAACGCGATGAATACGCTTTTCAGTCAGAATTTTTATGCAGGCATAGGTGCCGGCTTACGCATATTTAATGAGTCCCTGGTCTTCAAAATAGTTGATATTCGATTTACCTGGTTCCCAATTTCCCCACCTGATGGTTTGAGTCCATTTGGAACAAACCTTCAGGGCCTTACCAAATCACGGTTTGAAGATTTTTTGGGAAGAAAACCTGAAGGTGTTCGGTACCAATAAGGGAAATCAATATTTTTATACCATCCGTCCAAAACAGTGCCACCCCTGCATAATGCAAGGCAATAACCGCACTTTTTTATAATTGACTAATTAACCACAATTTTACACTAACAGTTACAACATCATTTTGCAAGGAACGAATAAAGTAACTTACTAATGTCTCTAAAACCTTTTACCTATTTTATTATTCTAATTGTTTTAATAATTTATTGGACTGCTCGCCATAGAACCCTTTCCTGGATGCTATCAACCTGAACTGTTCCAAAGCCTTATGACGCTCATCAATCTTTAGATAGCAAAGCCCTATGTACCACTCAGATTGTTCAACCAACAGATTATCACCATGGTGTACAACTTCAGAAAAAGAACCTATTGCCCGGTTATACTCGCCGAGTTCCTGGTAAGCAACCCCGGAATAAAAATTTACGCTGTAGCCGTCCCTTTCTTTTGACGGAATCAATGACATGGATTTTAAAGCATCCAGATATTTACCCTGATTTATTTCCCTCAAGGCAACATTCAGCCCACTGTATGAACCCATTGCCGATCGTGAGACACCTTCGCCACTCTTATATGGCTGATAATAACTGGCATATAGCTGCTGACCGGAATAGGTCTTATTCCTCAATAACGAGGTAAAGACTACCATTAGAACTATTACGGAAGCTGCAGCATACCAGAACAAATTTTTAGTTTTGGGCGTAGCTATGCCACGTTTCTCATTGACCTGATCATGCTGTTCCCTGGCAATATCCCGCAAATGATCACGAAGAGCCATGACATCCGTCTCAGCGATAGCCTTATCAACCTCTTTGTGGAAGTTTAGATCAGCTGCCAATTCGGTATTGTACATTAATTCATCTTCGAATAGTGCCAATGAATCCGCATCTAATTCCTCATTCAGATAACTATCTATTTCTTCTACCGTTTGAGAATGAGAATATTCATGCCTAATCATGTTCTTAAGGGTTGACCTGAGTTGCATAATATCCTCTTCCTCAATGGCACTGTTGATCTCTAAATGGAGATCTATTTCGTTGGAAAGTGCGCTATTTAAAATTGCTTCTTCCCTAATTAAACTTTCAATTTCTTTATCGAGCTCACCATCAATCAAATCTTCTATCTCTTCAAATGTGCGCTCATGAACGGAAATACTTTTTGCAATCGATTGAAGATTAGACCTCAAATCGATAATCTCTTTTTCAGTTACAGCATCCCTGATCTCTTCAAAGAGCATTTCATCTTCAGCCGACATCAATTGGTGTTCTGTTTCTACCATCGCTACTTCATCGGTAAATAAATCATGAACAACCTCTTTAGAAGAGACAGTATGGTTTTTTATATGAAGCTTTTGAAGATAATTCCCTATATCGTCAAGCTCATTTTCTGCTTTCAGGTTGACGGCATTGAATAACTCCTCCGATAAACCAAAATATGCGTCTGCATCAAATGGATGGTCGTTTGCGGAAGGGGTTCCAGTTTCTTTATTCATGGTTTTCAATGGTTTTCAATTGACTTCGTAATAACTAAATTTCCAAGTTAATAACTCATATACAATGATCCTTTAAAAGACCTCTCGTACTGTACTCAGAGTTTATCGGATATCTTTGGGCACAATGGATAAAATAAATCCATCAAAATCCAGCTTCAATCCAAGGTGTTGGAAATCACCTCTTTAAAATTTTAACAAACAGAATTCGGCTTACAAAGAGCCACAAATACAACAAAAGTTGCAATTGAACGGGCCAAATTTATATACACAAATAAAATATTACATTGTGGATTTATAAGGCCACTAAAAAATAGAAGGAAAAACTATTCAGTGATAATAATTGGAACCGGGATTCCGTAACCACCTTTAATTGTTGCTAATTCTTCGTTTGAAAGCACTTCTACTGTTAGGTAATCAAAATTTTTCATGGTAAAATGTCTTAATAAGTTAATAAATCTTTATTGTTCCTTGCAATTCTTAATACCATGAATCACCAAAAGGTTACCCCTGAATCTGAAAAAAATACAGGAAAAATCAAAAAAAAATATATGTCACTGAAATACTGTAAGTTGCAAACACAATATTTTTTGTTGGCTATCGCTTTTTTTAATTTATTTTACATGAGCAGTAATGAAATAACCACTTATGAACTTTAGCAAAGTGCCCGGGATCACATTATTTAGGCCACTATTTACCTTCTTCTGTTTGATTATTCCATGGATTGTGTTGGCACAGCAAAATTCTGCGGACAAGGAAAAGGAGATTTTTGCGCAGGCGGCCCATGAATTGAGTAGTGGTTCGTATGATACAGCGTTGAATCTTTTTAATACTTTACTTGAAATCAGGAGTGGAAAATATGGCTTGAATTCGGTGCCGGTAGCCAATGTGTTAACCAATATCGGTGTAATCAAAAGCCAATTGGGCTTGTACGACGATGCAATTTCATTCTATGACAAGTCATCGGCCATATACGAAACTGCAGGCAGCAAAGAATTAAAACGTTTAGGCTCAGTTTATCAAAATTTAGGTATTTGTTACAATGCAAAAGGAGACATAGAGAAAGCCAGGACTTACTATGAAAACACAGATAGAATTTTCCAAAAGCTTGAAATATCTGATCAGGAAGTATATGAAATCCTCCTTATTAATTTAGCTACTTTTTATCTTGACAACAAGAATATTTCGGAGGCAGAAAAGTGCAACAAAAAATCTTTTGAAATAATGAAAGTTAGTCCTCGGAATCACATTAAATGGACTACCAACGGCATGATCTATTTCGCAAAGAAAGATTATGAAAGGGGAATTTTATGCCTAAATAAAGCCATTACAACCGGGGAAAAGGATCTTGGAACTAATTTTAAAGATGAAGAAAAGGGTCTGATTTACATGAATCTCGGGATTGTATACCTTGAGAAGGAGGATTTTGACCACTCACTTGCGAATTACCTGACAGCCAAAAAATTGTTGGAGAAAAGCATGGGCGGACAAGGGATATCATACTCCTCCACCATGAAAGACATTGGATTAAATTATCTTAGAAAAAAGGAAAGTGAAAGTAATTTGGATAAATTTCTTGCCCAACGAAAAAAGAACCTAGAAACTTCGCTTGGCTATTTTCAAAAAGCGATTATCGCCATTACTCCAGGATTCACTTCAAGTGCAACTGAGATTAACCCTCCTGCCGAGGATGCTATTGATAAGACCCGATTCCTGGATGTGATAAAAAATAAGGCTGAAGCGTTTTATTTAATCTCTCAGTTAGAGGATAAACTTGGTAACAAGGAAGCGGCATTGCGACAATTGAAATTGTCACTGGAGACTTATGATCTATCTATTAAAACAATCCATCTGATCAGAAATGGTTTCCAGAATCAGGAAAGCAGGCTTTTCCTTTCTGAAAATGAACATCCGGTATATGCTGGCGCGGTTAAAGTCGCGGTTCGGCTATACGAAACTACGCACGAACTTCAATATTTCGAAAAAGGGTTCGAAATTTCGGAACGAAGCAGATCTGCCGATTTTCAGGCCATGTTAAGAGAGGTTCAGGCAAAGAAAGTTTCCGGAGTACCTGATTCTTTACTCAATAAAGAGACTGCTCTAAAGGGAGAAATTGCTGCCTACGAAAACTTTATTTTCAATGAGAAGAGCAGTCCGACACCTGACGTGGATAAAATTAACCGCTGGAAAGATAAAGTCTTTTCACTCTCCCAGAACTATCAACAAATGATAAATCTGGTCGAGAAAAATTATCCTACCTATTATCAGTACAAATATGCAGATCCTATAGTATCGTTACAAAAAATTCAAGGATCGCTAGAAAGGAGAGAGGCATTTATCGAATATTTTATCAACGAGGGTTTAAAACAAAATGATGGCGAGCTCTATACATTTGTAATAACCAATCAGGAATACAAAATCATAAGACGGCCGATCAACTCCGAATTAGATGAAACGATAGACCACTTTTTGAAATTTATAAGAAATGGCGAGGTTCTCAAAACCCAAAAAGCTGATTATATCGAATATGCAAAAAATGCATCGAAACTATACAAGCTATTGATCGGGCCAATAGAGACATCAATAATCGATTATCGTCTTGTAATTGTCCCGGATGATAAACTCTCCTATCTTCCATTTGACGCATTTTTGGTTTCGGCCCCCGACACCAATAAAATGGATTTTAGGAATCTGGATTATCTCGTCCATCATCATGCCGTTTCCTATACCTATTCTGCGACCCAGTTGTATTACTATTTTCAGAATAATTACAAATACAGCAATAAGATCGGGGCCTTTGCCCCCGATTATACCGATGGCCAAACTGCCAAGGCAAATGAGCCTGATTATTTCCTTCCTTTGCCAGGAGCAGAAGCTGAAATAAAGGGAATTACTGCGCTAATCAGCGGGGACCAATATTTGAAAGGTAAGGCCAACAAACAAAATTTCAAGGAGAAAGCCGGGGATTATGATATACTCCATCTTGCCATGCATACTGTGCTAAACGATACATTGCCCTTGTACTCAAAAATGGTTTTCTCGGCAGATAGTACGGGCAACAAAGAGCGAACATTGAATACATTTGAAATCTATAACCTGAAGCTCAAGTCAGACATGGTAGTGCTTAGCGGCTGCAATACCGGCACTGGTAAGCTGCAAAAAGGAGAAGGTGTGATGAGTCTTGCACGCGGATTCTTTTATGCGGGATGTCCAAGCATTATCATGACTTTGTGGAATGTTGAAGACGCGTCCAGTTCTAACATTATGATTGAATTTTACAAAAACCTGAAAAATGGATTTTCTAAAGATGAAGCCTTGAGAAAAGCGAAGATTTCCTATATTTCCGGTGCAGATCCATTGAAGGCCCATCCTTATTTTTGGCTGGGGTATGTTTCTATTGGAAAGCAAACGCCACTATTTAAAACAAAAGCAGGTTATTTTGTTAGCTTAATAATTTTTGTATTTTTAGCAATCGTTTTGGAAAAGTGGTATTTCAAACGAAAAAAAAGAGTTAGCCGACTAAAATGATTAACTACAGCAACGAAGAGCTTCTAAATGGTATTTTGCGTAACGACAACGTAATTCTTCAACACATTTATAAGAATTTCTACTACAAGGTGAATTTGTACATCAAAAAAAACAGTGGAAATGATGAAGATGCCAACGATGTTTTTCAAGAAGCCATCATTGTAGTTTACCGTAAACTCAAAGCCAATGATCTGGTTATCAATTGTGCTTTTGAAACTTATCTCTATTCTGTTTGTAAATTTCTTTGGTTAAAACAACTCACCCGTCAGAGAACTGAAAAGGAGATGATGGTTGATTCTGCCGCGTTTGAATCAGAATTTGATCATGATTTTTCGGAATTAGTAGAAAAAAATGAACGATTTAAGCTTTACCAAAAGCATTTTCAGTTGCTTGGAAGTGACTGCCAAAAGCTGCTTCAACTCTTTTTCGACAAGGTCCCATTGAAACAAATTGCTCAAATTATGGGTTTCAGTGGAGAAAAATACGTTAAGAAAAGGAAATTTAAATGCAAGGAGTATCTGGTTACAAGCATAAAGCAGGATGTCTCCTACAAAAGAGTGGGCCAATAAAATTCTTATTGTATCCCTAAATTAATCTCTTGACCGAAATTATTATTACCCTTTTTCAGAATAACTGTTTGTTTATGGGTACCACGAAATAGTTCAAAACTTCTGAAGCTGCATGGTAGGGCTCCATTGAATAGTTCAATTTTGCACGAGGGCTTCAATCCGATACTTTTGAATCCCTCCTCAGAGCTGGAGATAATCCATGCAGTATATCCTGAAAACCTCTGCTTTAATGTATCTCCGACCGATTTGTACAGGCCTGCTATCGATTTGGTGATTAATCTTTCCCCATAAGGTGGATTGGTAACGATAATTCCACTTTCGAAAGGAGGATCCATCTCCAGAAAATCTTTTGTTTCGACTTCAATCAGTTTGGCAAGACCAGCACTTTTAATGTTGGCCCGCGCGATTGCGCAGCTCTGCACTGAGATGTCGGAACCAAAAATTTTAATGGTTGATTCCTTTTCATAATCTGCATTGTAAATTTCAGAGAACAACTGCTCGTCGAAATCCAACCATTTCTCAAAACCGAATGATTTTCGGTAAATGCCGGCCGGGATCCCCCGGGCAATCATCGCTGCTTCAATGAGCAGTGTTCCGGATCCACACATAGGATCGAGAAAATCGGAACCTCCTTGCCATCCTGTCAGCATGATCATCCCTGCTGCCAGTACTTCATTGACCGGAGCTTCCCCCTGTCCTACCCTGTATCCTCGTTTGTGTAGGGATTCACCGGAACTATCGAGCGATATTTCGCAATAATCGCCCATCAGGTAGATATGTATTTGGATATCCGGATCTTCTGTGTTAACTGAGGGCCGCTTTCCAAATTTTTCCCTAAAGTAGTCGGCAATGGCATCCTTTACTTTAAGTGAGGCGTACATAGAATTGACAAAAAGATCGGATTGTACCGTACTATCTATCGCAAAACTCTTTCCCAAAGTAAGGTATTCTGACCACTCAACCGTTTTTACCTGGTTATACAGATCATCTTTGTGTTTGACTCTGAACTGGGCGATTGGTTTGAGCACTTTCAAGGCTGTTCGCAACAAAAAGTTGGACTTGTACAGCATGGATTTGTCGCCGGCAAATGAAACTGCCCTACGTTCTACCGAGACAGACTCTGCCCCAAGCGCCCGGAGTTCCATCGCCAGGACAGGTTCAAGTCCGGCAAATGTTTTGACAACAATTTTAAATTTCTTCACTGAATTGGATTCAAAATAATAATCTTTGGTCTTGTTCTAATCCTGCAAAAGTAGTCTCATTCAATCCAAAAGATCAAATTCCTGCCCCAAAAATAAATTCCGCTGATTTGGCTTTGTTTTGAACAATTTTTGAGTAGGGAGGAAGGTCATTGGTAATCCATATATTCCCGCCAATAACAGAGTCGTGGCCAATGGTGATTCGCCCGAGTATAGAGGCATTGGAGTAGACTACAACATTGTCTTCAACAATTGGATGTCGTGGGATTCCCTTTACCGGATTACCTGATTCGTCGAGAGAGAAGCTTTTTGCCCCCAATGTTACTCCCTGGTACAATTTGACGTTTGATCCAATGATCGTTGTCGATCCGATGACGATACCAGTTCCGTGGTCAATGGCAAAATAGGGTCCGATGGTTGCTTCAGGATGAATGTCAATACCCGTTTCGGAGTGTGCCATTTCAGTAATAATTCTCGGAATTAACGGTATGCCGAATTTGTGAAGGGCATTGGCGATCCGATAACTGGAAATGGCCCGGATGGCGGGATAGCAAAAAATCACCTCACTTCTGCTCGTTGCGGCAGGATCTCCCAGGTATGCCGCTTCAACATCTGTGATTAGAACTTCCCTCAATCGCGGAAGCGCTGCGATAAATTTCGAGGCGCAACTTTCCGATTCAGCCTTTCTGCTCTCAAGATCTGAATTGAACTCCTTGTCACAAACGAAACAGAGTCCGGCCAGCAACTGTTCGGATAAAAGATGGAATACTTCATCAACCAGAACGCCCATGTGGTAATGAAAGGAGGTTGGATGAAAATTTATTGGTCCGAAATATCCCGGAAAAATGATTTGCCGGACCTTTTCAACAAAAATTTTCAACTTTTCAGTTGAAGGCATTGGTTCTCCAGCCCTCTGGGCATGTGCAACCTCACCCACTGCAGAAATATCGATCAGCTTCTGAACCGCATCGCCAATGGATTTTCTTATTTTATTCTCCATGTGCTCTTTCATCTAAATCTATTTTTATTTTATAATGGTCTGATGGAATCGTTAATATTGTACACGTTCAAATTTCACAAAAATTATTGGACGATGCCATGGCATTTCAATAGGGTCCAGGCATTTTGTATTCGCAGATTCCCAGTCCCGGTTACGATCTCAAATGCGAATCCATGTGCTTTGATCTCATTGATATACCTGTCAAACAGCTTTAACCGCATCTCTCCACCATTCTCCCTGACAGGATCGGCTACCCACGGAATATCAGGTGCACAAACCAAAAAGAGATCAACATCGGCCTTTGAGATCTGTTCTTCGATCCACCCAGGGACTCTCCCAAATACAACTTCAAACCAAACTTTGGTAATAATCAACCATGTATCCATCAGCAATATTCCATCTTCACCCTCTCCTGAAAACTTTCCCTCTTCGTCCATTTGATGTTTCGCGATCATTTCAACATCCGAAAAAGTATAAGGCCTGTCAAGATTCTCGATATAGCTCCTCGCATATTCAGGGATCAGCGTCGCATTCAAACGCTGTGCCAGCTCTTCAGCCAAAGTGGTTTTACCCGTTGATTCGGGTCCGGTTATAACAATTTTCTTCAAACCGACCTCCCCTCTTTTGCTTCGGGCACTAACTCCTTTTTCCATTCCGCGTACCCGTAGACTGCAAGCACCGTATAAACCAAGAAGAGTAGTGTCGTTGGATACAACTCCTTGAAGATAAATAATCCCATTGAAATTGCATCCACCACCACCCAAACCAGCCAATGCTCTATCTTCTTCCGGGCAAGCATCCATGTGGCCACTATGCTTAGGGCAGTAGTTAAACCATCCCAATAGGGCACCTGAGTGTCAGTGTAATGCAATAACATATAAGTAATTACTGCGAAAAGAACCATGAACGACAAGAACAATTTTAGCCACAAAGAACGATCCGTTTGCGTTACCTTCAAAGAATTTCCGGTAGAACTACCGTGATACCAGCACCACCAGCCATAAATACTGATGACAACATAGTAAAATTGCAGTGTCATGTCGGCATAAATCCCTGAAGTGAAAAATACCACAATGTAAAACAGCGCGTTAATCAGACCAACCGGCCAGGTCAGAAAATGCTGCCTAATCGAAAATCCCAGGTATAAAAATCCGGTTAAAGCGCCACAAACTTCGATGAAATGATCAATAAGCCATTTGTAGACAATCATGCTGGGAAATAATGATAACTTAACCTTACCTGTTCAGGCAATGATCATAATTTTTCTGACTAGATAGCAGTTCGATCGCCTTGTTTACCTCCTTATCATCCTCAATCATGATTTGAAAATAGGTTCCCGCCTCATAAAGATCACGGGCTATCAATGCGCGGACTTGCCTGAAGATGGCATTTTGTAAAAGTTTTACACTCGCTTCATCCCGCTTTACCCCTGATTTTTCGCCCAAAACCATCAATTCATCCAGCATCGTCACTGGAACCGCATAGTTTGTTTTGAACTTTTGAAAATCTGGGTATTTAGAGATCAGCTCTTTCCTATTCTGATCGATATATTTAACCACAAATGGGAAGAAAATATTCTTTCTGATCAAGGTATTGAAGTAGGTATAATGCACAGATGTATCCAGTGGGACAAATAAATCTGGTACAATTCCACCACCACCAAATACACGTCTTTTCGTTACCAGGGTGTTGGTCATCAGGGAATCAGCGTTAGAGATGCTATCCTTGTTAAACAGCTCTCCCCGTTCGTACCGTTTGAAGTAATCATTCCTGTAGTTTTCCGGATTATCCTTGTATGGTTTCTGAATATTCCTCCCTGCTGGCGTATAATAATGGGCCGTTGTTAAGCGTATCATGGAACCGTCGTTGAGGGCAAAAGGCTGTTGGACCAATCCTTTACCAAATGATCTGCGTCCAATAAGAACACCCCGGTCCCAATCCTGAATGGCCCCCGAAACGATTTCAGAAGCGGATGCGGTACCCTCATCAATTAAAATCACCAAATTCCCTTTCAAAAAATCACCGTTGGTTGTAGACAGGTAATCCTTTCGCGGACTATGAATCCCCTCAGTGTATACGATCAACTTATTTGCTTCGAGAAATTGGTTGGCCAAATCATAGGCTGCCCCAAGATACCCACCACCATTGCCCCTCAAATCAAGGACCAGGTTCTTGATCTTGCCCTCTTTCCCGAGACGGTTCATGGCAGAGGTGTATTCTTCAATCGTGGTAGCCGAAAATCTGTTCAACTTCACGAAGGCTGTTTCCTTATTGAGCATAAATGCTGCATCCAAACTATAAATCGGAATTTTATCCCTGACAATTGTATAATCCAGCGGAGCTGATTCTCCCTTTCTGGATATTTTCAGATTAACCGTAGTCCCTTTGGGCCCTCTTAGAAGGCCATATACATCCTGGGTTTTGAGGCCAATGGAGGTGATATTCTTGCCCCCAACTTTGATAATCCGATCACCCGGCCTTAATCCGACCTTCTCGGAGGGTCCCCCCGGAATCGTTGTCATGACGGCCAAGGTGTCCTGAATGATACTGAAGGAAATTCCTATTCCTTCAAAATTCCCTTCGAGAGGCTGGTTCATCTCTTCCACTTCACTCTTTGTAATATAGACTGAATGCGGATCAAGTTGTCCGAGCAAATCGATAATTGCACGTTCCGTTAGCTTGCTTACATTGGTTGTATCTACATAAAAAGTCTCCACCAATCTCAGTAATCTTCCAAATTTAATTGCCTGACTTTGAACATCCTGAGCAGAAACAAAATTGGATATAAGAACAAATGATAAAGTGAGGACAACGCCGTATGATATGCTAATAAAATTTTTCTTCACAACAGAAAATTGAATTGATAAAAAATAAACTTACAATTTGGTGATAAGTTTATCGAAACAAAGATAGTAAGTTATCCAAACATCTGCTTTGCCAATGGAAAAAGTAACATTTGGTTCATATTTTTTGTGCAATAAAAAAGCCTGTATTTCACGTCGAAATTACAGGCTTAAAATTTTTTTACATTGTTGTTACACTGAGAATGCAAACTTTCCGGTTACAGCTTCTTTGTACTCTTGTAACAAATCTGAGAACAACTCCTTGACAGAAATGATTCTATCCGTTTTCCATACATTACTTCCTGCAAAGGCATAACCATTTCTAAAATTACCTCTCAAGGCGGAGGCCAAAGATGCCATGATGCAATATGGGGCAGTGGAAATATCGCAAGTTTTTACACAATTAACCGGACAAACGGTTGGACGTCTTTTCCCATTATCCACATCATCCAAAAATGAACAGCTGATAGCACGACCAGGCATTCCAACCGGGCTCTTGATAATCCTGACATCCTCTTCCTTTGCTTCAATATAGGCTTGTTTAAAGCCGTCGGAAGCATCACATTCGGTCGTTGTTACAAAACGTGTCCCCATCTGGACGCCGGATGCCCCCCTGGCAAGTATTGCAGCAATATCTTCACCTGTGTAAATACCCCCTGCAGCGATGACCGGGATGCTCTTGCCATATTTTTCACTGAACTCGTTGGCAACGACAACAACTTCTTCAATTAAGTTCTCCAGACAATAGTTGTCATCGAAGATTTGATCCACTTTGAATCCCAAATGGCCTCCGGCTTTTGGGCCTTCGACTACAATGGCATCCGGCAGGTAACCGAAATTTCCATACCATTTGTTGCATATCAAGGCAGCGGCCCTGGCGGAAGATACAATTGGCACCAATTTGGTTTCAGAATCAGGGGTTAAATATTTTGGAAGGTCCAGAGGTAAACCTGCTCCTGAGAAAATAATGTTTGCCTTCTCCCTTATGGATGTTGCTACCAAATCAGCGTAATTCGAAAGAGCAACCATGATATTTACCCCTATAATTCCCTGCGACTTTTCGCGCGTTTTGCGAATCTCAGTAGTCAGTCCATAAATGCAATTTTCCAGATAGTCGGAAGAATGATCCTTGTAGAGAAAACCTATGCCAGCCGGTGAAATGACTCCAACCCCACCTTCGTTGGCAACCGCAGCAGCCAATCCGGATAAGGAGACTCCCACGCCCATTCCTCCCTGAATAATGGGAAGCTTAATTTTCAATCCACCGATGTTTAATATCTTCATGACCTTTGATTTGACTTTTACGGCACAATGGTAGGCATAGAAATTTTCATGACCAAGAAAATGGGTTATGCGGTCTAAAAATGGTTGAAAACATTAGATTTTGGGATGAATTGCAAATTTTGTGGGATGAAATACAATCCACTTGCGTGGGGGGGGGGCAAATAATCAATTCAGTTTCTCTTTGAATGAGTGAACCCAGTTCCTAGACACGGGAATAGGGAAATCGAGGCGATCCAATTCCAAATGATATCCGTTGGCAGATCTCTTCAGCCTTTTTACTTTGTTTATGTTGACCATCCAACATCTGTGGCATTTCATCATAACGTCTGAAGATTCGAGCGTTTTCTCAACATTGGTGAAAGATTGCCGGAAGAGTCGTTTGCGAACCGCTAGCTTTCGGTCGATCCAATATATTTCGACATAATTGCCCGATGAATGAATCAGCAATACCCGTTCCACCTCTTCTGCGAATGCCTGCTTTTTATTCTCAGCTACCAAATGCACAGATTCCAGTTCAGTGGGATTTTGGAATGAATTCATCTCCTCTTTCAACCAGGTTTTACCTGAATCAATCATGTTCCCGACCTTCATTTTTAAAGAAAAATTGTAACTGATCAGGTTAAAAAGGATCAAAGGGAGTAAAGATAGGGCTCCGGTCCTGAAAAATGGAAGATCAGTGTAGGCGGTTGCTTTTGCCAGCCAGGCCATGAAGGTAAATACGACAAACAGGTTGGCAAACATCCAAAAATTCCAAATCAGCTCCTTTTTGATGGTCCATTTGGTTGGATCAAACATCCGGGGGAAAAGTCCAGGAAAGAAAAGCGTATTTAAAAAGAGCACCCCCGCTGTTAGAAGCCCTGCACCAAGCACGAAATAGCCATCGTGTTCTGATTTCAGAAAATTTATACCCAGTGGTTGAATGTAGAGTACAATGAGAATAAAGCCCATACTTACCAACAAAATGGTTCTCGCATTGTGCTTAAAATTGTTGTTGAACTGGTATGGCTGATTTAAATTTTCAAACATCTTATTAAGTCTAGCTATCGCTGGAAATATCTATTTCAAACTATCTAACTCCATTTCCGATCAGGTAAACTCCAGGTTTACTTCAGTGTTTGCATGCTAACATCCTTGCTGTAGATCACATATTTCAGAAATATAGTACTTATTTTATGAATATGTCCTCCTGGATGCAAAAAATGCAAAAGCCCCGGAGTTTGCTCCGGGGCTTTGCGGTCTGGACGGGACTCGAACCCGCGACCCCCTGCGTGACAGGCAGGTATTCTAACCAACTGAACTACCAAACCAAAAATATAAGAACGTTTGAAGCGGTCTGGACGGGACTCGAACCCGCGACCCCCTGCGTGACAGGCAGGTATTCTAACCAACTGAACTACCAAACCAAAAACCAAAAAGTATTGCGTTTTACTTTATCAAACAGCTACCCTTTTAGGCAGGGCAAATATACGACTAGTTTTGCTTATCTGCAAAGGGGATTTAAGAAAATAAATGACTGGAGCAGGTTGCAGATGTATTGCTGTGCCAAAATAAAGAGCAAATAATTTAAATCTTTAATTATCAATCACTTTGCCTCCCTATACGAGCGAAGGCCTGAAAAATGAGAAGTGGACACTTCCATATATTCTCTCCTCAAAAAGATTGGGATGGGATGCAAAATTATCTCCTTTCCCATGTTCCAAGATCAACATTCCACCAGCATTAATGAGTTGATGTTGAAGCGCCAAATCAGGAATTTTACTCAAATCTTTCAACTGGTATGGAGGATCAGCGAAAATAAGATCATAAGTTTCTGTGCATCTGGGAATAAACTTCAAAACATCGTAACGCAAAAGATGAATCACTTTTTCAAGATGCAATTGCGCAATTACTGAGGCAATAAAAGCATAATGAACATGGTCAATCTCAACTGTTGTAATGGATTGTGCCCCTCGTGAGGCAAATTCGAAGGAGATGCTTCCTGTGCCAGCAAAGAGATCCAAAATTTTGGAATCTTCAAAATCAATCCTGTTATTCAGTATATTAAAGAGATTCTCCCTGGCAAAATCTGTTGTTGGCCTTGCCTTAAAGTTTTTACCCGGCTTAAAGAGCCTGCCTTTCAATTCACCTCCGATTATTCGCATTTGTAAAGGTCCAATAGTGATGTAAAATAATGGTCAGGCAACTGGTTAAAGGTATAACTATAAGTGAAAAGAGAGTTTGGCCGGGCAAAACTGATTTTTCTAATATACTTTCTGAAGGTCTGGTAAATTGGATCGGTTTGTTGAATCATACCATGAATGACCAATTCAGTAGCATCCGGCAAGAGTTTTAACTGATCGTAAATATATAACACAAAATAACTTATATCATTTTCGCCTGAGTAGTTGAATTGATTGCAAAGCTGCAATTTTGTACCAGACAGAACGATCAGTTCAAAATAGGACCTGAAGAAATTAATGTGCACCTGGCTGCGCTCCGGAAAATTTTTGTTTTCCTTCAATGCTCTCTCAATCAGCGGATAAAGATTGTGCCGGATCGTTGCTTTTGGAAACTTAAGAACTAAAAATTCTTTCAAATTTTCAGGAATATTGAAGATACACCACGCTTCAGCCTTGTTTAGCAACGTCTTGTCAACTACAAAACCTTTCTCAGTCACGTGATTGAACCCCAAAAATTTATCCGCGGCTCCCTGTTGATAAAATGCAAGCGGAACAAGCGTAAATATTTCGGAAGAGTACACAATTTCAATACTCTTATATTTCAGGTTAAGGTGTTCGTCTTCCGTCATTAACTCCCGCACCTTCATAAAAAGCAATCTTGGCCTTTTGAGGAAGAAGTTGGTAGATTTCAATACGGTGTACTTGCCCCTGGGTATATCAAGAATGGCAAATGAAAATCCATCCAGACTGATTTGGATGGATAAATGATATAAATTAGTCTGTTCAGGATCGAATGATTTGTCGATAAAACAGATGTCGTGCATTGGATCTAATTAATGGTTTCCTACTGCTGCAAACTTCGAAAAGTAACAGTTGCATCCGGTTCAATGATGATTTCAACTTTTGATTCTTTTCTGCGTTGAATGACAATAAAAAAATCAATATGTTTGCCTCATCTATTTTTATTGTTTTCGCAATAATTTGGCTGATGGTCTACAAATTTATAAAAATTATCGACTCACGTAAATCCCGGGGCAAAATTCAGTTTCCAGACTAATCATCCCGAAACCGATTTATCGGATTACTTCAAAACTTAACAGCGAATATTCTTCAGGGCGAATGATTAAGGCACCAATCCATGAATAAATTTATCTCCGATTTGATCCTCAAAAAACTGGGGCATGATCCAACATCAGGTCAAATGGAGATGATTGAATCGCTCGCCGAATTCGTCTCAAATATCTATTCAGACAGGTTGTTCCTTTTGAAGGGCTATGCAGGCACCGGCAAAACCTCTGCCATTTCTGCGCTGGTTAAAGTGCTTGACGAATTGAAAATTAAATTTGCTCTTTTGGCGCCGACTGGGAGGGCTGCCAAAGTACTTTCCAACCAGAGCGGAAAACCAGCCTTCACCATTCACAAGAAGATCTATCGTCAACAATCTGCTGCAGATGGTGCGAGTAAATTTGCCCTTGACAGGAACCTGGCCAAAAACACCGTATTTATTGTGGATGAAGCATCCATGATCTCAAATATGCCTCAGGATCATAGTGTTTTTGGATCAGGCTACCTCCTTTCAGATTTGGTTGAATATGTCTTAGGAGGGTTCAATTGTAAACTGATCATCTCCGGAGATACAGCCCAGTTACCACCCGTCGGCCTGCAGGTGAGTCCGGCGCTGGACAAAGAGGAGTTGTCTCTTTTTGGGTTGGAAGTGATTGAGAAGGAGCTGAAAGAGGTGGTCCGGCAATCCCTTGATTCAGGTATTCTCCTGAATGCTACAGCCATCAGGAACCGAATCCTCGAAGATTCACCTACCGGATTTTGGCATCTCAAAATGGGAAAGATTCAGGATATTATTCAACTTGGTGGTAATCAATTAATTGAAGAAATATCCAATTGTTACAATCAGACCGGGATGGAAGAGACCATCATCATTACCCGCTCAAACAAACGGGCCAATCTGTTTAATGAAGGGATCAGGCGAACCATTCTTTATCATGAAGATCAGATCAGCAAAGGGGACCTTCTGATGATCGTAAAAAATAATTATCACTGGTCCAAGCAGTTGGAGGAGCTTGATTTTATTGCCAATGGAGATATTGCAGAGATCATCCGGATTAAAAAGCAGGAGGAGCGGTATGGATTTCATTTTGCCAATGTTGTTCTGCGTTTGATCGATTACCAGGATATGGAGATTGAATGTAAAATTTTGCTGGATACACTTTCTGCAGAAGCCCCGGCGTTGACCTCGGAGGAGAACAAACGGTTGTTCGAGGCTATTTCGGAAGACTACGAAGAGATCCGAAACAAAAGGGAGCGATGGAAAAAGATCAGGGAGGATCCCTATTTCAATGCATTACAGGTCAAATATTCCTATGCAGTCACCTGCCACAAGGCCCAGGGAGGACAGTGGAAAACCGTTTTCCTGGACCATGGGTACCTGACTGCCGAGATGATCGACCGTGAATTTCTTCGGTGGTTTTATACGGCATTTACACGAGCTGAGGAGAAGTTATACCTGGTAAATTTTCACAAGGATTTCTTTGAGGGAGTGGGGTAAGGGATGGATTGAAATAGATTGAAATAGATTGAAATAAATTGAAATAAGTGGTGATAAGTAGAAATAGGTAGAAATAGGTTGCGATCCAATATCTAACTATAGTTCATAACAATCGCCATCATTTGCGGCATAAGTTTCGGGGAAGATGGCGCGGGCCTCATCAACCAGGAATGAGATATCCTTGTACCTGGATGAGAAATGTCCAATCAATAATTTCTTAACTGCTGCGGCGGCAGCGACTTCAGCGGCCTGAACAGATGTAGTATGGAATGTCTTTTTTGCGAGGTCAGCAAGATCTGATGCAAACGTTGCTTCGTGGTAGAGCAAATCCACTCTGGCAATGGTTGGAACAACCTTGTTAAGAGCAACTGTATCTGTACAAAATCCATAACTCCTCGTGGGATTGGCAGGAGTGGAAATTTCGTCATTGGGAATAACAGTTCCGTCAGCCAGGGTAAGGTCAGCCCCCTTTTTAATGTTCATCCTTTGTGAGAAAGGAATATCGTACTTTTCAATGGCATGCTTGTCTAGATGCCTCTCGGTTGGCAGTTCCTGAAAAAGAAAGCCGCAACAGGAGATTCGGTGCTTCAGTGGAAAAGAGGTAATCCTGATCCTCTTGTCCTCAAAGACAACAGAATTTCTTTTAAAATTCAAAGGATGATATATAACGTTGAGGTCTGTTACATCATTCATAAATTTCATCATCCCTTCCATCATTTGCCGGAGGTCTGAATGCGCGTGAATGTGCAGCTCCCCTTTTTTCCCGTAAAGAACCAGTGATGAAATTAATCCTGGTAAGCCATAAATATGATCTCCATGGAGGTGGGAGATGAAAATGTGGTTGATCCGGCCCATCTTGAATTTGAATTTCCTCAGTTGAATCTGTGTCCCCTCTCCACAGTCGATCAGGAACAACTGCTCATTCAGCTTGACGACCTGCGAGGTAGGAAACCGCTGAGAGGTTGGCAGCGCTGAGGAACTGCCCAGAATGGTTACGGAAAAGTTATTCATAAACCATAGATTAAAGCTTGTCTAATCGATCCATTCAAAGATAAAAAAACCCGGCCAATGTGCCGGGTTTTAATTATTTAGTTCATCCATTTCTGATTCTTACAACATCCGTTTCGCTGCATCTCTGGTTTCGGCCACCTTCAGGACTGATTCAAAACCAATCAGGTCTATCATGCCTTTTACCCGGGAAGTGAGTCCAAAAAGGACAAAACTCCCACTGGCATTGTTGCAAAGACGATTGCCAAGTAATAGCGCACTCAAGCCAGAAGAGTCGCAGTAGCTGCAATCTGTAAGATCAACCAAAATGTTCCGCTCGCCATTTCCAATGATTCCTGCAAATTCTGCCTTTATATCCGGTGCCATCGCAGCATCCAACTTTTTGTTGCAGACTGTGATGCAGGTATAAGAACCATATTTCAGTACACTGAAATTCATGGCGGGGAGAAAGAAGATCTATTTTTTCTCGTTTTCTTCCATTTGGGTGCGTAAAGCGGCCAGCTCACTGATGTCGCCCAAAGTTGTCTTTTCGATGTTGTCTTTCACCGTTTTGACACTCTTGGGAGCATTCTGCTTGGTTGCTGCTTTCTTCTTGGCGGTATCTTCTGTTTTCTTCACATCTTCGTAAACACGTGAATGTGAGAGGATGATCCTCTTGGCTGATTTCGAGAATTCGATTACTTTGAATTCCAGTTTCTCATCCATTTTCACATGAGATCCATCTTCCTTCACCAAGTGACGTGGGGTAGCAAAACCCTCAACCCCATATGGCAGGGAAATTACGGCACCCTTGTCGAACAGGTCGATGACGGTTCCTTCGTGGATAGAATCAACGGTAAAGATGGTTTCGAAAACATCCCATGGGTTCTCTTCCAATTGTTTGTGTCCAAGGCTCAAACGACGGTTCTCTTTGTCGATATCGAGTACCTGTACTTCAATTTCCGAGCCAATGGAGGTGAATTCTGAAGGATGTTTGATCTTTTTGGTCCAGCTAAGATCGCTGATGTGGATCAAACCATCTACGCCCTCTTCGATTTCGACAAATACACCAAAGTTGGTGAAGTTGCGAACCTTAGCGGTGTGAGATGTTCCAATGGTATATTTGCTTTCGATCAATGACCATGGATCGTTCTTCATCTGCTTGATACCGAGGGACATTTTGTGCTCATCGCGGTCCAGAGTAAGAATGGTTGCTTCAACCTCTTCGCCCACTTTCAGGAAGTCCTGGGCAGAACGCAGGTGTTGTGACCAGCTCATTTCTGAAACGTGGATCAAACCTTCCACACCGGGAGCGATTTCGATGAATGCGCCGTAATCGGCAATCACTACGACTTTCCCCTTAACAACATCGCCTACTTTAAGATCGGCGCTAACGTTATCCCATGGGTGAGAGGCAAGTTGCTTCAAACCAAGTGCGATTCTCTTCTTCTCATCATCGAAGTCAAGAATAACCACGTTGATTTTTTCATCCAACTGAACGATTTCGTTCGGATGTGCTACACGGCCCCAGCTAAGGTCTGTGATGTGAATTAAACCATCTACGCCGCCAAGGTCGATGAATACACCATATGAGGTGATATTTTTAACAGTTCCTTCGAGAACCTGTCCCTTTTCAAGCTTGGAGATGATGTCTTTCTTCTGTTGTTCCAACTCAGCCTCGATAAGCGCTTTGTGGGAAACCACAACGTTTCTGAATTCATGGTTGATTTTAACAACTTTGAATTCCATCGTCTTTCCAACATAGATGTCGTAATCGCGGATGGGTTTAACATCAATTTGAGAGCCTGGCAAGAAGGCCTCAATTCCGAATACATCAACGATCATACCACCTTTGGTACGACACTTGATAAATCCGGTAATAATTTCGTCGTTTTCAAGGGCAGAATTTACGCGATCCCAGCTGCGCATTGCACGGGCTTTTTTGTGGGATAGGGTTAACTGACCCTTTTTGTCTTCCAATGTTTCAACATAAACCTCGACCTTGTCACCAATTTTGAGACTCGGGTTGTAACGAAATTCGTTGACAGAAACAATACCGTCAGATTTGTAGCCAATATTGACAACAACCTCACGTTTGTTCATGGAGATCACGATACCATCCACACACTCTTTCTCCTGAAGAATGGAGAGCGTATTGTCGTACATCTCAGTCATAGATTGTTTTGAAGTTGATCCGGCTGTAGGTTTTTTACCTTCGAAAGCATCCCAGTCAAATTCCTCTTCATTTGTTGTAGCTAAAACAGTTTCAACAAGAACTGGCTTCTCAGCTGCAACCTTCTTCTCTTTTTTGACCGGTCTTTCTGCTACAACTGTAACTTCCTCAGCAACTGGCGCAACTTCCTCAGCAACAACGTCAGCAACTTCATCTACTACTGCAACTTCTTCAGCAACAGGAGCAATCTCTTCAACAACCGGTTCTTCAACAACTGCGGTTACCTCTTCAACTGCCGGAGTTGCTTCTGTTACTTCCTCGATCTGGGGAACAGACTCAACAGCAGAATTTTCAACTGTTTCGTTTACCTCCAGATTTTCATTGATTTCACTCATTTTAAAATTCCCTTAAAATTAATAAATTAGACATTATTTTGAACGGGCGCAAAGGTACATTATTTTCTCAAATAAACAATCCAATTTTAAAAAATAGTTCACAAGTATAACTTATTGATAGTTACGGATTTTAAACGATCTTTGAAGGTATCAATCATATCCGCTTTCCCAGGTAAAATCAGATCCCAAAAATGAGTCTTCTCAATCGTTATCAGACTTCCAATCTCATGAAAATTCGTGACATTTTTTTCTTACTTTAACCAACTGTAATCTAACAAATCCTGATTATGACAATCCATTGCAATAGATAAAGAAGAGTAGCCATGTCAATCGAAATTGAAAGAAAGTTTTTAGTCACAAGTGAGGATTTCAAGTCCGAAGCCTATAAATCAACCCGGATCAGGCAGGGGTATCTTTCTTCAGTGCCCGGAAGGACAGTAAGAGTTCGGATAAAAGAGGAAAAAGGCTTTCTCACCATCAAAGGAGAGAGTAACGACTCAGGGACCACACGGTTTGAGTGGGAGAAGGAGATTCCGGTAGAAGAGGCCAATGACCTTCTGAAAATTTGTGAACCAGGCCTGATCGACAAGACCCGTTTTGAGGTAAAATCAGGAAACCACATCTTCGAAGTAGATGAGTTTTACTGTGAAAATCTAGGTTTGGTGGTAGCGGAAATCGAACTTTCCAATGAAAATGAAATAATAGTGAGGCCCTCATGGTTGGGCAAAGAGGTTACGGGAGATGCAAGATACTACAATTCGGCCCTGGTGAAGCTACCCTTCACAAAGTGGTAATCCCACCGGGAGAATCGTTCCATCCGGGAAGACAATTGGTAGGCTGATATTGTTTTATAAAATTTCTATCTTTAAAACCGTAGGTATTTATTCATGATATGATAGATGAAAATGTAAAGATCCATGATTTCTTCTCCCTGGAGATGAAAGTTGGTTTCGTTGCAAGAGAAAAGCAGAAAATCAATGATTTCGCCTTCAATATGTGGATTTTTATTCCCAACAGTCTGGACATAAACCGGTTTACCTACACCAAAGAAGAATTTTACAAAGACCTCACATCCCATATCCGGTTGATTACACCCACCTATTTGCTTAAAAATATTGCGGATCAGCAACTTCCCCCCTTCATATTCTTACAAAATTCAATCAACGATCTTGTTTCATACTCAGACAAGGCCAGCAGAAACAATTATGAATATCAGCTAAAAATGTTTTTGTCGATTGTGAAAAGTTCGCTTAGGGAAGAGGTTTCTCATATTGTGAGTGGCAAATCAGGCAACAACAAGGATCTTTTGATTCAATCCTATCAATCGGATGTCGAAAAAATAACAACGCGCTACCGCTCACTTTTTCCCCGCCTCCATGCGCCATCTGTTTCCAACGAACTGTTGGAATACTTTCAATTTGGAGATGAATTTTTATCTAACCTTATAGAATTTCATACTTTCCGGCTGATTCAGGCGCTTAAAGAGGGACAATCGGAAATCTTCGAAAGGACGAAAGATGCCTTACTTGCAATAGTGAACAAGGAGATTGCATACAAAAAAGAGAAAGGCTATCTTGTCGTTGATGAGGGTGTCAATAGAAACAATCAGGAGCTGGTATATCATCTGGGTATGTTGAAAAAATATGCTGAGAGCAACCTCTATCTGGATGTAAAAAAAGGGAAAGACGGCGTATGGGTTGAACAGATACTCTTTAGCCTTGCCGCAGGATTGTCCATGATATTTGCCACAGTTATTGCCTTTTCTTTTCAGCTTAAATTCGGCACCTTTACGATGCCGATGTTCGTCGCGCTAATCGTCAGTTACATGCTGAAAGACCGGATAAAAGAGCTGTCGCGCTACTATTTTGCCCACAAATTCAACAAGCGGTACTTTGATCACAAAATCAAAATTAGCACCCACAAAAGCGAGATCGGTTGGGTCAAAGAGAGTATGGATTTTATTTCTGAACAAAACGTCCCTGCTGATATACTAAAAAAACGTGACCGCTCCTCCATTTTGGAAGCCAATAACCGCGCCGGCAGTGAACGTGTCATCCGCTACCAGACAATGATGCAATTGAACAGGGAGAATATTGATGCCAACAGTGAATATCCGGCAGCCGGGGTGAATGAAATCTTTAAGCTGAATATATCGCATTTCATCCAAAAAATGGACAACGCAGAATTTCCACTCTACTGTCCCGACCATGATGCCGGATACAAAATCGTACATGGAGAGAAGATTTATTATTTGAATCTGATTCTTCAGGCTAAAAACAGGGAGCAGTGGGATCTCAAGAGATACCGCATCGTTTTTAACCGAAACGGGATTCAAAACATTGAGACCTTCTCTTAATGCCGGCTTTCGGAAAGAAAAGAGATATTTTCCAGTGAATTCAACCGTTTCTATTACTTTTACTTTGCACAAACGAACATTCAATTTGGCTTTAATATGAAGATAATCGTAACTGGATCAAAGGGTCAGCTCGGAAGCTCCATTCAGGAAATTGCAACCGAATATCCGGATTTCACATTTATATTTACAGACATTGAAGAACTTGACATCTGTGATTCTATGGAGGTCGATAAATTCTTTGCAAGGGAAAAACCTTTTGCTGTTGTCAATTGTGCCGCTTACACAGCGGTTGATAAAGCAGAAAAAGAGAAGGATCTTGCAAAAAAAATCAATCACGAGGCGGTTGTTAATCTTGTGAACGGGTGCAAGAAAACGGGGGCCAAATTCATTCATATCTCCACCGATTATCTTTTCGATGGCAACAAATCGACTCCCTACCATGAAAAGGACATTGTCAGGCCGCAGTCGGTTTACGGAATCACCAAGCTCGAAGGCGAAACGGCCATCCTACGGACTGAAATAAAATCGATCATCATCCGAACTTCATGGTTATACTCGGCTTTTGGAAACAATTACGTAAAAACCATGATACGACTGGGGCAGGAAAGGGATCAACTCGGAATTGTATCCGATCAGGTTGGAACCCCTACCTATGCTGGAGATCTGGCCCATGTGATCATGGATATCCTTCAAATGAGTTCAAAAGATAGCAAACGGTTTGTTCCGGGCATTTATCACTATTCCAACGAAGGGGTTGCCAGCTGGTATGATTTTTCAAAGGCTATTTTTGAAATTTATCAAGGTATTAACTGCCGGGTAAATCCCATTGATACCGCATCTTATCCAACTCCGGCCTCCAGGCCTGCATATTCCGTATTGAATAAGTCAAAAATCAAAACTACTTTTGCCATCGAGATTCCTTATTGGAGAGATAGTCTGAAAGTATGTCTTAGCAAATTAAAAGAAAATGCAAACAAATAATATCCCCGAGAATGTACTGCTGAAAGCTCAGGAATGGTTGCAAGGAAGTTATGATTCAAACACCAAGGCCGAAGTAAAAAGATTGATGGAAAAAGAGGATCCCAGCGATCTCATCGATGCGTTTTACCGGGACCTCGAGTTTGGAACGGGCGGACTGCGCGGCATCATGGGCGTTGGGTCGAACAGAATGAATATTTATACAGTTGGAGCTGCCACACAAGGCTTAAGCAATTACCTCAAAAAAGCATTTGCGCATCTGCCAGAAATCAAAGTGGCCATTGGACATGATTGCCGAAACAACAGCAGGCTTTTTTCAGAGACGGCGGCTGCGATTTTCTCGGCCAATGGTATCAAAGTATTCCTGTTTGATGCACTCAGGCCAACGCCGGAACTGTCATTTGCCATCCGTCAGCTTGGACTGCAAAGCGGAATCATCCTTACTGCATCACACAACCCAAAAGAGTACAATGGCTACAAGGCATACTGGGATGATGGATCGCAAATTGTTGAACCGCACGATGTAAATATCATCGCAGAAGTGGGAAAAGTCAAAGTGGAAGATATACGTTTCAATGGGAACCCGGATTTGATCTATTCAATGGGCGCTGAAATGGATGAACTTTACCTGAACAAGGTTGTCACAGTCTCTCTCTCACCTGAGGCTATCAAAAAGCAACATGATTTAAAGATCGTTTATACTCCAATCCATGGTACCGGGGTTAAACTGGTCCCGATGGCGCTGGCCAAAATGGGATTCACCAATGTCATTCATATACCGGAGCAGGATGTGGTGAGCGGCGATTTCCCTACCGTGATCTCCCCAAACCCGGAAGAACCTGCAGCGCTTGCACTTGCATTAAAAAAAGCGAAAGAGGTCGACGCAGACCTGGTGATGGCAACCGATCCGGATGCCGACAGATTGGGCATTGCCGTCAAGAACGATAAGGGAGAATTCATCCTTGTTAATGGCAACCAGACCGTCCTGATCTTCCTTTACTATATTATCACCAAACGTAAAGAGCTTGGTTTACTTACCGGTAAAGAGTATGTGGTGAAAACGATTGTCACCTCCGAACTGGTTGCTGAAATTGCCACCAAAAACAATGTGGAATATTACGACTGTTACACCGGGTTTAAATACATTGCAGATGTCATCCGTGATAACGAAGGGAAAAAGACATACATCGGAGGCGGAGAAGAGAGTTTTGGATTCCTACCCGCTGATTTTGTGCGTGACAAGGATGCAGTAACCTCTTGTGCCCTCATGGCCGAGATTGCAGCATGGGCCAAAGAGCATAAACTGACACTTTTTGAAATGCTTCAGGATATTTACCTGAAATACGGATACTCCAAAGAAAAGATGAAATACATCGTTCGCAAAGGGAAAGCCGGAGCGGAAGAGATTGAACAACTGATGGTCAACTTCAGAAAAAATCCACCGAAAATGCTGGCTGGTTCTCCCCTTGAATGGGTTAAAGACTATGATTCGCTGATCAATAAAAACCAAATCACCGGAGAAGAAAAACCGATTGCCCAGAAAGGCACCGCCAATGTCTTGCAATTCTTTACCGTAGATGGTACGAAAGTATCGGTTAGACCATCCGGCACCGAACCCAAAATTAAATTTTACATTGAAGTAAAAGCCCAACTCAATTCCAGGAGTGGATTTGATGCGGTTGAACTGGCCACAACCCATAAAATTGATCTGGTAATGAATGATTTAGCAATTTAATTAATAAACCTATGAGAACGCTATTAATGGTAGCCGCAATATTTTTATCCTTTGCCTCTATCGCCCAAAAAGTTGAACCGGCAAAACCGGCAGCCCAGAAATCTGAGCCTTCCAAAGAAGATCTTGCCAAAATGAAACCGGAAATGACAGAATTCTGGGATCCTGAAGTGACTGTGGTAACTCCGGGGCAGACTCCGTTGGATGCGCCTTCCGATGCTATCGTACTATTCGATGGCACACCCGAAAGTTTCAATGCCAACTGGACCAATGCGAAAGGTGAACCATCCGGCTGGACAGTTGCTGACAACTGTGTGACAGTTGCCAAAGGCACAGGTGGCATCAAGAGCAAAATGGAGATGATGGATTTTCAACTCCACATAGAATGGCGTACACCTGCAGAGGTGAAAGGGGAAAGTCAGGGACGCGGAAATTCCGGCATCTTTCTTCAGGGAAGGTATGAGCTGCAGGTTCTCGACAACTACCAAAACAGAACATACCGTAACGGTCAGGCTGGATCCATTTACAAACAGTATGCACCGCTGGTCAATGTTTGCAAAAAACCGGGAGAATGGCAGGTTTACGATGTAATTTATACTGCTCCCCGCTTCAAGGAAGACGGCACCGTTTTCTCTCCCGCCCGCGTTACCGTTCTTCAAAATGGCGTATTGGTCCAAAACAACATTTCCCTTTTTGGGCATACCGAATACATCGGCATTCCAAAATATGTGGCCCATGGCGCCGGAGCGCTTGAATTGCAGGATCATGGAAACCCGGTAAGCTACCGTAATATCTGGGTTAGAAAACTTTAATAAGAAGTGACTAAAGTGACTAGAGTGACTAAAGTGACTAGAGTTTGAACTCCGGGAACTTTAATTACTGCAAGTACTTTAGTCACTTTAGTCACTTTAGTTCACTTCCACTCATGGAAAAAATCCTTATTCTTGATTTCGGTTCCCAGTATACCCAGTTGATTGGTCGAAGGGTTCGCGAGTTGAATGTATTCTGCGAAATACATCCGTTTAACCACTTCCCTCCCATCGATGATTCTGTAAAAGGGGTGATCCTATCAGGAAGCCCTTACTCCGTCAGAGACGAAAAGGGACCCAGAATAGATCTCTCCGAAATCAGGGGAAAAATGCCTTTGCTTGGCGTTTGCTATGGCGCGCAATACCTCGCCCACTTCTTTGGCGGTGAGGTAGCCGCTTCAGATTCAAGGGAATATGGCCGGGCACATTTGAAAGTAAAAGAGCATAATAGTCTCCTATTCAAACAGATCAGTGAAAATTCACAGGTATGGATGTCCCACGGGGACACCATCGTGCGCATGCCTGAAAACTACACCGTCTTAGCCTCTACCGAGGATGTTGAGTATGCTGCTTTCAAGATTGAGGCGGAGCCGACCTACGCTATTCAGTTTCACCCCGAAGTTTACCATACCACGGAGGGGACACAATTACTGAAAAATTTCCTTGTCGATATCTGTGGATGCAGCCAAAACTGGACGCCAGATTCTTTCATTGAAGCCACAGTGTCCCAATTGAGGCAAAAACTTGGAGACGGTAGGGTTGTTTTGGGATTATCGGGTGGTGTCGATTCGAGTGTTGCCGGTGTACTACTTCACAAAGCCATTGGCAGTAACCTTACCTGCATCTTTGTCGACAACGGACTTCTGCGCAAAAACGAATTTTCCGAAGTTTTGGAATCCTACAAGGGAATGGGGCTTAATGTAATCGGTATCGATGCCCGCGAAAAGTTCTGGAACGATTTGAAAGGGATTAAAGATCCCGAAAAGAAAAGGAAAACGATTGGTAGAAATTTCATCGAAGTTTTCGATGTTGAAGCCCACAAGATACAGGATGTCAAGTGGCTGGCCCAGGGGACAATCTATCCTGATGTGATTGAATCGGTCTCCGTGAATGGTCCGTCGGCAACCATCAAATCCCATCACAACGTGGGCGGGTTGCCTGAGAAGATGCATCTGAAAGTGGTCGAGCCTCTCAACCTACTTTTCAAAGATGAGGTTAGGCGGGTTGGCCGTGCCCTCGGGATAAAAGATGAATTGCTGGGCAGGCATCCCTTCCCCGGCCCTGGTCTTGGGATCAGGATTCTTTCCGATGTGACCCCCGAAAAGGTAAGGATACTGCAGGAGGCTGATGCGATATTCACGCAGGGTTTAAGGGAATGGGGACTTTACGACAAAGTGTGGCAGGCTGGCGTCATGTTGCTTCCAGTACAATCGGTCGGGGTGATGGGCGATGAAAGGACCTATGAAAATGTGGTTGCCTTGCGCGCTGTAGCATCCACGGATGGTATGACAGCTGACTGGGTGCACCTTCCCTACGAATTTTTGGCAAAAGTGTCGAACGATATTATCAACAAGGTCAGGGGCATTAACCGTGTAGTATATGACATTAGTTCAAAACCACCCGCCACGATCGAATGGGAATAGTATCTTACAGGTTACCAACAACAACCAAATTTTCAGGTTTGAGCGTTGTTTCACCACTCCACCGATAGGCAGATAGCTTGCCTGTTGTATCCACACAACTATCTAAACAGCAAATATTTGGCTGTAAAATTGCAGCGCCATCAGGCAGACAGTAGTGACCGAAAAAAATGATGGGTTTATAGCGCGGATAGGGTTGGTAGGAGGGAGCTAATTCGACCGGGAAATGGTAATCGGGCAGGATAAATTTGCCGCCAAAATAGAGTTGCCTAAAAGTTTTATCAACTGGATTTGTCCACCAGTTGAGCGTAAAAACCTTCCTGCTCAATCCTTTGCTGCACTTGATGATCAGATCCTTGGGGCATTTGAATTCCAGCCCTTTTAACAATTTGTAGACGATGATGGCCATATCCGGACGCTTTTCGTGCATCTCCCTGATGAATTTCCTCTTCAACCGGCCTTTGG
>Ga0265297_10001987_pt1 | contig 43969 bp, 40 predicted proteins | sample Munlanlwell13791_FD_192502 | JGI IMG/M metagenome (GOLD analysis project Ga0265297, IMG submission 192502) | Leachate microbial communities from a municipal landfill in Southern Ontario, Canada - Leachate well 137-91 | ecosystem: Engineered > Solid waste > Landfill > Unclassified | place... | reverse complement strand
ATCTTCACAAAACCTGCTCAGATGCAGCATTGTCTTACAGCAGGAATATATAAAATCTATTATAAAATCTCTGTTTCCGACAGTATCCATACTGTTGGAATCAAGGTATTTAAAACCGAGAATATTTTTTAAAAATTTCCTGTCAAGATTATATCCGCTGCCGGCACAGGCGGCAGCTCCCAGCGGGAGAGAATCGCTGCCTTCGAAATTAGATAAAAAACCTGTCTTATCCCTGTTAAAATTTTGAAAAAAAGACATCAGGTAATGTGATAGCAGGACAGGCTGGGCTTTTTGCATATGAGTATAGGCCGGCATAATTATATCAGTGGATTTTAAGGAAATCTCTATGATGTTTTTCTGCAGTGCTATTATTTTATTCAATAAGTCGATTATCGCCTCTTTTATAAAGAGTCTTTCATCCAGCACTACCTGATCATTCCTGCTCCTTCCGGTATGTATTTTCATAGCTGCTTCACCTATTATCTTACCAAGCTCATTTTCTACCAGACTGTGTATATCTTCATACATACCTGTATCCAATTGTCCTGCTTCTATGCTGCTTTTTATTTTCTTAAGTCCATTCAGGATTTTTTTGAGCTCACTTTCAGTAATAATTCCTATTTTATTGAGCCCTATAACATGTGCGGCGGTTCCTGTTATGTCATACAGGTAGAGATCCTTATCTACATCTATAGATGAAGTGAATTTATCGACCGCTTCATCGGTATTTTTAGATATCCTTCCCTTCCATATTTTATTTTCCATTGATTCTTCCTTTTTTTGCTAAAATTTCATAAGTATAACCCCATAATTTTATAAAACTTTCGGAGTGTGACGGATCGAATTTATCACTTTTATCGTAAGTGGCAAGACCCATGTCGTATAATGAATAATCGGATTTTCTTCCCACAATCTTAAAATGCTTTTTTTCAAATTTAATTCTTACTTTACCTGTTACAAAATCCTGACTTTTATCCATAAATGCACAAAGACAATCCTTTAGCGGGGTAAACCATAATCCATAATAAACAAGTTCCGCAAATTTTTCTTCCAGACCATATTTATAATGAACAAGCTCCCGGTCAAGTATCAAAGATTCCAATTGCATATGAGATTCGATAAGTACCTCCGCTGCAGGCGATTCGTATATCTCCCTTGATTTTATGCCGACCAGCCTGTTTTCTATCATATCGATTCTTCCGATTCCATAGGATCCTGCTGTTTCATTCAGCGATTTTATGATCTCTGCAGGAGAAATATTTTTATTATTAAGCGAAACCGGTATCCCGTTTTCGAAACCGATTTCGATATACTCGTTTTCTCTGTCTTTTTTAGTTATTTTCGACCATTTGTAAATATCATCAGGAGGTTCATTCCACGGATCTTCAAGTATGCCGCATTCGACGCTCCTCCCCCACAGGTTTTCGTCTATGCTGTATGGACTTTTTTTAGTTACGCTTACCTCGATATTATTTTTTTTTGCATATTCCAGCGCTTCTTCCCTTGATATGATCCATTCTCTCTGTGGTGCGATTATCTTAAGTTCAGGAGCAAGGCTTCTTATGCCAACATCAAAACGTACCTGGTCATTACCTTTTGCGGTACAGCCGTGAGCAACTGCATTTGCTCCTTCCTTCCTTGCGATGTCCACTAATTTTTTTGCAATAAGAGGCCTTGCAAGTGCCGTAGCCAGAGGATATTTTTTTTCATACTTTAAATTGGCCTTTATGGACGGAAAAATATAATTTTTTATAAATTCATCTTTTGCATCGACTATAACTGATTTTATCGCACCTATTTTAAGAGCCTTGACGTAAATTTCTTTTAAATCTTCCGGCTGACCGCAATCAACCAGTACGGCAACTACATCCATGCCGTATTTTTCTTTTATCCATTTTATCGAAATAGAGGTATCAAGTCCGCCTGAATAGGCCAGTACTGCTTTACCGCTCATTTGTTTTTCCTTTCGTATATTTATAAAAATAATCAAAATTCATATTAAACAGCAGGAGCTAAAACTGTTTCTGCATCATTTCAAATATCTTTTCAGCATTTTTCCGGTTGTCTGCAATACATATTATAGTATCATCTCCCGCTACCGTACCAATGATTTCTACAAAGTTCATACCGTCTATTATTGCCGCTGTTCCCTGTGCTTCTCCCGGGAAAGTCCTCAACACGATTATATTTTCCGCTCTTTTAACCGATAAGACACTTTCTTTTAATTTTGTTTTAAATTTAACAGGGTCAATAATCTTGCTTTCACGTGTCATGTTTTCAATTGAATAATATTCCTCTTCCCGGTAATTTCTTGTCTTTACCAGTCTCAATTCACTGATATCCCTTGAAATTGTTGACTGTGTCACATCATGGCCTCTTTTTTTAAGCTCATTTAACAAATCTTCCTGGGAAGAGATCTTTTTACTGCTTATTATTTCTTTTATTGCTCTGAGCCTTTCGGTTCTTTTCATTTTAATATCTTACCTTTAAATATTTTAATAAAAACAATATTTTTATTTAATCCCTGTACAGGTAAGCAAGTAATCCTTTCTGGGCATGTATGCGATTTTCAGCCTGCTTTAAGATTATCGAATTTTTCCCATCCAGGACTTCCCCTGTTATTTCCTGACCCCTGTGTGCAGGCAGGCAGTGCATTACCTTCACTTCCTTTTTTGCATGCATGAGAAGACCGGAATTGACCTGATAATTTTTAAGCTCCTTTAGCTTATTATTATCCATTTCTTCGCCCATGCTCAACCATACATCCGTATAAACAACATCCGCATCCTTTACTGCTTCTGCAGGGTCGTGCATAATTTTTATTTTTATTCCATCCTTCCGGTTCGATGCATATTCCAGTATTTCTTTCGAAGGCGAATATTTTTCAGGACTTGCTACTGTAATACCGATTCCAAATTTCAAAAATCCTATGATCAGACTGTTAGTAACATTGTTGCTGTCTCCTATATATGTAAATTTTAGATTTTTATTGAGCAATCCCAATTCCTTTAAAGTCAACATATCGGCCAGTATCTGACATGGATGATATTTATCAGTAAGTCCGTTTATTACGGGAATGTTTCCATATTTTGCAAAAATTTCTACGGTTTCCTGTTTAAAGGTTCTTATAATGACACCATCGACATATAATGAAAATATTTCTGCCGTGTCCTTATAGGTCTCTCCGCGGCCCAATTGCAGACTTTTAGAATCCAGTATAAGCGCCTTCCCGCCAAGTTGGTTTATACCGGCTTCAAAAGAAATCCTGGTCCTGGTCGAATGCTTATCGAACAGCATAGCTATATTCTTGCCATCAAGAACATTACCATATTTATTTTTATCCTTCTTGATCAATCGTGAAAGTTCAAGTATATATTCGATTTCATCACATGAATAATCTTTTAATGTCAAAAAATCCCTTTTCATCTTATATCTCCTTTATTCTTGCATCCAGCCACTTTACAAGTGTATCTATATTCTTTTTTGTTATCACGAGCGAAGGTAAAAATCTTAAAGTACTTCCTGATATTTTATTCAGGACCAGTTTGTCTTTAAGGGCATCCAGTACTATTTTTTCCGCAACAGGTTCATTAAATTCCATTCCGATCATAAGACCTGTTCCCCTTATATCCTTTACAACCGGATATTTCTTTTTTATCTGCATTAGTTTTTTTATGAAATACTGTCCCAGTTTTTTTGATCTTTCCGCCAATTTATTATCTATTAAATAATCAAGCACGGCCAATCCCGCCTCACATGAAGCCATGTTGCCGCCAAAAGTAGAACCATGGGTACCGGGTACGAAACTGGAGCTTATCCTATCTGTAGAAATAATAGCCCCTATTGGCATCCCTCCGCCAAGACTCTTGGCAACAGCCAGAATATCGGGGTATATTTCGTAATTCTGATATGCAAACATATAACCTGTCCTGCCAAATCCAGTCTGTATTTCATCCAGTATAAGGATAATATTTTTTTTATCGCACAGGTTCCTCAGTTCTTTCATGAATTCTTTATCTGCAGGATAAACTCCTCCTTCTCCCTGTACGGGTTCGATGATAACAGCACATGTATTTTCACTTATGAGTTCCTTTACGGAATTTATATCATTAAATACGGCATATTTGAATCCGGCCAGCAATGGCTCGAATAACTTTTGTTTTTCAATTTGTGCAGTGGCTGCCAGTGCACCAAGAGTCCTTCCGTGGAAAGCCCTTTTAAATGTTATTACCTCGTATCGTAAAGAATTATAATTATCCGTAGAATATTTTCTGGCAAGTTTTATTGCTCCTTCCATGGACTCCGCACCGCTATTGCCAAAAAATACCTTTTCTCCGAAACCGGTTATCTCACACAACTTTTTAGCAAGCATTACCTGAGACTGGTTATAATAAACATTCGAAGGCTGAATTATTTTTCCAACCTGTTTCTTAATAGCGTTTACTACAGATTTATTACTGTGACCAACATTCAAACATCCGTACCCTGCTATGAAATCAAGGTATTTATTGCCTTCTATATCCCAGAGATATTGCATTTTGGATTTTACAAATACAACAGGCAATCTGCTGTAAGTCTGCATTAAATACCTGCTGCCCATTTCAATTATTTCCATATTTTTACCTGTATTCATTCGGCCTCCTTACTTGTTATCATTGTGCCTATACCGGCATCAGTAAATATTTCTACAAGTATTGAATGTTTTTTGATCCCATTAAGTATATGGGTCCTTTCCGCTCCTGATTTTAAGGCAGCTATACACGCAATCACCTTGGGAATCATCCCTGAATTTATTTTTCCCGATTCCAGTAACTTTATACACTGATCCACGGTCAATATTGATATCAATTCGTTTCCTTTGCTGCTTTTTCCCATAATGCCATCCACATCTGTCAGCAGGACCATTTTCTTTGCATTAAGCGAAACCGCGATCTCTGCGGCACATGTATCGGCGTTGATATTATATATATTTCCCTCGTCATCGACTCCAAGCGTAGCAATAACCGGTATATAGCCGTTGTCGAGGATATCGTTTAAAAAACCGGAATTTATACTGTCTATTTCTCCTACCAATCCCAGATCTATATCTTTTCCATTCTTTTTATATTCTTTTTTATGGCATTTTATAAAGCTGGCATCATTTCCGGACGCTCCTATTGCGATACTTCCGTGCTTATTGAGAAAAGATACTATTTTAGTATTTATATTCCCAATAAGGACCATTTTTACTATTTCCATTGAATCACTATCAGTGACCCTCAATCCGTCTACAAATTCTGACTTTATTCCTTTCTCTGATAACATCCCGCTGATTTGTTTACCGCCTCCATGTATCAGAACCACTTTTATTCCAACATATTTCATAAGTATCAAATCATTCAATACACTCTGAATAACACTATCATTTTCCATCATGCTGCCGCCTATTTTTACCACAACTATTCTGTCGGAATATTCTTTTATATAAGGCAATGACTCGAGCAATACCTCTACTTTATTTGTATATAACTCGGTTTCTTTTTCCTCTTTGTTTAATTTTGAATGAGTCATTTTGTTTGCTTCTCCTAAAATCTTTTTTTTGATAGCCGGTTCATTATTATGTACGATATAAAGCATTTATCTTCACATAATCAATCGATAGATCTGCGGTCAGAACATTGAATTCTTCCTTGCCGGAGTTTAGATCCACGGTAAATTTTATTTCTTTTTCTTTCATGATCTTATCTGTATGCTTCCTGTCAAAATCCACTCCCACACCGTTTTTTACAACCAGAACATCTTCTATATAAATATTGACTTTATCAGGATCAAAATCACACTCTGCCGAACCAAGGGCCGAATTTATTCTTCCCCAGTTAAGATCCTGTCCGAACATGGCTGTTTTAAATAAATTAGAGTTTGCAACTTTAAATGCGAGTATTTTTGCATCCGCTTTTTTCTTTACATTTACAATCTTTATTTCTATAAGTTTGGTTGCTCCTTCCCCATCCAGAATTATTTTTCTGGAAAGATCCTTCATTACATAAGAAAAAGCTTTTTTGAATTCTTTATAATATTTACTTGTTTTATTATCCAATACAGCATTGCTTTTTGAATTTGCCATGACTATTGCCATATCGTTTGTACTCTGGCAGCCATCCACTGTTATATGGTTAAAACTTTTGGCGGCTTCTTCAAGAAGAAGGCTATCAAGCAGCTTGCCTGAAATTTTTACATTGGTGGTTATAAAAACCAGCAGAGTAGCCATATTTGGCTCTATCATCCCCGAACCTTTTGCCATACCGCCTATTATTATATCTTCACCGGACACGGTTTTGATTTTAACTGCTATTTCTTTTGTGACCAGATCCGTGGTAAGTATTGCTTTAGCTGCATTATGCCCGCCATCCACGCTTAATATACCGGCACATTTACTGATTCCTTTTTCTATTTTCTCCATTGGGAGCTGCTTCCCTATCACTCCCGTAGATGAGATAAGTATATTTTTTTTATCGATATCCAGTTGATTTGCTGCAATATCTATGGTTTTTAAAGTATTCTCATATCCTTTCTTTCCGTTACAGGCATTGGCAATCCCGCTGTTTATTATAATTGCTTTTATATTTTTAGTTTTTTCAAGCTGTTTCTTTGTAATTATTACAGGTGCAGCCCGAAACTTATTTGTAGTAAATATGCCGCTGCAGGTACTTCCTCCGGGAGAATGGATTATACATATATCCGGTTTTCCCGAACTTTTTAAACCACAGTGACATGCTGAAGCATAAAATCCCGGAACACTGGTTATGCTTCCGTTTTCTATAATATCGAAATCTATGTTCTTTTTATTTAAATTGCTTCCCATTTTTAATCTCTTTCAAAGTGGTTTATTTTTAAAATATTCCGTTAAAATCCAATCCTTCTTTTTCTTCTAAATCCATCATTATGTTCATATTCTGTACGGCCTGACCGGCAGCACCTTTTAAAAGATTGTCCAGTACACTGAATATTTTTAATGTGCCTGTCCTTTCATTAAAACTGAAGCCAACCAGGCACATATTTGTTCCTACTACATCTTTTAATTGCGGCATTTCGGTACCTGTAAATTTTACAAACGGCAGGTCCTTACAAAACTTTTCAAACAGATAATATATCTTCTCTTCCATATTGCTTTCTACCGTGTTGCCAACCCTGCAATATATGGATGTGAAAATACCCCTGTAAACAGGAAGAAGATGAGGCGTAAAGCTTATTTTAAATTTCTTTCCGGAAATATTTTCCAATTCCTGTTCTATCTCTCCGATATGCCTGTGCCCAACAGTAGAATAGGCATAAAAATTGTTATCCATACTGGTAAAAAGATACTCATCCTTTAGTTTCCTCCCGGCACCGCTGATTCCTGATTTTGAGTCAATGCAAATATCTATTATGTTGATATCACTTTTCATAAGCGGTGCAAGCCCCAGCAAAATAGAAGTAGGATAACATCCAGGATTTGCGACATGATTACTTAATTTTATCTTCTCCTTCTTTATTTCAGGAAGGCCATATATAAAATCAGAAAGCATGTCTTTCATTATATGTTCCGTTCCATACCAGTATTTATAGTCAATGGGATTTTTTAACCTGAAATCCGATCCCAGATCTATTATTTTAAAAGAATAATCTCCGGATATCCCTTGCAGATACTCCATTGATTCAAAAGAAGGAAGACAGAGAAATATGATATCGATACCCTTTAAGTCACCTTCTTTAGCCTCTTCTATAAAAGTAATTTTTTCATCCTTTTTATCATTGAATGCCGGGAAAACCTCGCAGACAGACAGATTTTTATATGTCCTCGATGTTACAAAACTGATATCGACATATTTATGTCTGCTTAATATTTTCACAAGTTCAAGCCCCGTAAAACCTGAACCCCCGACTATTCCAGCTTTTATTTTATTTTTCATATAAATACCTTTCGATCACTAATTTGCATATTATACATAATAATTAAATAATATGCAATATTTATTTATAAATATTTTTATTTATGGGGTTTAACTGATCTTTTTTAATTTTTTGAGTATGAGGTAAACAATTGTGAGCAAGAAAATTGTTCCAATATATATAAGTACCAGCATATCGCCGTATTTTGTATAAAAAGTCTTCTCCTTTATAAGAAAAACACTTCCGTAAAATACTGTTCTATTTAAAAGATCTGATCTCGCCACCAGTTCCCCATCGGGAGAAATTATGGCTGATATACCCGTATTTGCACAATGAACCACATAACATCCATTTTCTATTGCCCTGACTTTTGAAAATATCAAATGGTGCCATGGTGCAATACTATCATCCAGACTTGCATTATCGGATAGTACGAATATTGCTTCCGCATCATTGTTCCTTACTTTTCTTGCAATAGACGGAATGGTTGATTCGTAACATATATTTACTCCAATCTTGCCTTTATCCGGATAGTCGATGGAGTTATAATCTCCGGCAGGGATTAAATTTACTACCGAAAAATCCAAAAATTTCAGGAAACCTAAAATCTTTGGATATGGCATATACTGGCTGAAAGGTACGGGGTGGGTCTCATCATATCTTCCTGCGATTTCCATATCCGGATCATAAAGCAGCGCTGAATCATAATATCTATCGAATTCTTCATCGTGCGTATATTGGCCGATAAGCATATAAAGGTTTTCTGTTTTTGCAATTATTTTGGCCCAGTCTTTGAAATTTTCATTTTCTTCCATAAATCCCCACAGCATACTTTCAGGATAAACTACCAGATCGGTATCTTCCCTGAAATAAGTCTCTTCGCAATAAGGTTCCAGAATTATTTCCATGCCTTCCCCTGAATATTTATCTCCCAGGAGTATGTTTGGCTGTACCAGTGCCAGCTTTATCTCGCTGTAACCCTTATCACTGACTACCCTGTTTAAATTATTGTTTACACTTACAATGCCATAGGTAACAAACACCACCAAAATTGATATGCCTATAATCAGGAACTTGAATGTTGCTTTTTTATTCTTTATTAAAAATAATATAGTCTCAAAAATAGCGGTATTAAAGAGGATTATAATAAAGGACACTCCATATATACCTGTAAATCTTGTAATCTGCATAAGCGGCAGGAAACTGTACTGAGTGTATCCAAGGATTCCTATAGTGAAAGCAAGAAGTGTTTGCGACCTGATAAATTCTATAAATATCCATACAGCGGGTATCAGAAACATTCTCAAGATCGGTTGATGGATTTTTTTAAATATAAAATATATAGATGTTCCATAAATTAAAAAAATTATACTTAAAAGAGGTGTCAGAAGCAGCCATACAAATTTAACCGGAAGTGTGTTCATCCAGTAAGTAACACCTATAAAAAATCCCATACCGCATATAAAGCTAAATAAAATAGTTTGTTTGAGATTTGAATTATATATTACAAATAAAAATGGTATTAGTGAAAACCAGGCAAAAAATCCCAGTTCTCTGAAACTCAGGAACAGAAACAACACAGAGAGTGTCGTAAGTATCGTTCGGTGGTAATTTTTCATAATGTCCCTATATCATAAATATCGGAAATCATGCAGGATTATAAAGGCTCAAGTGAACGATCTGTAAAGATCAATATATATATATATATTATTTAACCATAGCCCGGAAAGTAATCTTTTACTATATTGCTCTTTTCAATATTTAATTTTAATAGGATCTCTTCTGCGATTCTTACCATGACCATAGGACCTGAAATATAAAAAATCCGATCCTCTAAATCCGGGACTTTTTCTTTTATTATTTCTTCATTAATAAGCTGCGGTTCTATTACAAAATGAATCAGCGGCCATTTATATTTCTTCTTTATTTCATTAAAAACGTCCATAAAGATAATCCCATCAGCTTTACCACAGTAAAAAAGGATTATATCCGTTAATCTGCCTTCGTGTGCCAGATCCATTAAAATTGAACGATATGGTGTGATCCCAATTCCTCCGGCAATAAATATATATTTTGCTTTTAAATCTTTTAATATAAAATCTCCGCCTAAATTGAATCCTTCTATCGAGCTTCCCTGATTTAATTTAAACAGTGCTTTTTTAAAGGAACTTCCATTTTCGAAATCAAATTTTGTCGTTAAAAAAATATTTTTCTCAGAAGGTGCCGAAGAAATAGTAAAATGTCTGATTTCCCCTCTATCGTCCGGATTTTCATGAGGTATTTTAAAAAAAATATACTGCCCGGCTTTCCAGGTTACAGGATTTTCAGGTTCAAATACAAAAGTATAAATATCTTTTGCTTCTTGAATTTTTTTAATTAAAGTCAGTTTCATTTTTTTTATTTTATAAAATAACTTTAATTATTCTTCAGTAAAGGTAAAAAATTTATTATATATAAAATAAAATTACAAAAAAAATAGAGTTAATAATTTTAAAATATTATATCACGATTAAATGATTATTAACTCTATTAAAAATTATCTACGTCTTAGACAACTACCTGCATATTTTCTATTAAACTGATGCTGCCGTTTTCTTCGATTCCATTGTTTTCCCTTTCCTCAAATCTCCGGAACTGTTCCCCGTCAGGTGGAAATTCTCCCATGAATCTTCTGCTGATAAAAAAAGTCCCCAGGCTCAAACCGCCTGTTATTACTACCAGTACAGTTAAAACTATTGCAAGTATCTTTGCCCATCTTAATTTTTTAATTCCAAATATGATCCATAATGTTACAGTGATTATCAGCATTCCAATAGCTATGTATGGTAAATACCCGATCAGCCCGAATATAATAAAAAAACCGCCCGGTCTGGCCATTTGCTGCAAAAAATCCCCCTTTTTAAAATAATAATTTATCATTATATAACTTAAAAATGGAGAAAAGCTGGAGAATAAAAATAGTTTTATTTTAAATAGTCAACGGCAGCAATACTTTTAATGTTACTTCTTTCTTTATCTTGTTATAGTCTGCTCTTATCTCTCCGTTATGATTTTCTACAATTTTCTTACTTATGGAAAGTCCCAACCCAAAACCTTTACTATCAGTCGTAGCAGAAGTCTTATAAAACCGTTCAAAAATATAGAGTAGATCCTTTTCTTTTATAATAGTACTCGTATTCGTAATATTAAAAATCAATAATTTACTATTTTTATCATTTGACAGGCCTATTGTTAATTCCTTGCCGGGAATACTGTATTTTATAGCATTGTCCATAAGATTAAATAAAAGTTGTTCAAGCTGTATCTTATTTCCAGAGACTTCAAACTTACCATCAAAGATTGTCTTTAATACAAGTTCCTTGGAATCGATTTGATTTTCAAATAATTTTAACATTTTATCCAGAATTTCTTTAATATTAACAGGAACAAATACTGCCTTATTACCATTTTCTTCAAGATTGGATAGAATCAAAAGCTCTTCTGTTATCCTGGACAACCTCATAATCTCATCATTGATCAGCTCGATAGTCTCTTTGTAATCTTTTTTGGTAATATCTCTTTTTTGTTTTAATACATCTATTTTCGTTTTTATTATTGTAAGAGGCGTATTTATTTCATGGGATGCATTCTGGATGAATTGCTTCTGCTTCTTGAATGACATCTCAATTTTATCAAGCATATCATCAAACACCTTTGCCATATTTGAGATAGCATCCTTTCCTTTTAAATTCAGTTTTAAATGTAATCTTTTCTCATCAATTTCTTTTACATTTCTGGTTATAAAATTAATCTGATTGAGCATCCTTCTTAAAACAAGAAATCCACCCGATACAGATATGATTATAATTGCCAGTACACCACCTGTTATAGTAAAAAATATCCTTATGAATAATCCCGGCGGCAGTACGGTTAATTGCGGCATCGGTCCGAAAGGTCCTGACACATTCAGTTCTTTAAGACGATCTATCATCAGGTTATCTATGCCGGGATGTTCGCTTAAAGCAACCATATATCTTTCACCCATCAGATTGAATCTATAGACAATGAAAATCAAAAATCCATATAGTATGAAAGAAATAAGTATGATAACTCCAAACCATATCAATATTTTACTTTTAAACGTTAATTTCAATTAACTCGCCTTCCGGATTATAATTATTTATCCATCTTTCTACTTAAAACTCTATATCCCGAACCATAAACAGTTTCAATAAGCCTACCGGATTTACCTAATTTTCTTCTTAAATTTTTAATATGGGTATCTACTATATTGGTAAAGATATCTACATTTCTATCCCAGGCATGTTCAAGTATTTGATTTCTACTGACAAGCTGCCCTTCATGTCTTAAAAGATATTCCAAAATCATAAATTCCTTTTTAGTAAGTTTTATCTCTTTTTCTCCTATAAATACCTGCTCTTTATCCAGATATATTTTCAGATCCGAGATACACAGCGTGTTTTCCTTATTTTTTGAGGTTCTTCTTAAAAGTGCCCTTATTCTTGCAAGAAGCTCTGAAAACTCAAAAGGCTTTGTAAGATAATCATCGGCGCCGCAGTTCAATCCATCTACAATATTTTCTATCTGCTTCTTAGCGGTCAGCATTAGTACAAAACTATCTTTCTTCTCTTTTCTTATTCTGCGGCATAAATCTTCTCCCTCCATATCGGGAAGCATTAGATCCAGTATTATGATATCATAATCATATTCTCCAGCCAGATAATAGCCATCCTGGCCATTATAAGCAACATCTACCATAAATCTGTGCTGTTCCAGACCAATTTTTAAATTATCCGCTATAGATTTTTCGTCCTCAATAATAAGAATTTTCATATTTTTAATAAATCCATAGTAAATTTATATAATTATTTTAAACAATTAAAAATTAAAGACAAATTCATATTAAACACTATTCATGCCTCAATGATTCAATTGGATTGAGCCTCGCCGCTCTCATAGCAGGGAAAATACCAAAAATCAAGCCTATGGCTGTAGAAAAAGATAAGGCCATAATTACAGGAGAAGCCGTAATTGGTGAACTTAAAGTTGTAAAAGCACCCAGCACTCCTGTTATAAGGACAGCAAATCCTATTCCTATAATACCTCCTGATAAACTTAATACTATACTTTCAGTAATAAATTGTATCATGATATCTCTATTTTTTGCTCCTATGGCTTTTCTTATACCGATTTCCCTTGTTCTTTCGGTTACAGATACAAACATTATATTCATGATGCCTATACCTCCGACTAAAAGTGAAATAGCAGCTATGCTGGATAGAAGAATAACCATAATATCAGTAACCGAACTTGCCATTTCCAGTAGTTGAGCAGAACTGCTTATTTCGAAATCGCTATTTTCTCCGGGCAGGATATGGTGCTGTATCCTCATGATAGTTTTTGCTTCAGCGATAGCCTCATCAATAACTTCTTCGCTTACAACCTTTGCTGTGATTTGATTGACCGTATCAATACCGTATAATTTATTTTGAGCAGTTGTTATGGGAATATAGATAGAATTATCAGCACTCATACCAAAAGTATATCCAACTGACTTTAAGATTCCTATTACTGTAAATTTTTTCCCATTGATTTTTATATCCTCGCCAATAGGATTTGCCTTCCCAAAATAATCAGTTACCACATTATATCCAAGAACAACAGCATTTGATGAATTGGAAACATCATCGGCAGTAAAGAAATTGCCTTTCTCCAATTCATAGCCCGCAAAATTCAAATAATCCTCTGAAGTAGCAGTTATACTTACACTTCCACTCCAGTTCATATAGGAAAAAGTAGATCCGCCACCGGTTAGAACAGGCACAATCTCTTCAAGTAAACTTGCTTCTTCTTTTAAAGCTTCCACATCTTCCAAATATAATTCACCTGCCGAGATTTCTTCATCTTCCTCTTCGGTAAATCCGTTTATCAAATTTCTACGCTGTTCCATTAAATCCATTCCAGTCTGTGCACCTCCTATTGATTCTACACTAACCTCTCTTCCCCCCATAGATGCCTGTTCTCTTCCGGGAGTTATCGTAATAGTATTTGTACCCATGCTCTGTATATTTTCAGTTATTGATGCCTCAGCGCCTGCACCTATTGACATAACCGCAACCACAGATCCAACACCTATTATAATTCCCAGCATAGTCAGAAATGATCTTAGTTTATTTAAAGCCAGAGATTTAAAAGCAATTTTTATATTCTCAAGTATTCTTCTCATAATAAAACATTCTCTCCTAAACTATTTATTTTATCCTCTAATTTAGGCATATCTTCCAATCTTTTTTGTGCATCAATTGGATCTTTTATTATTTCCTCGCCGGTTATAGCACCATCTTTTAAATAAATTATTCTTCCTGCATGTTTTGCCAGATCTATTTCGTGAGTCACGAAGAGAATAGTTTTACCCTGCCGGTTAAGACTCTGGAAAATGGCCATTATCTCCTCGCCGGTTCTGGAATCAAGATTACCGGTTGGCTCATCCGCAAGTATTATGGCAGGATCATTGACTAATGCCCTGGCAATGGCTACCCTTTGTCTCTGACCTCCTGACAGTTCATTGGGCCTGTGCCTTACCCATTCGGCCAGTCCGACAGAATTTATTACCTCGCTTATTAAATCCTTCCTTGATCTTGATTTCTTCCCCTTTGAATAAATCAGGGGAAGTTCAACATTTCCGGTAATATTGGTTCTGGAGAGCAGGTTAAAAGTTTGAAATACAAATCCAACCTTTTTGTTTCTAATCTCTGCCAGCTGATTATCATTTAATTTGGATACATCTTCGTCTTCCAGCAAATACGATCCTGAAGTAGGAGTATCCAGACAGCCCAGTATATTCATGAGAGTAGATTTTCCTGATCCTGAAGGTCCCATAATAGATAGAAATTCTCCGTTATCTATTTCAAGATCAATACCATTTAATGCATTAACTTTTAAACTATCTATTTTATATATTTTGGTAACATTTTTAATTTCTATAATTTTCTTATTCATATTTATTTATCACCTTTTATCTATCTATTGTATTCTGGAAGTTACGATTATATCTCCTTCTGTTAATCCGGATGTTATTTCTATATAGGAGTAGTCGTTTATACCTGTGGTAACTTCTACTTTCTTTACCGCCTGCGTAATATCTTCGGAATCAACCTGTTGTTGCGATATCAAAACATCTACATAATTTTTTTCATTTTCCTGATACACTGATTGGATTGGAACATATAACACGTTCTCTGCTTTTTCAGCCACTATATCGGCATCTGCAGAAAGTCCGTAATATAGTTCGGTTTCTTCAAGATCACCGAATTTGATTGAGATCTCAAAAGAAACTATATTACCCTCTTCTATCGCAATCGGTATTATTTTCTCTACTTCCCCTGAAAATTGCTTATCAGGATAGGCATCCAGAGCAATATATGTTTCATCACCTTCTGTTACTTTTGATATGTCGGTTTCACCTATAGTTGTTTTAATCAAAAAATTATCGCTGATTATCGAAATTATACTTCCCCCTGAGTTCTGGTTACCTGTCTTGAAATCAGAAGATATTATTACCCCATCGTAAGGAGCTTCTAATACATAATCATCGAGATTTTTTTGAGCTTCCCCGTAATCCGTTCTGGCAAGTGAAGTTTGTATTTCTGCCTGATTCAGATTTTCCATGGCTGATTCCATTTGTGCATCAGCCGACTGCAGATTAGATAGATTATTCCAATAAGTAGTGGACTCATTTAGAATTGCTTTATCGTAAGCAGATTGCGCCTGAGAAATTGATGATTTTTCTCCGATTTCATTAGCATTTTCAAGACTGTGCAGTGCGCTTTCCGTAGATTCTTTTGATATTCCAGTATTAAGATCTGCCATTTGAATTGCTATATGTTTTGCATCCATAGCCTTTTGATAATTTATCTTTGCCGTTCTCAAAGAACTTTCGGAAATCTTTAAATTTCTTTCTGCTTTTTCAAACTGTGCCAGTCCATCCGAATTATCGATTTCCACAAGTATGTCTCCATTTTTAAAATAAACGCCTTTTTCAAGAGTAAAAAGTATCTCTCCCGAAACAGAAATTGTATAAGTGTTGATAGTTTCGGAATCTATTGTCCCGGTTGTTGAGACAATTTGAAAAATGTCACCTCTCCGGACTTCGAATGTTTCGATACCCTGATTTGTTGCAGTATCTTCCTGATTAGAAAATGGTCCTGCTCCCATACAGGAAAAAGAGGTAACCGTAATTATAAGAATAATAATTACAGAAACTATTAAAGAAAATATTTTTTTCTTACTTCTAAACATTTTGCTCCTCTTTACTATTTTTTTGATGAAATTATATTAAAAAAAGATGTAGAAATTCTGGAGTAGATAATATATATATTTTAAAGCTCTTCATTAAATCTCCAGAAAATCTACATTTTCCTTTGTTAAAATAAAAAAAGTCACCGGAAATCTTTATTTCAGGACTTTCCGGATAATATATAGTTTGAATTCTGTTTTATGAAAGATTTTAGGGAGGTGATCCGGCCTTAAAATAAAAATTAAAAAGTAATGCAGCTAGAAGGGGTAAGAAAAACTTTTCTTACCCCTTAATTATTGATTATTTAAATTTCTTTTAAGTCTGTAAGTTTATACCGGAGATTTTTATATTTCTACACTGTAACCATCATAAGCTATAGTTACATCGACTTTTCCTTCTGAATATTCCTGCAGCTTTCTTGCCAGTTCTTCTTTATCCATTTCAACTATTTGTTTTCCGCAGTGTGTTATTATCAAATGACCTATATCATATTTTTTGCACCAGCCTATCACAGTCTTTATACGGGTATGACCGAACAGTTTTTCTCCCCTCCGCCGCGCCATATTTATATTAAGGCTGGACCCATCTGCTATCAGCGCGAAAGTATCTTTTAACACAATCCCCTTATCTTTTTCAAAATCCAATATATCCGGAGCATAAACTATTGTCTTATTTCCTTTTATTTTATACCCTGCTGCAGGACATTTGATGGAATGGATCACATCATATACCATAATTTCCAGATCCTTAAAATTGTATTTTTTATCACTCTCTATAATCCTGTACTCCGAAGGTTTATATTTGCCATAATCAAGCGTGACCCTGGTAAGATAGACCGGAATTTTTATCCTGTTCTCTTCATCTTTGGTCCATATGTAATGGTCCGGATGAGCATGAGTTATCAATATGAGATCACATTTATTTATCCTGTTTATTAAAAGCGGATTATGTTTTATTCCAAAATCAATCAGTATTTGAGTGTTTTTATATTTGATTATTAAAGATGAATGATACTGATGCGTGATGCTGCTTTCTTCGATCTCGCCTTTTGTGCCCGGAAAATCTATTATCATTTATTGCCTATTCTCTTATTCTTGCATTAAATCTCTTGCCTAAATTTTCCAGTATCCTGTTTACAATTATCTCTATCTCCGTATCTTTTAAAGTTCTGCTGTCATCTCTGAAATTTAAGGAATAAGCAATACTTTTTTTATTCTTTTCTATCTGCTCCCCTTTATATATATCAAAAAGTCTTACTTTTTTAAGCAGTTGGGTTCCGCTCTTTTTTATTTCATCTGTTATGTCTTCACTTTTAATCTTATCATCGACCACAATCGCAAGGTCGACATCTATCGAAGGAAATGTCGATATTGGTCTATAATTTCTGGTTTCTTTCATGTTGTTTATAAAATTATCCAGGTTAAGTTCCATATAATAAGTATTCTGACCTGTTTCGATCTCTTCTACTATCAATGGATGGACCATACCGATTATTCCCATATTTATCCCATCAATATTTATATTCCCGCTGATTCCGGGGTGAAAAAATTTGTAGCCCATTTCTTCTATCTTCAAGCTGCTGCCGGGATAATATTTCATATATAAAAACTCCAGGATACTTTTCAAATCATAAAAATCAAAAGGTCTTTCCTTTTCATCCCATCCCTTCTGAACCGCATTACCTGTCAATATGATGCCAAGCATATTTATTTCAAGAGGCAGATTATTTAAATTTTTTTTCTTGAAGATTTTTGATATCTCAAATATTCCTATATCTTTTATATTGTGATTAATGTTATCTTTTATATTTTTCATCATTGATGGAAGCAGCATCGGTCTTAACAATTTAAAATCTTCATTAATCGGATTCAATATAGCAACAATGCCATTATATTCTTCTTCCAGATTCAATTTAAATATTTCAATTTCTCCGGTACTTAAAAATGAATAATTTATAACCTCATCCAATCCGATGTCACAGAGAGTCTGTCTGATATTTCTATTCGTTTTCTGATAAGTGTTATATTTTCCCTGTCTGTTTTTAACTCCTGTAGGAATGGAATCCAGCTTATCGTAACCGTATATCCTTGCTATTTCTTCTACCAGGTCTATTTCCCTTTCAAGATCTTCATACCTGAAAGATGGAACGGTTGCTTCTATGATATTATTTTTTACTATATTGTTGATTTTTAATTTTGTAAGGATTTTTGATATCAAATCCTTATTGATTTTCTTTCCAAGAGTCTTGCTTACTTTTTCTACTCTTAGATCTATCTTTCTTTTCCGCTCTTTTCCCAGATAATTGTCATATATGCATTCTTCTGCCTTAATACCTGTTATTTTTTTCAATATATCTTCAAATCTTTCAAGGGCAAACACTGTTAACATCGGATCTATTTTTTTCTCAAACCTGTTAGAAGCTTCTGTGCGCAGTCCGATATTTTTGGAAGTCTTCATTATTGAAGGCCCATAAAAATTTGCGGATTCCAGCAATACATTCTTCGTATCCGGGCCTATTTCTGTATCTTTACCACCCATTATACCTGCAATTCCAACTGCCTTTTTTTCGTCTGCAATTACCAGAGTATCCTCATCAAGTATTTTTACGGAGTTATCGATTGTCCTTATCTTCTCTTTTTTAACTGCATTTCTTACTATAATCTTATCAGAATATAATCGATCCTTATCAAAAGCATGCATGGGCTGGCCGGTTTCCAGCATTACATAATTAGTGAGATCTACGATAAGATTAACCGGTCTTACGTCACAAAGCATAAGCCTATTTTTGATCCACTGAGGCGATTCGATATCCGGAATTTTTCTTAAAACTTTTGCGGAATAACGGGGGCAAAGAGCATAATCGATTATTTCAATAACAAATTTTGAATCCAGATTTAACTTTTTACCAAAATGATAATCTGGAATTATAAGTTTTGAGTCGGTCAGGGCACTGATTTCTCTGGCAATCCCTATCACACTCATACAATCCGGTCTGTTAGGTGTTATCTCCATTTCCAGAACTGTATCATCCAGCCCTACCGATTTTGAGAAATCATCGCCTACCCTGCAGCTTCCATCCAGAATCATTATACCCTGCGATTCGGAAGATAGACCCAATTCCATCTCGGAACACATCATTCCTTCCGACAGCTGTCCTCTTATTTTACTCTTTCTTATCGTTATATCTTTTATCTTTGCTCCCGGAAGTGCCACAGCGACCCTGTCTTCTTTTTTGAAATTTCTGGCGCCGCATACTATATCCAGTTTTTTTGATCCTATATCTACTTTACATAAAGATAATTTATCGGCATTCGGATGGCTGGAGTAATCAATTATTTTTCCCACGATTATATCTTTGTACCTGCCGCCAACATATTCAATCTTTTTTACCTCAGTTCCGCTCATAGTCAGGGCACTTGCAATATTTTCAGGTTCAAGTGGACACTTATCTAAAAATTCACATATCCAGTTTAATGTTACTTTCACTCTTTTAAGTTTCCTTCTCTAAAAATCCTTTTAAAATATGTTCTTTTTTAAAATAATTAAAGCGGCAGCTTTTAAATTATGGATATATCCGGAAGTTAAAATTGTTCGATAAACCTCAAATCATTTTCAAAAAAAAGCCTTAAATCTTCGATGCCGTATTTTAACATGCAGACCCTTTCTATTCCCATCCCGAAAGCAAAACCGCTTACTTCTTCGGGATCATACCCTACATATTGATACAGATTGGGATCCACCATTCCGGAACCCAGTATTTCGAGCCATCCTGATCCGGAACATACTCTGCACCCTTTGCCGCTGCATATATGACAGGAAACATCTACTTCGACACTGGGTTCGGTAAAAGGAAAATAATGGGGTCTGAATCTTACTTTCCTGTTTTTTCCAAAAACCTCATGTGCCAGTGCTTCAAGTGTCCATTTAAGATTACCAAAATTGATTCCTTTGTCTATCACCAGGCCTTCTATCTGTGTAAACATGGGCGTATGTGACACGTCATAATCCCTTCTGTAAGCTTTCCCGGATGATATTATCATTAAAGGTGGTATATGGCTCTCCATGTATCTTATTTGAACCGGTGAAGTATGCGTCCTTAGAAGTGTGTTTTCCGAAATAAAGAATGTATCATGTAAAGATCTTGCCGGATGGTCCGCCGGTGTGTTTAATGCTTCAAAATTATAATAATCCGTCTCAACTTCCGGCCCTTCCGCAATTTCGAATCCCATTCCGATAAAAATCTCTTCAACTTCTTCTGTAACTTGTGAAATAATATTTTTTCTTCCCGGTCTGACAACTCTTCCGGGTAATGATAAATCTATATGCTCTTTCTTTAATTTATTTTCATACTGGATGCCTTTGAAAAATTTTTCTTTCTGCAGGATCCCGGACTCTATTCTATTTCTGGCAGTATTTGATTTTTTGCCGGCAATTGGTCTTATATTTTCAGGCAGGGTCCCAATATTTTTCAAAGTTTTAATCAAAAAACTTTTTTTTCCGATATATCTTGTCTTTAATTTCTCCAGTTCTTTTAAATCTTTTACTGTTTCCAGATCTCTTTCAAAACTGCTTATTTCTGATTCTATTTTTTTTTCCAGCTGGTCAGTCATTTTCTCTTTTTCACCTGCGTATTTATGCTACTTGTTTTTTTGCAATCTCCGTTAGTTTTTGAAAAGCATTGGGATCATTTACAGCCATTTCAGATAACATCTTCCGGTTGATATCAATACTTGCTTTCTTCAATCCATTTATGAATTCGTTATATGAAATACCATTTATTCTGGCTGCAGCATTGATTCTGGTGATCCATAATCTCCTGAAATTCCTTTTATTATTTTTTCTGTCCCTGTATGCATAACTCATTGATTTGAGTAATTGCTGTTTGGCAATTTTATAACTTCTGCTTTTGGAACCGTAATATCCTCTTGCTTCTTTTAATACTTTTTTATGTTTTAATCTCTTGACCTGTCCTCTTTTTACTCTGGTCATTTAAATCACACCTTTCTTATCTGGCTAATAGTCTTCTTACATTTTTTCTGTCGGAGGCAGATACTTCCTGCATTTTACTCAGCCGTCTTTTCCTTTCAGCATTCTTTTTGGTCAGTATATGACCTTTATTTGCTTTCTTCCTCAGAATCTTTCCGCTGCCGGTTACCTTAAATCTTTTGGCAGCTCCTTTATGAGTTTTAATCTTCGGCATAATGATATCCTTCCAAATTAACTTTTTAATATGATGCTTTTATTTTTAAACTGGCGATAAAATCGTAATTATATTATACCCATCCAATTTTGGTTCCAGTTCCATCGCGCCTTTATCTTTTAATTCCTCAACCAATTTATTTAACATGTTTATACCCAGTTCTTTATGAACGATCTCCCTACCCCTGAACATGACCGTTATTTTTACTTTATAACCGCTTGATAAAAATTTTTCTATTTGTCTTTTTTTAGTGTTAAGATCATTTATATCTATTTTGGGCCTTAATTTTATCTCCTTGATAATTATCTGGGATTGCTTTTTTTTCTTTAACTTTTCCGATATTTCAAGCTGATATTTATATTTTCCGTAATCCATTATTTTACAAACCGGCGGATTGCTCTTTGGTGAAACTTCGACCAGGTCCAACCCGTTTTCTTCGGCAGTTTTTAATGCTTCTTTTACCGGAATAACTCCAATCTGACTGCCATCCTCAGCAATCAACCTTACTTCCGGTACCCTTATCTGTTCGTTTATACGAATTCTTCTGTTATCTTCGAAGTTACACCTCCTTGAATTTTTTTAAAAAAAATAGGCAGATAAATCATCTACCTATTAATTTAAATTTTAATTTAAAAATAATTAACCAGATCAACTGGTTTACAAGACCGCCATCTGGTGAGAAATAGATGATTTCTACTTATTTTTCTTATTCTTTCTATTATTTTTACGATTTTTTATTATTAACTTCGGAATTATACTAATAATTGATTATTTTGTCTATACTGCTTCTTCTCCCTCTTCTCTCTCTTCTACCGGAATATATTCCTCATCCCATGCTTTATCGGCAATTTCCTTATAATCACTTGCATACTTATCAAGTGGTTTTGCCAGGCACCCGATGACTGTCTCTGCGCCATCATGTGTTGGGTAAGCACCGCTTTCGGTAACTATGTCTCTTAAAACATGTGGATTATCTATTATACAGCATGGCCTCAAATGATTTTTTGTATAAGGCTGTCTTTTCCTGAATCCTTTAAAGAAATTAGAATTCAGTACTTCAATGAGACTTTTTTCCTTTATATTGTCGGTAGCAAAGTGTACGAAAACACATGGCTCGACATCTCCGTTTACATTTATATGCAGATAATTTTTACCACCTGCCATACAGCCATTTACCAGTGGTCCATCGTTCCAGAAATCAGCTATTATTATTTTATTACCCTTTCTTATCTCCCGGATCCTCTCTCTTCTGCAATCTCTTTGTTCCGGAGTGGGCATAAGATCCATATCCGGTTCTTTCCCTATCGGAATATAATTAAAATACCATCCTATGAATGCACCTTTTTCTATAAATAAATCAACAAATTCATCACTTACTACTAAATCGTTGTTATACCTTGTAGCGGTTACGGAAAAACCAAACAGCACTCCGTTGTCCTTAAGGGCATCCATTGCTCTCATAATTCTTTTCCATGCGCCCCTGCCTCTCCTTATATCGGTTTCCTTTTCAAACCCTTCCACACTTATACAGGGGACCGCATTCCCAAGTTCGGCAAGTTTTTTCGCAACTTTATTATCTATCAACTGACCATTTGTATAGATCTGAAAAAACGAATTATTATGTCTTTCCAGAAAATCATATAATTTATCCCAGCAGAATGGTTCTCCTCCGGTGATAACGAAGAAGTATAATCCTATATTATTAGCTTCCTCTATTATTCTGTTGCAAACATCATATGGCAGATCGTTCTTTTTAGAATATTGCCATGCGTAACATCCATAGCATTTCAGGTTGCATCTCATAGTGGGGCTTATTACTAAAAGATTGGGCGGATTAAAACTGTATTTTTTTGCAAAAGCAAGTCTTCTGGGCTGGCCCTGGACCATTGCGTTATTTATCAAATTCATAACTACTTTTTCTCTTACCTTTGGAGATACCCTTGAGGCCTGTGACTTTAGATTTATAAGTAAATTCTCCAGAAAATCTCTTTCTTCTTTTTTCTTTAACCTGTATACCCGTCCTTTTATTAATGAAAGCCATCTTTCATCGGAAATTTTAGGGAGCACTTTTAAAACACCTCTTATAGCTGTCTTTGTAGTGTATAGCTTTACTCTTTCCTTCAATGTCATTTTACATTTCCCCCCGATAGATTAATAAGTATTTTTATGAGATATTTATGAGTTATTGTATATTTTAAATCAGTATTGTAAGAGTGTTTAAGTTAAATTATAAGATATTTCTTTAAAAAATAAAGATAAATATAATTTCAGTCTAATAGATATTCTTTTTATTTTCTATTACGTCTTTTAATTCACTGATAAAATCCGAAAGTTTTATTTCTTTTATGTCGCCGCCGGTTTTTTTTCTTATTGTAATTGTTCTTGTGTCTTTTTCATTTTTCCCGACTATTACCATATAAGGTATTTTTTTTATTTCTGCTTGCCTTATCTTTTTATTTAATGACTCTACTCTGTTATCCATCTCGACTCTAAAACCTTTTTTTTCTAAATGGTCATAAATTTCCAGGCCGTAATCATAAAATTTTTCTGAAATCGGAAGTATTGCTATCTGCTGAGGTGCAAGCCATGGCGGCAGGTTCCCGCTGTAATGCTCGATCAGTATGCCTAAAAACCTTTCTATACTGCCTAAAACAACCCAATGAATCATTACCGGCCTGTGCCTTACATTATCCTCTCCCATATACTCTATATCGAATTTTTCAGGCATTGCAAAATCAAGCTGTATGGTACCGCACTGCCATGTCCTTCCCAGACAATCCTCTATGTGAAAATCAATTTTAGGACCATAGAAGGCGCCCTCTCCCTCATTTACCACATATTCAAGTCCTCTGCTTTCAATTGCTTTCTTGAGTATATTCTCCGCTTTCTCCCACATCATATCAGTACCAATTCTATTTTCCGGTCTGGTCGAAAGCTCAAGATGGTACTTATCAAAACCAAAAACCTTATATACGCGGTCAATCAAACCTATTGTCTTCGATATTTCTTCTTCTGCCTGTTCTTCCATACAGAATATATGAGCATCGTCCTGGGTGAAACTTCTTACTCTCAATAACCCCAGCAAAACTCCCGATTTCTCGTGTCTGTGTACAAGCCCAAGTTCTGTAATTCTTATTGGTAATTCTTTATATGAATGCTGATTTGATTTGTATACTAAAATTGCACCCGGACAATTCATAGGTTTTATTGCATAATCATCTTCATCGATTTTTACAAAATACATATTTTCCCTGTAATTATCCCAGTGTCCGGAAGTCTTCCATAGCTGGCTGCTCAGGATAATCGGCGTTTTTATTTCTTCATAACTTTCTTTTATATGTTCCTCTCTCCAGTAATCCAGAATGATATTTATCATAATCATTCCCTTTGAATGGAAAAAAGGGAACCCCGGAGCTTCATCATGAAAACTAAAAAGATCCAGGTCTTTTCCTATTTTACGGTGATCGCTTCTCTTTGCCTTTTCTAATCTATCCAGGTATTTTTTTAACTCTTCTTTTTCAAAAAATGAAGTTCCGTATATCCTTACAAGCATCTTATTTTTTTCACTTCCCCTCCAGTAAGCACCGGCAATACTCAGCAGTTTAAATGCTCCGACTTTTCCGGTAGAAGATATATGCGGCCCCGAGCATAAATCGATAAAATCTCCGGAAGAATAAATTCTGACGCTGTCCCCTTCAATGTCTTTTATAAGTTCGATCTTGTATGGATTGTTTTTAAATAGTTCCCTCGCCTCTTTTTTGCTGATTTCTTTTTTCTCAAACTTGTAATCTGCCTTTATTATTTTTTTCATTTCTTCTTCTATCAAAGGAAGATCTTCCGTCGATATATTTTTATCTATATCAAAATCATAATAAAAGCCTTCCTTTATAGAGGGGCCTATTGCAAATTTTGCATCGGGAAATATTTTTTTTATTGCTGCAGCCATTATATGAGAAGAACTGTGATTCAATATATCGTATGCTTTTTTATCGTTTTCTATCATTTATAATAAAGTCCACTATAAAATTTATTATTATTATTATATATCTTTATATGGCAAGGACAATTAATTATCTATAAAAAAATGGAGCGGAAGACGGGACTCGGACCCGCGACCCCCACCTTGGCAAGGTGATGCTCTACCAACTGAGCTACTTCCGCCCGGTAAAATTTCGGTTCAATTATTATATTACTTTTATCATTTATTTTGCAAAACAAATATTATCCACTTGAAAAATAAAAGTCAATAAAACACCCTGCCTGTCTTATTTTATTACATTATAAAACCATATTTGCATATTATAAAAAAAGAATTTCTTTTTTTATTAAACATTATTTTATATAATTACATTTAATTTTTCTTTAAAATAGTAGTTATATCAGGTGCCAGCATGAACAAAAATTTATCATACGACGAAAAAGCTCAAACTATTGGTTATTTCCCTTTTATGGAACCCGATGAAAAGACTGTATTTGCAGTATCCGGTACCCTGGAAAATATAATAAGCGGTTTTCTGGTTTTGACCAATAAAAAATTATTTTTTTATTTTTATTCCAACATAACAAGAGATAAGAAATTCATAGCCACTTATCCCTATATAAATTCTGCAAGTCTCAAAGAGGGCATGATTTATTCGACATTAGTCGTGAGTAATAAAAAGGAAAGTTTCAATATAAGTAAAATAAAGAAAAACGACGCCTTAAAATCCTATAAAATCTTAAATGAGATAATCAAGGACAATATAAAATAAAAGTCGATTAACGGATATCTCATATCTTACAGATCAGCTAAATCCAGCTTAAAACTGTTATCCATTATTTTGATCCAGACACCTTTCTTACCAAATTCCTTTGCCTCTTTCTTTGAATCGAAATATATATCTATTCTATTACCTTTGATTTTCCCTCCGGTATCTTTCGCTGTAAAAAATCCCATGTCTTTTATTTCGATTCTTGTTCCCAGAGGTATAACATCAGGATCAACTGCTATTATTCCCACTCTTACTTCTTCCCCGGTCGCGGTTACATTATCTGTTCCCTGCACAGGATCATCTGCGCTGTATCCGGAAGCGACAAAATAATACCAGTTCACTTTCTTCTCTACTTCTTTGATTTCCGTGACTACCACTTCTTCGGGAGACTCTTCGGCACTTTCCAGGAAAGGCAGCAAAGTATCAATTTTATAATTATCAGCCAACATAAAAAACATTACTGTCAAAAGTAAAAAAGCTACCAGTATCCAGAATGAAATATGTATAGCTATATTATATTTTTTCATATTTTTCTTCCTTTGCACGGCATTTTACAAAAAATATTAATAATTTAATTTAAACATCTATTAATAATGCCATACAAAGTCCCATATTATATATAAATAACCCTAAAAATCAACCCCGGAAATATTAGAGTGCTGTAAAATTCCTGTTGACCGAACATATGTTTGGTAGTAATATAAAAGAAACCGATACAGGCAGCCAGCTTTATATACATATATCTAAAACAAAACTCAGGAGGGCAAGAAATGACTTTTTTTTCACATCTGCACGTACACAGCGAGTACAGTCTCATGGAATCAACCATTAAGATAAAAGACCTGATCAGTGCTGCTGCAAAGCAAAATATGAAGGCAGTTGCCCTTACCGATAAATATGTGATGAGCGGAGCCATTGAATTTTACAAAGAAGCAATGAGACAAAATATAAAACCCATAATCGGATGTGAGATATGCGTCGAAAACAACGGGATGCTGTCAAGTCTCGTCATACTGATAAAGAATGCAAGAGGATATGAAAATCTATGTCAGGCAGTAAGTAAATCGCACATAGAAAGAAAAGGTCCGGTACCGGTGGTCAGGATACCGGACCTTAAAAAAATGAGCGAAGGGCTTATGGGGCTGAGCTGCTGCGGAACCGGCGAAATTTCTTTACTGATAAGAGAGAGAAAAACAAAGAAAGCGCTGCAGTCGGCAGTAACCTACCTGGAATTATTCGAAGGGAATCTCTTTCTGGAAATCCAGAGATATCCGAAGTCAAGAGGAGATCTGTGCGCATCATCGTTTTCCGAAATACTGATCAATTTTGCATACAGGAACAACATCCCCGTAGCAGCAGCAAACAGTGTCCATTATTTGAGTAAGGAAGATTACGGGACATATAAGTATCTTTCTAAAATAAAGGCAATGGGAACAAAAAATGATACCCGTATAAAACAAATAGATAACAATGAGCATTATTTCAAATCCGCTTCCGAGATGGCCGGGATGTTCCATGATATACCAGGGGCAATTTCTAATACCCGGGCCATAGCAGAGAAATGCAATCTCAAACTGCCTCTCGGCAATATAGATTTTCCGCACTTTAATACCCCGGCAAATGAAACGGAAGAAGGATATCTCAGGAAACTATGCTATGGGAAAGGCCTGGAATGGAGATATGGGGACGACCCCCCTGCAGATGTCCTCAACAGACTGGAAAAGGAACTTGAGATAATAGTAGAAACAGGTTTCTGCGGGTATTTTCTTATAGTGGCCGATATAGCAAGATATGCATATAGAAATAACATCCCCATTTGTGGCAAGGGTTCCTCGGCAGGAAGTGTGGTGTCTTACATACTGGGCATATCCAATGTCGACCCCGTAAAAAACAACCTTTATTTCGAGAGGTTTCTAAACAGGGAAAGGAAGGAACCTCCCGATATAGATATCGACGTTTCGAGCAAGAGAAGAGCCGAAATAGCAAGATACCTGGCAGACAGATACGGCAAAAACAATATTTCCAGAGCATGTATCTTCTCTACTCTCAGGCCAAGAGCTGCAATAAGAGAGGCAGGAAGGATCCTGGGTTGGAGCAAAGAAGATATAGATCCCGTAATAAAAATTGACCGCGGACTCTCCCCATATCCGAACAGGCACAATATTGATACCGGGAACCTTACCGGAAATCCGGGACATACGGACGCAAAAAACACGCAGTACAGAAAAATAGTCTGCATTTCCGGAAAGATTGAAAGTTACCCGAGACACATTTCCATGCATCCTTCCGCATTTATCGTGTCCGGTTCCAATCTGGCAAAAAAGATTCCTCTTGCCCTGTCCGAGACCGGGGAAATAATCAGCCAGTATGATAAGGGCAGCATAGAAGATCTCGGGCTTCTTAAAATAGACCTTATCAATTCTCTCAGTCTCAGTTTAATAGACAATGCGGCAGAGATGCTGAAAAGCAAAAGAAATATAGATCTCGACATCGCTAAGATACCTTATGATGATAGAAAAACATTTGATTTGATGAAAAATGGAAAGACCCTGGGAGTCTTTCAGCTGGAAAGTTTTGGTATCAGAAAACTGGCAAAAAAAATAAAACCTTCTAATTTAAACGATATCACACTGCTTATTTCTCTTTACAGGCCCGGTCCCCAGCAGTCGGGAATGGTTAAAAATTTTATTGAGAGAAAATTCGGAAGAGAGAAAATCACTTATCCTCATGAGGACCTGAAGCCGATCCTGGAAGAGACATACGGGATAATACTGTATCAGGAACAGGTCATGAGAATAGCAGCCCTGATAGCGGGCTATTCGCTGGGCGAAGCAAATAATCTAAGGAAAGCCATGACCTGCCTTTCAAAGGAAGAGATGAGAAAACAGGCAGCAGGGTTTATAGAAGGTGCAGTCCGTAATGGTTACAGCGCAGATAAAGCAGAGGAAATTTTCAATCTTATTTCCAAATTTGCCAGTTACGGTTTCGTAAAGGCCCATGCAGCCGCTTATGCCGAATTGTCCTACAGGACATGTTATATAAAAGCGCATTACCCTGCGGAACTCCTGTCGATAATACTGACCAACAATTCTGGGTATTACGGCAGGGGTCAATATATCGAAGAAGTAAGAAGGTCTGGCATAAAAATAAAACTTCCCCATATCAATAAAAACGGATTTGAATTCTCCGTCGAAGATGATGGAAAATCTATAAGGATCCCCCTGCTTAATGTAAAAGGACTGGGATATACAGGTGTAAGTTCCATAATAAATGAAAGGACCAAAAACGAAGATTTCAAAGATTTTACCGATTTTTATTGTAGAATCTCAGAGAACTGCAGATTACCGGAAAAGGTAATCGAAAACCTTATAAAAGTAGGAGCGTTTGATTTTACCGGCCTTCAAAGGAAATATCTGCTGCTTGTCTGTCATAATCTGAAGAACCTTAAAAACAATAGCGATGCCCTTCTCCGAAGTAAATGCCTCCAGCCCTGGGATAAAGATCATCCCGGAGATTTTGATCTTGAAGAAAAGCTGGAACTGGAAGAAAAAATTCTGGGGTTTTGTGCAAGCCGCTCTCCTCTAATGTACTTTAAAGACGAACTGGAGCAGTATCATACCGTAGAGAGCGGGGACTTCTCCCGCTTCATATCCGGTAAAAAAAATATATTTACCGCAGGAATCGTCATTTCCAGAAAAATCAATAAAAGCAGGGACGGCAGAAATATGCTGTTGTGCACAATGGAAGACAGAGACGGGATGTACGAAACAGTGTTTTTCCCCGATGCTTCTAAAAACAGCTCAAAAACAATAATGAGCCGTTCCGCTCTGATTATCGAAGGAAGACCCTGCTTTAAGGATGGAGAGATATCAGTAATCGGTAAAAATGCTGCAGGTCTTACGGATTTAAAAAGAGCTAAAAGCGGGATCAGGAAAGACAACATTAAGAATATCTTGCTTAAGGAAGCAAAACCGGCATGGAAGACCTGAGGAGAATAATACACGTGGATATGGATGCTTTCTTTGCCCAGATAGAGCAAAGGGATGCTCCTGAATATAAGAATAAACCTCTGATAGTAGGCGGACCGCTGAACAGAGGAGTTATTTCCTCCGCTTCTTACGAAGCAAGAAAATATGGTTTACATTCAGGGATGCCTCTGATCCGCGCAAAGAGGCTGTGCCCCGAAGGCATTTTTGTTCCGGTCAACATGGAAAAATATCTTAAGGAATCGGCGCTGATAAAAAAGATATTCTTTCAATTCACTCCCCTGGTAGAATCCATAGGCTGTGATGAAGCCTTTCTGGATATAACCGGCTGTCAGAAACTTTTTGGTAATGAGCTGGAAATTGCTAAAAAAATAAAGGGCAGGATCTATGAACAGACCAATTTGACCTCCTCTGCCGGTATAGGTCCCAATAAGTTTTTGGCCAAGCTTGCCTCAAGCATAGGAAAACCTAACGGTCTTACGGTCCTTGAAAATACCAGAGAAGTCATGGAAAAAGTCAGGCTCCTTCCGGTATCTTATATATGGGGCGTGGGAAGAGTCACGGATGAGCAGTTTAAATCAATGGGAATCGAGACCATTGGCGACCTTGCCGGTACTCCGCTGCCAATAATCGAAAATAAATTCGGAGAATCCGGGAGGATCATCCATGAGATGGCAAACGGGATCGATAACAGAAAAGTAGCGATAAACCAGGAACCAAAATCGATAGGAAGAGAGGTGACTTATAGAAAAGATGTGGATGATTTTGAGATACTCCGATCGACCCTTCTTTTTCTCTCTCAAAAAATATCCAGAAATCTCCGCTTACAAAAATATAAAGGCAAAGTAATCACTCTCAAGGTAAGATTTTCCGATTTTAAGACAATCACCAGGAGAGTGACTTTAAAAAAATACACCTCCGGCATGTTCGATATACAGAAATCTTCCGTTCTCCTGCTTAAAAATTTTGATTTGAACAGAAAAAAAATCAGACTGATCGGGGTTTCGGTAAGTAATTTGAAACCAGTCTTCATGCTGGAAAATCTACTTCCCGACGACAGATCTGCGGATGATAATCTGAGCGAAGCTATTGACAGAATATCGGATAAATTTGGTGGGAATAAACTTACTATAGCAAGATTGGCCGATAAAGATGAAATAATGGATTAAGCTATATTACCTATTTTTCAATAAATATTTCGAATCTTTCTCTTTTAGCCTTGCATACGGGACATATTTCCGGTGGTTTTTCCCTTGCACATAGGTAACCGCATACCTTGCATCTCCACACCGGATATTCAAGATTTAAAACTTTGTCCATATATGTTTTTATTTCCTTTTGATTAAGCTTTTTTTGTCCCATAAATCTTCTTTCCGGAACGGGGCTTAATTTCTTTTTACCTGACAGGATTTCCTTATCTACATAAAGCCCACAATAACAGGCCCCATAATCATCCAGATCGGGATCACGGTAATCACAGGGGCATATTATGTCCAGATCTTTTTCTTTATTACCCGATGCCAGTCTGCAGGGACAGGCCTGGTATCCATATCTTCCCTGATTTACAAGTAAACCTCTTATCAGTTTTTTTGTGAAATCGATATCCGGGTTCAGGTGATATCCTCCGGACTGGGCATTATCTTTTAATTTTATATATAACTTTTCGATTTCTTCGTCTGTTATCTCCGCTTTATTCATTACTTAAATCTTTCTCTGATTTTTTCCTCATCGAATCCTATTATAGAGTAATTGTCATCCACTACAATTGTAGGAAAACTGCATGCAGGATTATATTTTTTTATCTCTTCTACTATTTCATCCTGATCCTTTTCATCTGCCAGATCTACATCTATATAGGAATATTCAATATTTAACTGGTTTAAAAGTGCTTTTGTCTTCATACACCATTGACAGGTACTTAGCGCATACAGGGCAACGTTGCCCTTATTGGTTCCATCTATATGATTCATTTTAATGTTCATAATAATATTCCTCCTGATAATAGATAAAATTTATAACTAAAGAATAATTTATATTTTTCTATAAATCAATTATATCACCCTGAATTAAAGATCTTCAAGATCAGTATTTCCATTCTAATGAATTTAATCTATAAGCGCTTAGATTTATCAATATATTATACAAGATCAGATTGAGTATCACTTCCATGGCAATTATTATAGGAAATGAAATAAGGTTGGACCAGCTTAAATAATCTGCCAGAAATAAAATCCCAATAACAATACCTGCAAAAAACAAAATGTATATGAAGAACAATATAAGATTCAGTATACCGCCAACGAATGATATATTGTTTCTATTTGATGATTGATTTGTCTTGAAAACAGGAAAAAAGGTACCTATCGAAGTAGCAATAACCGAATCACCCCAGCTAAATAAGATTAGTAGAATTAATCCAAATATAAGGTATGCCAGTCCAGGCTTATATAAGAAATAAAATGTGACTATCACGATGCCCCCGCATAATATGGTTAGAATAGTGCTGAGAATTACTTTTGTCCTTAAAAGTTTTTTTGTATGTACGGGCGATATCTTAAGTATCCAGAATTGTAATCCTTCCCCGCCAATACCATTTCCCGCTATATTTAGGTTTACCATTCCTGAGACCAGCAGCGGGAAAAATAAAAATATGAGTATCTTTAAGGGCAGAAAAAAAGCAATATCCCCTCTCTCATTAATATTTCTTGAAAAGGTCCAGAAAAATAAAAAAGTGAACATAAAAAGCGGTAAAAAAATATTCAAAAGTCTTCTGGCATCTCTGAAGATGATTTTAAGATCCTTGACTATGATATAATTTACTCCGGAAAAAATGCTGCGGCCATATTTTCCATCTTCGCGTGTTCTCTGCTCTTTTTCTGCTCTGGTCCTTTTAAATCCTGCTCTTGCTGCAACCTGAGATGAATTCGACCAGCCTGTATAATATATTCTCTGAGAAATAGCTATGCAGAGAAATATCAACAAAGCAGAAGCCGCAATAATCAAAATAAAATTCAAGCCAAACTGCTTATAATTACCATCATGCAGATAAAACAACGTATTGGATCCCCATGTCGAAGGAAAAAATTTTAGAAATGGCTTACTAAAAACAGCATTTATATACTGCTTGATATCTTCAACGCTCATAGATTTCAATTGCGGTGCCATATTCTCACCAAATCTCGTTATAAGCTGTATGGACAGCCATATCAGCAGTCCGAATAATCCTCCTATAAATGCAAGAATTTCTTTTGCCCTGTTGGGATTGATCAATCTTACCGCTGCCATACCTATAAGGACCCCAAGACTGGTTGGAATTGAAACCACGGCTATAAAAACAATTATCATCGAAGGATAATAAGCCAGCGATAATTTTGCCGTAATTCCATAAGATATCAAAAACGGCATAACCACTATAAAAAATAAATAAGAATTTGCAATCAACGCTTCTATATATTTATATATAAAAACAGTTCTATACTTTATTGGAAGACTCAGCAATAATTCAAGATCTTTGGATAAATATAAAATATAAAGACTCGTGGCGATACCGGTAAATATGATAAAAATAAAGATAATTATAAAAATATAGTCAAGCGCAATATCGAATATCGTATTTGCCAGTCCTGTGTCCAGTCTGCTGTAAATAAAAGTAATAAATCTGGAGGAGTAATAGAGGATCAGTGCGAAAATTATTATACTTATAAGGGTACCAATTATTCTTCCGGTCTTTTTTTTAGGCTCATCCCTTGTATACCCGAGTAATATTGTATTTAATCTGTTTTTTAGTAATAAACCAATCATAACCAATCAAGTCAAAGATTTTATAATATCAATATCTTCTTCTTCTCCGGTCAACTGTAAGAATATTTCTTCCAGATTACCTTCCTTTTCCTTAGAAACCTTTCTTAATTCATCCATATCCCCAACAGCTATAAGTTTTCCATTATTGATAATACCAACCCTGTCACACATTCTCTCTGCAATTTCCAGAATATGAGTGGACATAAAAATGCAGACTCCTGATTCTGCTCTGAATTTCATTATATCTTTTATTACTCTGGCACTTTTTGGATCAAGACCGACTGTTGGCTCATCAAAGAACAACACTCTGGGAGAATGTATTAAGGCTCCTGCTATGGCCATTTTTTGTTTCATACCATGAGAGTAACTCTGGATCAGTTCATCTCCTCTTCCGGTAAGATCGAAAACTTTTAAAAGTTCCTTTATCTTTTCCTCTATCTCTTTTCTATCCATGGCAAATATATTTCCCATAAACCTCAGGAACTCTATTCCCGTCAGCTTTTCATATATCCGGGGTTCTTCCGGTATAAGCCCGAAATTTTTCTTTGCCCCCAATGGATCTTCCTGAATGTCATTGCCCATGATTTTAACAGTGCCAGTTGTTGGTTTTAGAAGTCCGGTCATCAATTTTATCGTTGTAGTCTTGCCTGCTCCATTTGGGCCTAAAAAGCCGAAAATCTCGCCGCTTTTGATTTTTAAGTTCAAATCATTTACAGCAGTCAGACTTCCATATTTTTTTGTCAGATTAAAAGTCTCTATTGCAATTGAATTATCAGTCATAGACAAACACCTTATCCCTCATTGGACATATTTTCGCTATTATTTTAAACGACTCCCTGTGCCAGCATCGCATTTGCCACTTTGATGAAACCTGCTATATTGGCACCTTTGACTAAATTATCCTCGTCTCCGTATTCTTTTGCCACCATGGTGATATTTTTATAAATTCCTGCCATGATACCTTTAAGTTTTTCATCGACCTCCTCGGCACTCCACTGCGTCCTCATGCTGTTTTGAGACATTTCCAGTGCCGATACTGCTACTCCTCCTGCGTTTGCAGCTTTTCCCGGAGCATATAAAACTTTATTATCCATAAATATTTTACCTGCTTCAGGAAGGCAGGGCATATTGGCACCTTCACCGACAATAAAACAACCATTTTGCACAAGATTTTCGGCCCCATTAATGTCTATCTCGTTCTGCGTTGCACACGGCAGCGCGATATCGCATTTGATCTTCCAGATTTCTCCGGAGTTTTCATTGAACCGGGCATCAGGATACTTTTTCTTATACTCCGATATTCTCTCATTATTTTTCTCTTTTATTATTTTTATCTCATCCAGATCCAGACCATCGGGATCATAAATATAACCGCTTGAATCACTCATGGCAATTACTATTCCGCCCAGCTCCTTTGCTTTCTGATGGGCGTATATTGCCACATTTCCCGAACCTGAAATAATTATTTTTGTACCTTTAATAGTCTTCCCTTTTTTTTCTAATATATTATTTATAAAATATATCAAACCGTATCCGGTTGCTTCTTTCCTTATAAGACTCCCGCCATATTCCAGGCCTTTTCCGGTAAGTGCACCTTCAAAAGCATTTTTTAACCTTTTGTACTGTCCAAACATATAACCTAACTCTCTTGCTCCCATCCCTATATCCCCTGCAGGTACATCCGTGTCAGGACCGATATGCCTGAAAAGTTCTGTCATAAAACTCTGACAAAATCTCATAACTTCCACATCTGATTTATTCTTCGGATCAAAGTCACTTCCGCCCTTTGCTCCTCCGATGCTTAGCCCTGTAAGAGAATTTTTGAATATTTGTTCGAATCCAAGAAATTTTATTATTCCAAGATTTACCGAGGGATGGAGTCTCAAGCCGCCCTTATAAGGACCGATTGCACTATTGAATTGGACCCTGAATCCCCTGTTTACTCTTGTTCTGCCTTTATCATCTATCCAGGGTACTCTAAATATTATTTGTCTTTCCGGTTCTACCAGTCTTTCAAGTATCCCTGCCTTTTCATATTCAGGATGTACATCGAATACAGCTTCTATAGATGAAAATACTTCCTTTACAGCCTGATGAAATTCTGATTCTCCGGGATTTTTTTCGAGAACACTCTTAAGTATATCCTGAGCATACCCCATGTTTTTCTCCTTCTTTATTAGAAATATTTTTATAAATCTGGAGGCGGCACCCGGATTCGAACCGGGGATAAAGGTTTTGCAGACCTCTGCCTTACCACTTGGCTATGCCGCCTTTTAAAACAATAGAAAATTATTATAGGATAATTTTATTTAAAAGTTAAGAAATCTTTTCCCCTGATAAGGATTTAAAAGATTAAATATAAGATTTAACCTTACTAAAATATTCCTTCTATCTTATGGCCGCAACCATAACAGGAACCTTTTTTTATTTTATTGCCAGAGACTGAAAATCCCGTTCTTTCTATAAGTGTATTGTTGCAGTCGGGACAATTAGTATTTTCATGTCTGATTCCGGGAATATTTCCTCCGTAGACATAATACAATCCCGCATTTTTACCTGTATCGATTGCAGTTTTAATTTTTTCTGCACTGGTTGGGGGAATATCAGATTTGTATTGAGGATAATAAGCACTCAGATGCCAGGGTATGTTTTTATCGATTCCGGCCAGAAACTCTGCTATGCTTTTTAACTCATCTATAGAATCATTGATCCCCGGAATTATAAGTGTAGTTACCTCTACCCAGATACCCAGTTTCTTCATAAGGGCAATATTGTTGAGAACAGGCTTCAGCCTTCCCCCGATCTTCTCTTTATATGTATCTTCCGAAAAACTTTTCAAATCCACATTTGCCGCATCAAGGTAAGGTTTTATCATCATGATACATTCTTCAGTCATGAAACCGTTGGTAACAAAGACATTTTTTAATCCTTTTTCATTTGCCAGTTTAGCAGTGTCATAAGCATACTCAAAATAAATTGTAGGTTCTGTATAAGTATACGATATGCTTTTATCTCCGTTTGCAAGAGCATGATTTACCAGCTCTTCGGGAGAAACATCCTTTCCCTCTATAATGTCAAAATCAGATGGTGTCTGTGAAATATTGAAATTCTGGCAGAAAAAACATTTAAAGTTACATCCGACCGTTGCTACAGATAAAGAATAAGTACCGGGTAAAAAATGAAACAGTGGTTTTTTTTCGATTGGATCAGAGTTTTCAGCGATTAACCTTCTGTATACAAGAGAATACAGGACCCCATCGATGTTCTTCCTGACACAGCATTTCCCCTTCCCCTGATCCTTTACAAGACACCTGTGATTGCAAAGATTACATCTCACTCTTTGATTATCAAGTTTTGTATATAAATATGCTTCTTTCATCATTATTAATTATATTTATAAAACTATTATAATTATATTTCATTTATTTTTAATGTATACTTTTATTATCTATAAATATCGGAACATAAAAGGAGATTTAGTAATATGCCCCATATAATAGTTAAATTATGGCCCGGAAGATCAGAGGACCAAAAAAAACAAATGACTGATAAAATTGTTAAAATAATTAAAAATACAACCGGTGCCCCTGAAAGTTCTATTTCTATGGCTATTGAAGAAGTACCGAAAGAAAAATGGAATGAAGAAGTTTATAAACCTGATATTATTGAAAAAGAACATCTACTCTATAAAAAACCTGGCTATTGATGTATTTAGAACATACACCTGTGACATTTTTACCTATAATTAATCGTGAATATCTTTTGGAAGAGTTTGTATTTGCACTGGTGTCGGAAGGGGGACTTGAACCCCCATGAACTAAATCGTTCACAAGGCCCTCAACCTTGCGCGTCTACCAGTTCCGCCATTCCGACACATATGAATTCAATTAAATGAAATGTATGATTTTGGGACTTACTAATTCTAAGAACATTATCTATTATTGTCAATAAACTGTTACAAAACTATGGGCATTCTTATGGAGAATATTATTTCTTTATAATCTATTATTCTTTTGGTTTTAAGCAAATAGCAAAGTGCTCCAGCAGGCTTCCCGGCTTAACTAGTAAATCAAAATCTTCATTTTCTTCCAGACTTTTCATCAATTCCAGATCTACCGGAATATTCAATAGATCGATCTCTTCATCTCTCAACATACCCACCAGATTATTAATATCAACATCGAATATGACCTTTATAGAATCTATTTCTGATGTATTTCCGGAATAAAATTCATTTTTCACAAGAGTCATATATTCTCTTTCCACATATACCCCTACTTTATACTGACCGTTCGCAATAATATCATTTGGAGTAAAATCACTTATATCCTTTTCATCCAGTGATCCTTCTTTTAATACCAGCGGAAAAAGTTCCTTCCAATTATTGATATTTTCTTTAAAAATGATTTTGAACTCTTTTTCGTTTATTACTTCAATCGCTTTTACTTTTGAGTAATCTTCATTGATATTTAAATCCTCATTGCCCAGAATAGAATCATAAGTATATTTGACATCATCCGATGTAATGGGGTCCCCATCCTCCCAGGATATATCATCTTTTAACCTTACATTGATTTCAAGATCCGGTATTTCATTTATGGCCACATCGGAATAATTATCTTCTTCAACAAGAATTGCTTCATATTCCCCTTTTTCATCTATTCGCCATAAACCTGTTACTATGAGATCATTAATATAATCAAAATCAAACGGACCTATAAATTTGTAATCCTCACCTTCATAACCTATAATGATTTCATTTTTTTCATTTTCATCTGTTTTTTCTTCATTAGAAACAATCCAGTTCTCTATGTTAAAAAAGATTTTATTATTTTTTATATTGATATCGATTTTGTCTATTTTCTTGTTATTATATGCTATCGAAAATAACCTGCTGTATAGAGGTAGAATCACGGCATCCTGGACAAGCATATCCTGTAAATCCTGGAGTAGATCTTTTTTTACTTCAGGGTCATTTTCTTCTTCAATTTTCTTTAAAATTTCATCGACATTTAAATTTTCATACCAATAGAAATTTTCACAATTCTTATTTTCTTCTGTCTTCAATGGGGGTATTTTCCCGGAATCGAAGTTATATAGCAGGCTGCTTCCATCGAAATTATAAATCGACCATATACCAAGTTCGTAATCCCCTTTTTCAACGTAATCTTGATACCATTCTTTTGAAGGTTTATTGAATATCCACAATTCTATCCCTATCTTATCCAGATCTTCTATAATCATTTTTTCTATTACCTGCCTGGCGTTATTATCACTTATGGAACCTATGGTAATATACAGTGGATTATCCACACCGTAACCTGCCCTGCTTAAAGATTCCTTTGCTTTATTTATATCATAGCCATATTCTGACCATGCCGGATAATAATAATAGGAATCTTTTGGAAATAAGCTATCCAGTACCTCGCCATACTCACCGAACAGCTCGTCTACGATTTTTTCTCTGTCTATGGCATAAAATATTGCTTTCCTTACATTGATATCATCCAGAGGATTCTTATTCTTTTGTTTTTCTTTTAATTCAAGGAAAAATTCTCTACTGCTGACATCCGGATTATCGGTATCATCTTTTTCATTGACGCTCCCTGTTTCATCGTCTATGGTAACTAATCCCAGATCGTTATATTCACATGAGTAGAGGAAAATATTTATAAACATCAATATCAATGTAAAAACAAATATCATTATTTTTTTTGGTTTATTCATATGTACACCTGTAAATTTATTATTTAGACTATAGGTTTTCCTGCAAAAAAGCATGCAGCAAGATGTTCATTTCCATTTCTTGAGTAATCCTTTAATTCTGGTTCCTCTATACTGCAAATATCCTGTGCATTCGGACATCTGGTATGAAAACTGCATCCGGAAGGAGGATTAATGGGACTTGGGACGTCTCCTTCCAAAACAATTCTCTTCCTTTTTCTTTCCAGCTCGGGATCAGGAATAGGAATCGCAGATAACAAACCCATTGTATAGGGATGAAGCGGTGTTTTATATAAATCTTCACTTTTTGCAACTTCAACCATTTTTCCAAGATACATTACACCTATCCTGTCGCTTACATGTTTTACTACGGAAAGGTCATGAGCAATAAAAAGATAAGTGAGATTAAATTCTTTTTGAAGATCCGTTAGTAAATTCAAAATCTGTGCCTGTACCGATACATCCAGAGCTGATACAGGTTCATCACATAAAAGTAACTTTGGAGTCAAAGCCAGGGCCCTTGCTACTCCAACTCTCTGCCTCTGCCCGCCGCTGAATTCATGCGGGTATCTATGTATATGTTCAGGATTAAGTCCGACCACTCTTAATAATTCTTTTACTTTTTTTATCCTTTTTCTTTTATCACCTATTTTATGGATTTCAAACGGTTCATTTATAATATCACCAACTGTCATCCTTGGAGAAAGCGACGCATAAGGATCCTGAAAGATCACCTGGATTTCTCTTCTTATTTTGAACATTTCTTTGCTATTTAATTTGAATAAATTCACTCCGTTGTATATTGCTTCCCCGCTGGTCTGTGGCACAAGCCTTAATATTACCTTTGCCACAGTGGTCTTACCGCAGCCTGTTTCACCTACAAGTCCAAAAGTCTCACCTCTTTTGATAAAAAAACTTATGTCATCTACAGCTTTTACGGAACCCGTAAATTTTTGAAACAAAAACCCGCTTCTTAAATTAAAATATTTTTTTAAATTTTTGACTTCCAGTAATTTATTATTTTCCATATTTAATTATCAAATCTTTTAATTATTCCTTCCATGAATTCCTTCCCCCTGTAGCATGATACAAAATGATCTTTTTCTATTTCTACCAGGGGTGGATATTCTCTTTTACACTCATCACATACATATTTACATCTTGCTCTGAAAATACAGCATTTTGGTAAATCTATCAAACTGGGAGGTAAACCTTCAATTGGTTTTAATTTCCCTCTTTTTTCCTCATCCAGCCTGGTTACTGATTTCATCAGTCCGATTGTATATGGGTGCATCGGTTTATAAAATATATTATCTACGCTTGAAAATTCAACAGGTTTGCCTGCATACATTACCATTACTCTATCTGCATATTTTGCGACCACACCAAGATCATGTGTTATTATTATTATCGAAGAATTTGTTTTATATTTAAGCTCATCCATTAATTCTAATATTTGAGCCTGAACAGTTACATCAAGTGCAGTTGTCGGTTCATCAGCTATAAGAATACTGGGGCTATTTGCAATTGCCATAGCAATCATTACCCTTTGTCTCATTCCTCCGCTGAACTCATGTGGGTAGCTATTGAACCTTCTTTTGAATTCAGGTATTCCCACCATTTCGAGAAGTTTCAAACCTTCTCTTCTGGCTTCTTCTTTTTTTAATTTTCTATGCACAATCAGGGATTCCATAACCTGATTGCCTACCGTATAAACAGGATTTAAAGAAGTCATCGGATCCTGGAAAATCATTGAAATTTTATTACCTCTGAGATTCTGAAGATCTTCTTGTTCGAGTTTTAACAAATCCCTGCCTTCAAAGATTATTTCACCCCCGATAATTCTTCCCAGCGGTTGTGGAATCAACCTCAGTATCGAAAGAGCGGTTACACTTTTGCCGCATCCGGTCTCGCCTACGATGCCGAGAGTTTCGCCTTTTTTAAGATCGAAACTGACACCATCGACTGCTTTAACCACTCCGTCATCAGTATAAAAATATGTACTTAAATTTTTGACTTCTAAAATTTTATTGTTTTCTGTTTCTGTCATATTGTAAAAATAATTTAATAAAAATCTATAATTTCAAATTAATTATCTATTAATAAACTACTTTAATTTCGGATCAAACGCATCTCTTAATCCATCACCAAGTAAGACAAAGCCTAAAACTGTTATTAAAATAGCCAACCCGGGGAAAAACATCATCCATGGGGCCACATCAATATAAGACATAGAATCTGCAAGCATTTTACCCCATGCAGGTGTCGGAGGTTGAACTCCTATCCCAAGAAAACTCAGTGCAGCTTCTACTATTATCGCGGTTCCAACATTCATTGTTGCATAAACGATTATTGGAGCAAATGAATTAGGGAAAATATGTTTCATTATGATTCTTTTATTGCTTGCGCCCATTGCTCTTGCCGCTTCGATATATTCCTTATTTTTAATTGTCAGGATGGAACTCCTGAAAATTCTTGCAATAGAAGCCCATCCCAGAATCCCGATTGCAATAAATATATTTACTATTCCCGGGCCTAAAATCGTCATTATCGCTATAGCCCCCAGAATATACGGAAATGCAAAGAAAATGTCTGCTACTCTCATGATCACTGCATCTGATAAACCACCAAAATAACCTGATAGAGCTCCAAAGAAAAGACCTATTACCACTGATATACCTACGGCAATAACTCCTACTTCTATAGAAATCCTGCTTCCGTAAATTACTCTGCTAAAGATATCTCTGCCCAGTAGATCTGTTCCAAAAAAATGTTTAATGCTGGGACCAAGTGAAGAATCTTCCTTTATTCTTTCAATTGGATTATAGGGAGAGATCAAAGAAGCAAATATAGCTATCAATATTAGTAATATGACTATCGAGAGTCCCAGCATGGCAAGCTTATTTTTTCGCAGCCGTTTCCATGCATCTTTATAAAGAGATGTCCTTGAATATTTTTTCCCGGTTTCTATTTCTTCTAATGCTTCTAATTCTTTTATAGTCGCCATTTAAATTTGTATTTCCTTTTTCTCATATCTGATTCTTGGATCCAGTAATGCATATACGATATCTACTATCAAATTCATGGCTACAAAGATTATGACCAGAATTATAGTTCCGCCGATTACTACGGGTGCATCCCGCTGAAGGATCGCCAGATAAATCGTTCTCCCGACACCGGGCCAGTTAAAGACTGTCTCGGTAAGAATAGCGCCGCCCATTAAGCTGCCCAGATCAACTCCTATCAATGTTACTACCGGAATCAAAGCATTTTTTAAAGCATGTTTGACTATGACCATATTGCGTGAAAGCCCCTTTGCATAAGCAGTCGTAATGTAATCATTGGATAGTACTTCAAGCATTGTACTCCGTGTCATTCTAGCCACAAATGCAGTAGAAACCGAAGCCAGTGTTATTGCAGGTAATATATAATATCTTAAGCTTCCGTCTCCCATCCCGGACATAGGTAACCATCCGAGTTTTAGGCCAAAAGCAACCTGCAGCATCATACCAAGCCAGTATACGGGAATGCAGACAGCAATAGTCGTTGAAATAGTAACCAGCATATCCCAGAAACTAAATTTTTTGACTGCAGATACGATGCCCGCAAATATGCCAATAATAACCTCTATTATAATAGCGGCCAGCGCTAATTTTATTGAATTGGGATAATGATCGGCAAGAATACTATTGACCGAGCGCCTGTATCTGTATGAAGTTCCCAGATCTCCTTTTGCCAGTTGTTTTATATATCTCCAGTATTGAACATAAACAGGTTTGTCGATGCCCATTTTTACCCTCAGGTTCTGAAGCGCTTCAGGCGTAGCGCCTTTTTCAAGAATCAGCTTTGCAGGATCCTCGGGGATAACATACATTAAAGTAAACAGAATCAATGTAACCCCTATGATAACCGGGATAATCTGTAAAATTCTTCTTAATATAAAATAAAACATGTTAAATAATATTTTTTAAAATAACAATTTTCTTGCTGATATTATACAGCCTACACCCAAAAAAGATGTAGGCTGCATTTTTTAATTAAATCTCCAAACCGTTACTTAAGTCTGCTTTCCCCTTTTTATTTTTCCAGCCATACCTTGCTTAAATCATAATTTTCCATATTATTCAGGAAAAATCCTTTGACATATGGTTGTGTTATTCTTCTTGTTCCGTACCAGTATACATTTGCAAATGCTGCATCATCAAGAATAAGTTTTTCAACTTCCCTGTATTTTGCAATCCTTTCATCTTCGTCAAGAGTACTCCTTGCCTCAAGAAGTAAAGCATCTACGTCAGGATTATTG
>Ga0265297_10001986_pt1 | contig 43988 bp, 41 predicted proteins | sample Munlanlwell13791_FD_192502 | JGI IMG/M metagenome (GOLD analysis project Ga0265297, IMG submission 192502) | Leachate microbial communities from a municipal landfill in Southern Ontario, Canada - Leachate well 137-91 | ecosystem: Engineered > Solid waste > Landfill > Unclassified | place... | reverse complement strand
TATGAATTCCCCTGGAGCGGGTAGGGGGAATCGAGTCCTGGGCAGCTCAGAATTCTCCTAACGTCGAATCCTGAGGCGTTTGCTTCGTCATTTCATTCCTCGCTCTCTGCTGCCCTTCGATTCCCGATTGGCCGACGCCAAACATCCGACGCCAATGAAATTGGTACCGAATGCCTGGAGCGGGTAGGGGGAATCGAACCCCCGGCATCAGCTTGGAAAGCTGAGGTATTGCCATTATACGATACCCGCACACAACTTTAGAAAAGCTCCCGGGCAAATTTGGTAATATGCAACAATACGTTGCTTCTAAACCGGCGCGGATCTTCTCGAAGAAGCTTCATAATTTCTTCATGGGTCATCCATTTGCCGTCCACGTGTTCACGCCCCAGAGTTGGTTGTTTATCGGTTACAACTTTGAAGACTGCCACGTAACCCACCGCGTTGTCAAGCGTGGGCGTGGTGTATCCTAAAAAAACAAACTTGTCTTCGGGAATATCAATCTGCATTTCCTCATTGACACCACGCCGTGCTGCAGCAAGATCGGATTCGCCGGGATGAACGTGTTCTCCACAGCACTCATATGCATCAGGAAATATCTTTTTATCTGAAGCTCGCTTCATGATAAATGTTTGACGGTTTTTATTCTGCACAAACACGTCGACGATGCGAAAATTCCGCATACCTTGTGAATACACGCGAGACTTCGGCTCTGTTCCAATTACACCCCCGCTTTCATCTACCAATTCGAGTAATTCATTATTTAAGAGCATATATCTTGGTATAACAAATCAATCTTAAAAATTGTATTACAACAAATGGTTTAATAAATTGTGCCGTCCATCATATGGACGATGATCGTCAAAATATAAAAAATGCTTATAACAATGACTGCCTGATATGTCAATTTTCTTTTTTCTTCAGGATGTTCTAAATAAGCGATTGATCCAAAAATAAAACTCACGATTGGGCATATGACTGTAATACATAACAACACAGGATATGGAAGTAAAAGTATGGCGTGCAAAAGAAAACGTATACCTACAAAATTGAAAAAATGAGCGACCCAAAAAATGGTTGGGATCACTAATATTGAGTATCCAATATATACAACTCGATTAGTGGGCATTGAAATGTGGTGGACGTCTTTAGGCATATATTTCATCATACCATATCAATAATCTCTTGGTAGGTCATCAATTTTCGATGTATCTTCCCACACATTAAGTTTAGTACCATCTTTTGCCATTAATTATCAGTATATATACAATAAAAAATATTCCGTTAGGCATTTTTATCCTTGGGTTGGACGATACCGTTTAAAAAAGGCGTGTTTAATGAATTCTGCAATAATCAAATACACCATCACAATACCGAAGATGACCAGGAGAACCGGTAATGGGAGTGGAACTAACTTAAATGCTTTCGCAAAAGGTAAATAAGGTAGAACCCACGCAATGCCGACGGCCATCAGGGTGTTGATCAATAACATAGCACTTGGACGACTTTGGAGGAATGGAATTTTTTTTGTACGAATAACATAAATAACAAAAACTTGGGTCGCGATTGATTCGATAAACCAGCCGGTTTGAAAGTGCTGTTCAGACTGGCTAAATACCAACAATAAAACGCCAAAGGTGATAAAGTCGAATAATGAACTGATTGACCCAAACACCAACATATATTTTTTAATGAATTTCATATCAAATGAGCTGCGGCGGCGGACATCTTCTGGGTCGACAGTATCAGTGGATAAAGAAAGTTGGGATGTGTCGTATAAAAAATTATTCAACAACACCTGTGTTGGCAGCATCGGTAAAAATGGAAGGAACGCTGAAGCAGCCATCATTGAAAACATATTTCCAAAATTAGAACTCAAACCCATCATCACATACTTCAATGTATTCAAAAACGTTTTCCGTCCCTCTATCACTCCATCTTTTAACACGCGTAAACTTTTTTTCAAAAGGATGAAGTCTGCTGTTTCTTTAGCCACATCAACTGCATTATTCACTGATATCCCCACATCAGCTGCTTTGAGCGCGGGCGCATCATTGATACCATCACCTAAGTAACCCACGACATTCTCACTCTTTTGGATACTCAAAATAATCTGTTCTTTTTGCTCTGGAGTAATTCGCGCGAATATGGTCGTTGCAAGAACCGCTTTTTGTAATTCATCATCACTCATCTGATCAATTTGCGCGCCCGTTAATACGCCTTTCAATGGAATATCTACGTCCCGACAAATTTTTTCAGTAAGCAATTCGTTATCACCAGTTAAAATTTTCACTTCAACCCCCAATTGCTCAAGTTCATCAATAGCTTCTTTAGCGGTCGACTTTGGAGGATCCAAAAATGCTATAAAACCGACAAAGCTCATGTCTTTCTCCTGATCTTTTTCATACGCCGTTTGGTTTGATGACACAGAACGTATGGCTACTGCGAGCACCTTATAACCATCTTTTGTGAGTGATATGAATTCCTGATCTGCTTTTTGTTGAAAAGATGGCGTCACATTTTCTTTCCTCTCGCCCCTACTATATGACGTACAAATTGGAAACACAGCCTCAGGAGCTCCTTTTGTAATGAGCAATCGCTTGCCGCCCTCATCGACCACAACTGACTCTCGTCGTCTCTCAAAATCAAATGGAATCTCCTCCACCTTTTTTACTCCCGTCATGTCAAATGTTCGAAAATCTTTCACTGACTGATCCAGAGGATTTGGAATTCCTGTATGAAAATAACTATTGAGATACGAATAACGCAACACATCATGAACGATTGCGCCGAATGCATCAACATATTTAATCACCGCAATTCGATTTTCTGTCAGCGTTCCTGTTTTATCTGTACACAAAATATTCATGCGACCTAAATTTTGGATCGCTGGAAGATGTTTCACGATCACGTCTTTTTTTGACATCTGAATTGCTCCGCGGCTTAAGGAAACCGACATTATCACGGGCAGTAGCTCCGGAGTCAACCCAATGGCTATGGCAATCGCAAACGTAAATGAATCTAAAATGCCCCGGCCAAATGCCCAATTCAATACAAAAACAACTACGACCATTATGAAGGTTAATTTCATAATGAACGAACTAAACACTTTCAGATTGCGTTCAAAATCAGTCTGACGATCTTCTTCGGTTAATCGTTCCGCAATTTTTCCAAACTCGGTTTGCTTACCGGTCTTTTCAATTATCGCCATGCCATACCCTGTCACGACGCTCGTGCCCATAAGCACGACATTTTGCTGCTCAATACTGCTACCCTTTTCATCTCCCGGACATTTTTCAACAGGTATTGATTCCCCCGTTAAGCTTGATTGATTAATGAAAAAATCGTTGCTGGATATCACTCGACAATCAGCAGGTATCACGTCCCCTGCAGATAAAAAAACAAAATCTCCTGGGACGATATTCGTCAAAGGTACTTCATATTTTTTTCCTTCGCGAATAACCGTTGCCGTTGTGAGAACTCTCGAAATAAGTTCGTCAACCGCTTTTTCTGATTTATGTGTATTTACGAAATCTAAAATGACAGACAAAAAAACCATGCACAACAAAATGACGGCGTTCGTACGATTACCAGTAAAAAAAGAAATTAAAGAAACAGCTAATAAAATGAGAAGGAGCGGGCTGTCGAACTTCTTAATAAAGGCGACAATCGGACGCATTTTTCTCTTTGTTGCAACAGTATTTGGACCAAACCGCTTTAAACGCGCAGTAGCCTCTTGGGTTGTTAATCCTTGGGTTTGCATTTTGAAACTTATGTATGTAAAATTTCTTTTACCTTCTTCACGATGTCGCTAGGCGTTATTTTTGATTTGATAATATAATCAACCGCTCCCAAAGCTAACGCCTCTTTGGCTGTTTCTTCTTTATCAAAATTAGTGAAAATAATAACCGGGATACGTTGAGTGTGTTCGTTTTCTTTCAATTTTTTTAAAATATCTGTTCCTTTTTTGTCAAAAAGCAACATGTCCAACAAAATCAAATCCGGTTTTTGCGCTTCAGCCATTCTCAATCCTTCTGCCCCATGTTGGGTTGAAATAAAATCGAGACCTTCAAGTTTGAATTTAAAATCATAAATTTTTACTTGATCTAGATCGTCCTCGATAAATAAAATTTTTGCTCTGGACATGTATTTAAAAAATTACCCCAAGAGTGGAAATTGAAGGAAAAAGGTTGACCCCTTGCCTTCTTTGCTTTCCGCCCAAACTTTAGAATAAGGATGTTTGTCCATAACTCTTTTAATGATAAACAAGCCAAGACCCGATCCGTCCGTATACACATTTATAGCATTTTTGCCACGAATAAATTTATTGAAAATTCGAGCAATGTCATCTTTTGGGATACCAATACCTGAATCACTAATGGCGATGAGTGCATTATTGCCCACTTTTCTGATACTAGCTTTTACAAAACCTTTGGACGTGTAATGTATGGCGTTATCCAATAAATTTGTAATCACCTGTTCTAAGTATTTTAAGCTGCCTTTAATTTTATATGGTCCTGTAGAAAATTCTTCAAAGATCAATTTAATTTTTTTCTCTGAGGCGTCAAATTGATGCTCTTTAACTTCTTGCTCCAAAAATTTACCCAATTCGATTTCATCTTCCACTTTAATATCAAAATCAGACGTGTCCATTTCTGAAGCAATCAAAATGTCATTAATAATACTTTCAAGTTTTTTACTTTTTTGGAACATGCCTTCTATGAATTCCTGTTTTTTCTCTTTATCTAATTTATCAAAATCGCCTTCTTTCATCATTGACAACGTGCCTTTAATAACCGACGTTGGCGTTCTCAGTTGATGGGAGGCGACATCCAAAAATTCTGAACGCATTATTAATAATTTTTCCAGGTGTTCAGCTTTCTTTTTAATATCTTTAGTTTGGCTATCAACTCTCTCTTCAAGTTTTTCTGTCAATTCCTCCAAAGCAATTTTTGCTTTCCTCTGGTCAAAGTTAGCCTTGATGATTTTCTCCGTACTTTTATTGAAAAAATACCCATAAATAATGACCAGTGTAAAAAGCGAGAAGATGACTAAAATTGAAATTTTTCCTTCTATGAGAAAAAATAGGGTGAGGAAACAAATTATGATGGCCACGCTAATAACCTGATAATGCAAAAACAGACAATTGCGGAATTTATAATTGCAATATTGACAACGTTTATATGGGGCGTAATTAAGATTTTTTACTAACCAGCAATTTTTATTAAGATATCCGGGTTGTCCTACGCCAGTATATTCTAGAGGATTTTTCACTTTAAGTTAGCTTATTTATGAAAAATTTTCTTGAAAAAAACATACATCAACGTTGCCACACAAAAACCGACAAAACAAGCTAAAAATATCAAAAAATCCACTATTATTATGTATATCCAAGCCCCATTAACCCACTTGTCAAAATAAAGAAACAGAAAACCGACAAGCAAAAGAACCCCGGTCATCGCGGCAACAAAATTTATCTCTCCACGATCTTTTGTAACCGGCGCGGATGTATCGTGCATCATTTTTTTGATAACTAAAGCGTGAAATTGGTACGGCAAGTTAATCTTGAGAGAGAAAGCTCCCAAAATTATCAGTACACTAACCACTAAAATCAACCATTGACTATGAATGATAAAAGCGATCAAAACCAAAATTCCATACGTAGCTCTTGAAAATCGTAGTGAATTGTCATGGATGAGGCATTCCTGCATATAGGTATTTTTTATTGATTAATTTTCTTATGAAAGTATTTTTTTAACGGCTAAACAGGCTTTTCGGACATCTTCAATGTTGTTGTATATATAGAAACTAAGTCGGCAACTCGCTGGAGGATTTAATTCATAAAAATGGTGCGCCAACGTCGCACAATGACAGCCAGCTCTGGATTCCACGCCAACTTTATTCAATTCCTCAGCGATGGTGAATGGGCTTGTGTCTTTGTGAGAAAAAGAAACCAAAGAAGTTCTGCGCGCAGGATCTTTCGAACCATATATACGCAGTAACGGGACTTCTCTCAAAATGTTTAATGCCTCACCGATAACGTACTTTTCGTGGGATTCGATATTCCCCATCGCTTTTTCAACATCATGCGGAGCGAGTTTTTTATCGGTCTGAAAATAATGGTACTCCCCGGGAGTTAAAGAAAAGTCCATAATCAGTCGTATTGCTTGTGCCGAAAGAATCGTTCCCAAAATATTGGGAGTCCCTGCCGTAAATTTCCATGGAAGCGAATTGTATTCCACTTTTTCTGGACTCACCATTCCTTCAGCAATCATGTCTCCGCCATACAGAAACGGTCTCATTTTTTCAAGCAGTTCATCTCTCGCATATAACGTGCCAACCCCAAAAGGCGCGAGCATTTTGTGATAAGACCATGCGAAAAAATCGACTCCGAGCTTTTTCACGTCAATATACATATTTGGAGCGGTTTGCGCTCCATCAATCAGAAGATAAGATTTTTTCTCTCCGTTCGGCTGAACATATCCGCTTGAACGGGCAATCTCTCTTATTTTTTCAATTGGATTTTTCGTCCCCAAAAAATTTGACGCCCCGGTGCAGCAAACTAATTTAGTTCGATTATCTACCAATGATCGTAGATGATCGAGGTCTAACTCCCCAGTTTCTTTATCAAATTTTGCAATTCTGTATTCAACATTAATACCGTATTTAGGCAATAGCTCTTTGCATAATCCATACCATGGAACATAGTTTGAGTTATGTTCCATAAATGTCGTAACCACATTATCGCCATCTCTAAATTCGGTCATCAGGGAATACATAACCGAATTGATTGCTTCTGTGGTGTTCCTGTAGAATATAATATTTTTTCGAGACGGGGCGCCGATAAACTGCGCTATAGTGTCATAGGAAGCCTCAAATTTTTCAGTGGTAGATTTTGAAGATTCTGATTGGCCGCGATGGACATTATCATACTGTGGAATCAATTCTTTTAGCAAATCCAGCAGTTGAATTGGCGTTTGTGTGCTGGCTGCATTGTTGGATACAATTCTGCCTGATTCTATTGCTGGAAAAAATTTTCTAATTTTTTCTGTATTGATCATATTCAAGGTATTTTTGTCTTTTGCCGACCACTTAGAGATTAAAGAGGGCTATGTACTACTGCTAGTATAGCTTTTCATTGGGTCTTAGGCAAAAGTATTTCTATAACAAAAATACAGTGCATTTTCTACTTTTATTGTTGTGGTCGGGGTGCCTGGGACTTGCCCTTCGGGCCTGGATTATCCGGCGGGATGCCGCAACGGCTAACCCTTCAAGTCCGCACGCATCACAAACAGTTGTGATGCTGCTTTTCATCAACATAAAATCCTGGTCGGGGTGCGCGGACTTGAACCGCGGACCTCTCGCTCCCAAAGCGAGCGTTCTAGCCCCCGCCAAAGGCGGGTCTGCCATTGGGCAGAAACTGAAAAAATAATTCCCAACAGGGTCGGGGTGCGCGGACTTGAACCGCGGACCTCTCGCTCCCAAAGCGAGCGTTCTAGCCAACTGAACTACACCCCGACCCTCTTGGCAATATAAAAATTGACAAACTACACCCCGAAAACATCTTCACCTCATACTCTTCTCCAAAGTGCCTGGAGTCAGAATCGTTACTTCCGACGCCAGCCTTTTTTTGGGCTACGCTCTCCCGAGGTGCTCCTTAGGGCGCACCCGTTCCGAACGGAACCCACTTCGCTATCGTGGCAACTTCTTCCACACAATGCCGCGGGTCAGAATCGAACTGACGACGCCAGCCTCTTCAGGGCTGCGCTCTACCACTGAGCTACCGCGGCATTGTGTGGAAGAAAAAATGTTAAAGATTGTCTGGTGGGTCCGAGAGGAATTTCCGCCAAAGGCGGATCCGCCGTTTCTTGATAAAAATCTTGTGGGCGGAGAACCTCTGACCTCCACAACCCGCTTCGCCGAATCGAGGCGAGTGTCAATGAATTATGCATCCTTCGTGGGCGGCACAAGAGTTGAACTTGTGACCTCCACAATGTCAATGTGGCGCTCTAACCAACTGAGCTAGCCGCCCACGAAGGACATATCGCGCTCTATCCAGGGCTCACAGTGACTATCGTCACATCGTTTCGCCCGTCTCACCCCGCGCAAAGTAAAGCAGTTTACTTTGCTTGTTGACGCGACCCATCTGCCCGCCCATAGGCGGGTCTGCCCTTTGGACAGAAACTACGAACCCATGGTGGGCGATCGAGGAATCTCCCTTGAGACCTTCGCCCGCCTCGCCGAGATGGCGAGTCGAGGCGGGTCAGTATCAGTGACGTCTTCTCAAAGTAATTTATGTGTTCGGTGGGCGATCGAGGAATCGAACCTCGGACCTCGTCATTATCAGTGACGCGCTCTAACCATCTGAGCTAATCGCCCACCGAACACACAAATCCCACTTATCGCTCATGTATTGTCAAACACGGTAATCGGCCGATAAAATCCCGTACCGTGCACTCACTCTACAAAAGCGGAGCAAAAAAATCAAGTGCGCTTTCTCCAGAGCATGCCTGCGCTTGCAATCCAGCCCAAGAGTAACGCGAGTGCTGGAATAGCTACATACACCTGCTGGAGCCATATCGGAGCATGCGCAGGAGGCGCCGCAAGAATATTTATACCTAAAATCGCAATAACTCCGCACACTGCCCACGCGCGTTTTGTCTCTGAGTGTGCAAAAACATACGGGAGCGCGGGAAGCGCTAAAAGTAAAAAGATGAGATGATGCTGCCACGTAAACGAAGACGCAATAAACCATGCAAGGAGCAATCCAGAAAAACCAAACAGAAATCCATGTTCCTCATGCGCACGAATCCATTCACGAAATTTCCATAAAAGAAAACACGTAGCCGCAAAAATAATATACCCAACAACCCGGATAATTGGCACAAGAGGTATTTCAGCGATAGGCCGAACCACCTGCTGCGCCGTAAACATGCGGTACCCAACTCCCGCGAGTGAAACATTTTTCCACCATGCGATGCTCCCCGAACCCGGAACCGGATTTAACGGGTTGTCATGAATATTGCTTGAAAAAAGTTCCGGCACAACCGTATGTGTATACGAGAAAAAAGTTTTTGGATATAACGCAAACGGCGCAAAAAATAAAATTGCGGCAACGAAAACGGTAAGCAATACGAGTGTGTATTTTTTTTGGACAAGCAACACCAGAATCAGTGCTGCTAAAAAGAATTTTCCAACGATCGCTGCGCCAAAAAATATACTCGCCGCGACTATCCATTTTTTTCTGACGCACAAAATACCTAACAATAAAAACAACAGTAACCACGTATTTGTCTGATGCAGTTCAACAGAATAGATAAACGGAACAAACAAAAATGGGACCAGTACAAGAATCCACGAACGCGGATCATTGCGCGGCCACGGCGAAAAATACCGCCACAAAATCCATGCAATCGCCAACGCACTTACTGCCACGCCAAACATCCATACTTGGCGAGCATGTGAATACGAAAGATGATCAAACGCAACAAAAGGAAGCAGCTCAACGACTGAATGACGATATGGTGCAACAATGGTCGACAATTGCGCATCTTCCTGTGCTGCCGCCAGACTTACCTCTTGAATATCGAACGGATCGCCCCCGGTACGAAGCACATGAGCTGCAAATTGATACGCTGGAAAATCGCTAAAATTATGCGCGTTGGAAAATTGCTCTTGCACAACCCAGCGAAACACAAACGCCCCCATAACTAAAACCACACATAATAAAGCAATGTTCCGGAACGAAAATGATTGTTTTGGCGTTTCGTTCATACTCCTCACGCTAGCAAACCTACGACTAAAACACAAAAATCCGGAATCCCGGATTTGTGATGGTTTGGCACAAACATATGTAACAAGAGCTTGGCACACGTCGTCTTATTATTTCTATCCGTATGAAGGATGAACTTGCCCAATGGGCAAGCTCGACCAAGTTCTAGAGAAACTCCCTAGAAAGGAGGTGATCCATGCACAGCTTCCGCTACGCATGCCTTGTTACGACTTAGCCCTTATCATCGAGCCTACCTTCAACCCTTGCGGGTCTTCGGGCATTCCCGACTCTCTTGGCTTGACGGGCGGTGTGTACAAAGCCCGAGAACGTATTCACCGCAGCGTGGCTGATCTGCGGTTACTAGCGATTCCAGCTTCATGAGGGCGAGTTGCAGCCCTCAATCCGAACTGAGAAAAGATTTGATGGGATTTGCTCCATCTTGCGATTTGGCGACCCATTGTTCTTTCCATTGTAGCACGTGTGTAGCCCAGGGTGTCAGAGGACCATGCTGATTTGACGTCATCCCCACCTTCCTCCAGCTTAAAGCCGGCAGTCTCGTATGAGTAGGTAACATACGACGAGGGTTGCGCTCGTTAGGGGACTTAACCCAACGTCTCACGACACGAGCTGACGACAACCATGCAGCACCTGTCACTCGGTTCCTATTGCTAGGCACTCTCCTATTTCTAGAAGATCCCGAGGATGTCAAACCCTGGTAAGGTTCCTCGCTTATCGTCGAATTAAACCACATGCTCCACCGCTTGTGCGGGCTCCCGTCAATTCATTTGAGTTTTAGCCTTGCGGCCGTACTCCCCAGGCGGGACACTTAACGCGTTAGCTTGGGTAAACGACACTGAAAGGGTCGAGACTTCCAATGCCTAGTGTCCATCGTTTACGGCGTGGACTACACGGGTATCTAATCCGTTTCGCTCCCCACGCTTTCGTTCATATAGCGTCAGCGGCGTTCTAGCAAACTGCCTTCGCAATTGGTGTTCCTACCGATATTAACGCATTTTACTACTACACCGGTAATTCCGTTTGCCTCTCCCGCGCTCAAGCTTTACAGTTTCCTCCGCGGACCCACGGTTGAGCCGTGAAATTTAACGGAAGACTTATAAAGCCGCCTTTGAACTCTTTACGCCCAGTAATTCCGGATAACGCTTGGGGCCTTCGTATTACCGCTGCTGCTGGCACGAAGTTAGCAGCCCCTTATTCCTGTGGTACCATCAGAGTTTTTCCCACAGAAAAGCAGTTTACGCTCCGAAGAGTTTCATCCTGCACGCGGCGTCGCTCCCTCAGCCTTTCGGCCATTGGGGAAGATTCTTGACTGCAGCCTCCCGTAGGAGTCTGGGCAGTGTCTCAGTCCCAGTGAGGCGGGTCGTGCTCTCACACCCGCTATCCGTCGTCGCCTTGGTGAGCTATTACCTCACCAACTAGCTGATAGAACATAGGCTCCTCCCAAAGTGATAAATCTTTACGCAGGAATCATGCGACTCCTGAGCACATCCGGTATTAGCTCATCTTTCGACGAGTTGTCCCGAACTTTGGGGTAGATTGCCAATGTGTTACGCACCCGTTTGCCACTCATATTGTCTTGCGACAATATCCGTTCGACTTGCATGCCTTAGACACGCCGCCAGCGTTCATCCTGAGCCATGATCAAACTCTTATCTGTAGAAAGACAAGTTAGTTGTCTAGCTCAAAAAATTGACGTATGCCACATCTATTTCGGGAAGAAATAGAATGGCTCTTGTTACATATGTATGTGTCAAAGTTCATTTTTTTCTACCGTTTTTTGAGTAGAAAAAATGGTGAGACCGAAAGTCTTTTTTCGATGCCACCACTTTTCCTTCTCTAAATACACGAATGGAGAGTTTGGTTTGAGGCGATAGGCTGTTTTTTTTAAGAAATCAGCAGATTCAAGGATACCTGAAGCGAAAAACCTTGTCAAGTCTCGCTATACCCCGGCTTGAAGCTCTGGCTCAAGCCTAAATTTACGCCAATACAGGACACCAATAAAGCCGACAATGACTATTAAAACTCCCAAGCCTGCGACTATAGAAACGATCGGAACGAATCGAGAAAGCACGCCAATTGTTGCAATCGGAATCAAACCCAGCAAGTTCATCATCAGCACTAAATTGCCAAAAATTCTTCCGCGTTTTTCTTTTGGAGTGCGTTCCTGAACAACTGTTTGTGCAGGCACAATGATAAACGGATCGGCGAACCCAGATAGAAACGCGAGGATGACGATCGCAACGATTGTGGCAGAAAATGTATCAGGAAAAAAAGAGCCTCGACCGTACGCAAACACAGCAAGCGAGACTAACGCAAAACCATCGAGCAATGTACCGCCAGTCACCATCATGTTGCGCGACATGCGATGTTTAAGAACGTTTGTTGTAACTGTCCCCGCAAGCGTACCGAGCCCTGTCGGTAATATGAGATACAAACTGATGTCGGAAACATCTATTGCAAGCCAGTCAAGCGCAAACGCTGGTGCGAGCGAAATAAATCCCCTTTCAACAGCAAATATAAAAGAAACCTGGAACATTAAAAAAGCCACCACCCTGTCTTGCATCATGAAAACAAATCCTTCTTTCAATTTCTTTGGGATTGCTGCAATGGATTTTTTAAACTCCCTAACACTTTGCCCGGCATCTAAGGGCAGATGTTCCCGTAAAGGACGCACGCGCCACGCGCTTATGAGGCACACGATGTAAAGCCCTATAATGATCAAAAAAATGGCAAAAGGCCCAACACCAACAAGAAGCGGACCTGCAATTGTGTAGCCCACCAAAAACATGGCGTATCGGGTGAATGAAAAAAATGAATTGCCAATAAACAATTGGTTTTCTGGCAATAACGCAGGGATTGAAGATGCTTGCGCCGGTTCAAAAAACTGAGCAATACTTGCGAGTAAAAAAGTTATTGGAAGCAAAATAAGCGGAAACGGAAAGAAAAAAAGCATGCCAACGCCCAAAAGTAAACGAAGACTATGAGACATAATCATCACTTTGCGGCGGTCGTATCCATCTGCAACAAAACCAGCGATTGTAGAAAACAAAATCGGTGCCACACTGACTAAAATCACAATCAAGCTGACGTACAGCGTATTGCCGGTCTCTTGGTAAATAATAACCGCCGTGGAAAACGTCACCATTTGATACGCAAGTTCCGAGGCGATTTGAGAAATCCAAAGCAAGCTAAATTCCTTGTTTTTTAAGACTGCGATGTATTCAGCAATTTTTCTCATTGGTGTTTCTTATGCCGTACGCGCCAAGCAGAAATGCGACCGTGATTTCCACTCAATAATTCTTTTGGCACGCGGTGTTCCTCAAAATTTTCTGGACGGGTATACTGCGGATATTCGAGGAGCCCGGGAGTTTCGTGGGATTCATCCTTTGATGATTCCTCGTCTCCAAGCACACCAGGAAGCAAACGAGCGATGCTGTCGGCAATGACTAACGCGGGCAATTCTCCGCCGGTCAATACATAATTGCCAATTGAAATTTCACCGTCAATATAATGGCGGATCCGTTCATCAACTCCCTCGTAGTGGCCACAGATCAAGACGAGTTTCTTGAGTTTAGAAAATGTATGCGCCTGATGTTGAGTTAATGTTTTTCCCTTGGCGGATGTCAGATATATTTTTGTGGATGCGGATTTTCTTGGAACAATTTTTTTGAGCGCCCGCACAATCGGCTCAATTTGCATCACCATACCAGGACCACCACCATACGGCCGATCGTCAACTTTCTTGTGTTTATCCAGCGTAAAATCTCGAAGGTTGTGAATAACTATTTTTATCGCGCCTGATTTTTGCGCACGTTTTAAAATACTCTCGTTGATATATGAGTCAAAAATTTCAGGAAAAATTGTAATAATGTCGAATCTCATTTTTGTAGTATATCAGATTAACCAAAAACCGCCCTGATTTGGGGCGGTCTAAGGTTTTAAATTTATATTTTCAAATCGTCTACCGTTGAGGTATCTACGTCCTCTGTTGGTGCCGGCGATTCGGAACGCATATCGCGTCCTTTGTTTTTCCGGTGTCCTTCTGGTTCATAAATCTTCAGATTGACCCGTGCGTGGTGCTTGGCACCAACGACGCGAAGGAGTGTGCGCAGCGCTTTCGCGGTCTGACCTTGGCGGCCGATGACCTGTCCGAGATCTTCTGGTGCGACGCTCAAAGTGATGAGAACTCCCATTTCATCAATGGTGCGTTCTGTTTTCACCTGATCTGGTTGATCGACGAGCGACTTCACCACGTACTCGATAAACTGCTGATCCTCTTCTGGGTTTCCTGCATTGTCTGCCATACACGTGTGACATTTAATGGATAAAATCTACAATCCTTACCTCAAGATGTTCCGCTGTCTTCGTTCGACTAACGAAGGAGTTGTTGGATACCTCGAAACGCAAGGTTTTGTATCGTTTGTTAAGATGCTGTCTCAGCGACTTTTGGGGCCTCTGACTTTTGAGCTTCAGGCGCTTTTGCTTCTTGCGCTGCTGCGGGCTTTGGAGCCTCGGCCACTGCTTCAACTGGTTCTTTTTTGTGCATCATGTTTCGTTTTTCGCCTTCAAGTATTTTATTCACAATACACAAATTGTGCACGGTATCAGATAATTGAGCTCCATTTTTCATCCAATGTAAAAGCCGCTCTTTATCAATATTAAAGGTCGAGGGCTGCGTATGCGGATCGTATGTTCCGAGCGCCTCTAAATAAGGGGCGCGCATGTCCTTTTGTTTGTCAGAAACCACAATGCGGTAGGTCGGGTGGTTCTTCTTGCCAATTCTGGAAAGTCTAATCATTACCATAGGTTTGCTTTAGGATTGTACCAGGATTAAAAATTCCGTCAAGTCCTCATAAAATACACCCTCCGAGCGCCGAAGCGACCGGAGGGGGTATGTGCAATAGAGAACAAAACAGTTAGCGCGTTTGCCTCGTGGCAAGCCGCGCAGAAAACACAGACTTGGCCTTAACGCCATCCTTTTCTCCGCCGTGGATATCAGGATGAGGTCGGGCCGCCGGCCGTTCTTGAGATCGGATCCATTGTGGACAGGTCCCCGATGACGAGATTGGCCACCTCCGGTGCCCACGATACTCGATCCGGATCCCCGATATCCCCGGTGATCCATTTGAGCGAAATCCGATTTTCCTGCCCGAAAGCCTTGCTTGTGGCATTCGATAGCGCCGAATCCGTCGTCAGGTTTGCGGATAGCGGTGGCGACGAGTTGGCGAGATCTTCGATCAACATCTTGTTATGCAGGATATCTTTCCCAGCTTGGTATTCGATATACTGCGTGTCCGTCGAGAAATCGATCCACGCGAGCCGGTGATATGGGTTTACCTCCTGATCGCCCGGTATTGTGGTAAAAATCGTCTGCAGTTGGTTGCTCATGGAAAGCGCCCAGTTCATCGTCAGGTTCGCGGATGGCGGTGGCGACGAATTCGGAACCCGAGAAATCTGCGCCGAAAAATCGAACGGCGCGTTCATGACGTCAGCGTTGGTATTGATGGTCAAGCTTATTCCAGGCGGCGCAAGGTCGATCGCCGCACAGGGATTCAGAGCTCCCGCCGGGGAGTATCCAAATAGCACCATCGCAAAAACCAAAGCCGCCACGCCGAAATACAACTTCTTGGACATTTGTCCTCCATACGATTTGGCGGTTAAGAACCTACGTCAACGTCGCATCAATGCTCGGTTGCGGATTTCCTCAAAATCCACAAATTTTGGGTTTCTTGTTTGCGACGTCTCTATCCTTAAGAGAATGACAAGTGTTTTCTTAGCTGTTAAATAACAAAAGAGCCTGAGAAACTAAGTTCAGCCTAATAAACTCACCGGATTGTGTCAAGATTTTTATCTGTTGCCGTGGCGTTTGATGATTGCTTCCGCATGCTCCACGTTGACAGATAAAAGTTTTGAGATGCCGTCATCGCCCATGGTCACACCATACAAAATAGAAGAATGCTCCATGGTCGCGCGATTATGGGTAATGGTGATGAATTGTGTATGCTGTGAGAACTCGGCAATAATGCTTGCAAAGCGCTCGGAATTTGCTTCATCAAGCGCAGCGTCTACTTCGTCGAGCACAACAAATGGAGATGGGTTGTTTGAAATGATCGCACAAATTAGCGCTATTGACGTAAGTGCACGTTCACCGCCTGACAACGCACCGACGCTTTTCAATTTCTTTCCTGGAGGCGTTGCATAAATCGCAACTCCAGTCACAACTTTTTCGCCGCGAAGTTTTTGTTTAACCCCTTCTTCATCTTCTAAATTCTCTTCGTCACCTTCTTCTCGGTCGTCGAACACTTCTTCTTTAATCAGTTCAAGTGTTGCGCGACCACCACCAAACAATTTTTTAAAATACAAACCGAATTCTTTGTTGATCCTCTGAAACGCATCGGTGAATTGTGTTTTAATGGTGTTTTCTAATTCTTCTATGGCTTTTTCAAGATCGGCAATCGCGGTACGAAGGTCATCGAGTTGATGAGAAAGAAAATCATACCGTTGTTTTGTGTCTTCATATTCTGCAGTGACCTGCGGATCAATGCCACCAATCATCTCCAATTGTTTTTTGTACTGCAAGACTTTTCCGTAAACATCACCGCGATCAATTTCATCAGCTTTCGTCGCTTTCACGTGCTCAATGGCTTCAGACGGAATTTCTTGACGCATTTCGCGATCCAAATCTTCAGACCGGGTTTCAAGTCGTGCAATATCAACTGCGTATTGATTCATGGCACGGACAACTTCGCTCAAGTCCTCGCTCACCTGAACAAATGTTTTTTGTAGTCGGACAAGCGTATCCTTTTTTTCTTGTTCCTGATCATTAAACTGCTGGACACCTGTTCGGGCGCGCGCTATATCCTCTTCAATGCGCTGAATCTGCGCACGCAAATCCTTTTCTTGATTCTCTAAAATATCGTCACGATCGTGTGTTGAGGCGTGCGAAGTTTCAAGTTCTCGAGCGATGTTTTCAATTTCAAATTGCAAGTCATCACGATCTTCTTCAAGTCTGTTTTTGCGCTCTTCGGCAACACGCATGTCACTGGACAATCGATGATCCTCGAAGACGAAATTTTCTTTTGTGTGAGCTGTCTCAACAAGTGACGCGTCAAGCTGTCGCAATTTTGAAATCACTTCTTGATCTTGGGTATGAGAAACCTTATGAACAATGGATTTAAACTCATTATGAAACGCTTGTAATTCCGTGCGTACAACCTGAAAATGCTCCGGGCTTTCAGCTTTCAAAACACGAGACAACACACGCTCATGTTTGGCAAAAAGCTGTTGAAGATAATCAGACACTTCGGGAAGCGTCACTTCGGCTTCAGTCTCTGATTTGAGGGCTGCGATTTCTTGTTCGATGCGTGCATATGTTGCAGCAACTTCATTTTGACGTACTTTATGCTCTTCACGCGCGTGAATGCATTCTTGAATTTCTGTATCTGTTTCAGAAATCTCATCTTCAATGTCACGCGATTTTCTATCGAGTTCATCGCGTTTTTTTTCAAGCCATACGATGTTTGATTTGCCGCCGGCCGTAAGACCAGCATCACGTTTTCCTTTTAATGCGGCGTGGTCTCGCTCGAGCGCATGCTTTTGATCAACAAGACTTTGATATTTTTTTTGAAGCGCATCAAATTCCGCATCTCGGGTTTTGCGCGATTCTTCGTGGCGCAAATCATTTTCAACCTGACTACGATCACTTTCCAATTTTCGCCGCAATATTTCTTTTTCTTGATGCTGGTTTCGCACCTGCTGTAGTTGCCCTTGAACATCATGCCACAATGACCTGTAGTATGAATCTTGATAGGTTCGCAATTCAGTTTCAATTTCACTTCGCTGCTCAAGTTTATGCACTTGTCGTGTGAGCGAGCGAAGACGGGGTTCGATTTCTTGAACCAGCATCTCAATTCGAGTCAAATTTTCTTTTGTCTGATCAAGTTTTCCGACCGCCTGTTCTTTTTTTATCTGTAATGCACGGACTCCCGCGGCTTCGTCAAAAAATACTTTACGGCCTTGCGGTGTTGCGGCAAGCACTTCATCAATCATTCCCTGGCCGATAATAGAATAAGAACGCTGTCCAAAATTGGATTTTGCAAGAAGCAATGCGATGTCGGTCAATCGGGTCGGCCTGCCATTCAACAAGTAATCAGACTCACCGGTTCGAAAGACACGACGGGTGATCACAAATTCGGACGCATCGATTGGCGCGCGCCCGTCCTCATTATTAAAATACACCGACACCTCAGCGCTCCCGAGTCGATTTTTCTTATCAGATCCCGCAAAAATAACGTCCTCTGCGCGCTTTCCACGAAGAAGCTTCATGGATTGTTCACCCAATACCCAACGTATGGCATCCGCAACATTAGATTTGCCCGAGCCGTTGGGCCCGACAACTGAAGTAATCCCGCGGTTAAATGTCAGGCTGGCTTTGTGGGCAAAGGATTTAAATCCTTGAATATCGAGTTTTTCGAGATACATGGATACGCAAAACACAACTACTGCTAATACCTCTAGTGTAGCAAAAAAACAATAAAAGAAAAGTCCGGAACTCTTTCAGATTCTGGACCTGACGAGTAATTTTATTCAAAGCTAGTGATACGTATGAAAACGTACCACATTATCAGTGGTATGGAGCTTACCTGTTTAAAAAATTTTACGTGCAGCGACGACTACCAACCCTTCGTGTCCAACGCATTTTGTGCGGCATCAACTTGCGCTTCTTGTTTTGATGTCCCACGACCTTCCGCAATTTTGTCTCCGTTTACGAAAACGCCAACGACAAATTCCTTTGCGTGATCTGGTCCGCTTTCTGATAGCACTTCATAGCGAGGAGTTTTTCCAATGCGCTCCTGTGCCTCTTCTTGAAAACGACTCTTTGGATCCATGTACAACTTATGCTCAAGTATGTGCGACAACCTGGACAAAATAACGCGGTGGATAAATTCTTTCGATACATCCCACCCCTGATCCAAATACATCGCGCCGACGATTGCCTCAAACGCATTCGCCAAAATATATTGACGTGCTTTGGAATTTGCGTCAGACGCCTCTCCTTTGGACAAATATAGATATTCGTTAACACCTAAGCCGGCTGAAACGTCGGACAGCATTTTTGCGTTTACAAGACTCGCTCGCCAGTTCGTGAGCTCACCTTCAGGATTGTCGTACTTGAGATATAAATATTCCGTCACAACAAGCTCAAGCACGGCATCGCCCAAAAACTCCAGTCGTTCATTGTGCCCAAGCTCAAACTGCGGATGCTCATTGAGATACGACCTGTGTACGAGTGCCTGATGCAAAATCCGCTTGTCTTTAAATACAACTCGCAAATTCTCCTCAAGTTTGGAAATATCTTTATCTAAACTCATTCGGTTGTTGTTGGCGTCGTTGTATTTTCTGGCGCATCGATAGTTAGATTTTTTGGATAACTAAATGTTCTATCCATAAAGATATTAAGTTGTACAGTATACTGCGCATCATCATTTGAAACCTTTGTCACCATCCATTGCTCGTGTGCCACGTGTCGCGTAAATGGATTAATCCACAGATCGAGTGAAAATTCAACTTGCTGATTAGTCAAACTTGGGTCTTTCGCAAATGCATAGATATCAGAAGAATACCAATCGGGTGCCGCTGCATCCAACGCATCAATGTTAACAGGAATTCTGTAATGCAACATCCACCAAGGCTGACCATCGGTATTGAAGACAAAACGAGGAGTCTTCATAAATTCTAATATTCCTTTTTGGAAAAAGGAGGACCCTTCAATCGCCTTAGCTGTCGAGTCATATTCTCCTTCTGCAAACTGATACGTAGTATATTCGTCAGTGGTGTCTGCTGTTCGCTGATATGCGGTTTCACCCATCACAATGACTTCGACACCTTCATCCAAGCCCTGCGACTCACTTTTTGCTCGCGTAACAAATGCCCACGAAGATGGGGCAACGTATTTTGTATCAGTATTTAGCGCAATGGTTTGCGTTGCGGTTCCAGGGTCAGCACCTTCTGTCGTTTCTTTTGCAGTAAGCGTACGTATGACGTCCACGGTTGTTGAGGTTACCTCATGATCAGCTTGAGCTTGAGAAGTGACAAACCACAAATACATGCGCGGTTGAAACAAGCTCACAATAATAAAAAGGATGATAAGCCCACCAAGTCCGATACCAACGAGCGTAAAAATATGCTTCAACTTGAGTTTCGCTCTTGGAGCCTGACTAATTGTAGCAGATACTTCTGGAGTCACAGCGCCTAATGTCGGAGTTGCTGTGACTTGAGGCATATCTGGTTGTGTTAATTTTTGCTTTCCTTCAATGATTGGTTTTCGGTAGGTAAAAACGATTGATGCAAAAACGATGTATGCAAGCGTCGGTATCCAGCCGGTTTTTGGATTAGAAATAATAGCATACGCTGCGCCCGCACCTAAAATTATCAAAACTGCATAAAAAAGTATCTTGCGGATCTTTTTCTTGTTAGATGGCTTTTTTACTTTTGGCGGTTGAATATTTTTTTGTGTTTCTTGTGGTAATTGTGTATCCATACGAAAAACTATTAAGGGGAAAATGAATAAATTAAATGGCGGGTTTTTCTGGCGCTTCAGAAATAGGTGCCTCCCCAGACGCAGTCATTTCTTTATAGATGGAACCAAGTACTCCGTTGACGAATTTTCCGGATGATTCCCCGCCAAAACTTTTTGCAAGTTCAATCGCTTCGTTAATCGCAACTTTCGGAGGCACTTCGCCTTTTGAAAACTTCAACTCGAAAATGCCAATGCGTAAAATATTCCGATCAACAATCGTAATTTGTTCCAACGGCCATTGCGGAGCAAATTTGACTATCAGAATATCAATATCCTTTTGATGTGCCAGCACGCCTTTGACCAATTGGTCGGCAAACCCGTGATCATCAAAATCAGGTGCAAATTCTTTTTGGTTATGTGTCAAGATATCCGGGACTCCTTGTGCGGCGTTCCCTCGAAAATCCCACTCAAACAATGTCTGCATCGCAAGCGTTCGGGCAAGATGCCTATTAGACATACGTAAAAAAATTATGACGTGCTCTTCTTTTCATGTTTCTTTGTGCGCTTCTTTTTCCGTTCAGCCTTTAAGTCTTTCTGCATCACATCACGTCCTTTGTAGTATCCGCAATTCACGCAGACACGATGGGGTCGTGCCGGCTTTTTGCATTTTGGACAGGTTGTAAGGCTTCCGACCACAAGTTTCATGTGGCTTCTACGTTCGCGCTTCTGCTGCTTAGATCGCTTCTTTGATGGTAATCCCATAGATTCTCTCTTAAACAAAATTAATGTACTCTCATCGTACTCTAAAATATGCATCTTTCGCAAGAGGTTGACATTCGCAGCATGATAGAGTAGACCATGATTAACGTCCTTTTTTATTGTAAGGAGGTCATATTGTCTGATTGCCAAAAAGGCCAGCACGGTATCCTAACTGATGCAAAACCGATGCCTTTAAGTCCTCGTCTCGAGAGAGAATACCCCGAGGGTGTCTGGCTTGCAAATTGCACGGGATGTCATAGCACAAAAAAAATCCGACCGTTCAACGAACAACGGGAATGGCCTCAACTCAAAAGAACCCCAAAATAGGACCCGGGGTTCTTTCTTCTATACAAACGTCACATTTGCGACACGATCGCGCGGTGCTTTAAAGCGCATTAATCTGACACCTTGAGTCGCACGGCCAAGCACGGAAACGGATTTTAAAGGCAGACGAATGACTTGCCCTTTATCTGAAATAATCACAATGTCTTCTTGTTCTCGTTTTGCATTGACAATGAATCCTACAACAATTTTACCAGTCTTGTCTGTAATCTTCGCGGCCTTAATACCTGATCCGCCACGGCCTTGAACGCGATATTCTTTAATCGGCGTTCGTTTGCCGTATCCATTCGACATAACGACCAAGAGCTGATCGGTGCTTTCGATTTTCCCTTCGTAAATAATGTCCATGCCGGAAATCAGGTCATTTCCTTTTAAGCGAATTGCACGAACACCTGATGCGGTGCGTCCCATGGCGCGGATCCCTTTTTCTTTGAACCGAATGGATTGCCCGTTTGAAGTCGTGAGCAGGAAATCGTCTTTGCCTGAGGTGGGTCTCACCCATTCAAGTTTGTCACCGGGTTTAAGTTTAATCGCGATTAGTCCTGAACGACGGACATCCATGAACTGTGCGAGTTCAACTTTTTTCATAACACCTTTTGATGTCACCATTGCAAGGAATTTTGTATCCTGCGAAGCAATAAGATCGGCTAATGAAAGAGATGCAGAAACTTTTTCATCAGGCCCGAGCTGCAGGAAATTCACAATCGCGTTTCCTTTTGCTGTTCGCGATGCTTGCGGAACGTCATATGCTTTCAATTGAAACACCCGCCCACGAGTCGTGAAGAACAACAAATCAGCGTGCGTCATGGTTGAGAAAAGATGTTCAACAGAATCTTCTTCTTTTGTTGTGAGCCCAACAACGCCTTTACCTCCGCGGCCCTGCTTTCTAAACATTTCCGGCTGGATCCGTTTAATATAGCCATCACGAGTGATCATGACGATCGTCGCTTCATTTGGAATCAAATCTTCCTGGCTAAATTCACCGACTTTGCCTTTTACTACATCGGTCGCACGTTCGTCTCCATACTTATCGACTAATACTTTTCCTTCGCTCGCAATAATCCCTAAAATCTTTTTTGCGGATTTCAAAATTTCTTCTAGCTCACGAATAAGCGCACGCTTTTCTTTCAATTCTTGCTCGATCTTTAAGCGTTCGAGATTTGCAAGCTGCGAAAGTTTCATTTCTAAAATAGCGACCGCCTGGCGTTCGGTGAACTTAAACCGTTGCATCAAATTCACTCGGGCGTCCTCTTTATCTTTGGATTTCTTAATCAGCTTGATAACCGCATCGATATTATCGACTGCTTTTTTCAAACCTTCCAAAATATGTGCACGGTCTTTCGCTTTATCAAGATCATATTGCGTCCGTCGTCTGATCACTTCTTTTCGGTGCTTGATATATTCCTCGAGTATCATTTTCAAATTCAATACTCTCGGCTGGATCCCATCGACAAGCGCGAGCATGTTCACATGAAAAGACGTTTGCAAATCGGTTGTGTTGAACAGCCTGTTTAGGACTTTTTTTGGATACGCATCGCGCTTCAATTCAATCACCACACGAACACCGTCTTTATCTGATTCGTCTCGCAAATCCTTGATACCCTCAATTTTCTTGTCCTTTACCAAATCAGCGATTTTTGTGATCAAATCAGCCTTATTCACCTGATACGGCATTTCACTGACAATAATTTTATGCCCGCCTTTATCTTCAATAATATCGGTTTTCGCACGCATGACGATGGATCCTTTTCCAGTCGCATACGCCTCAAAAATATCTCTTTGATTATAGATAATGCCACCCGTTGGAAAATCAGGGCCTTTTACGAATTCCATCAAATCTTCAACCGACGCGTCAGGATGTGCAATCAGGTGTTGGACTGCTTGCATGATCTCGGTCAAATTGTGAGGAGGAATGCTCGTAGACATTCCAACTGCGATACCCATTGTTCCGTTCAGCAACAAATTCGGAAGCTTCGAGGGCAACACCTGGGGTTCTTGTTTTGATCCATCGTAATTCGGAACAAAATTGACGGTCTGCTTTTCAATATCGTTTAGTTCTTCGTCGGAAATTTTTGCGAGTTTCGCTTCAGTGTAACGCATGGCTGCAGCACTATCCCCGTCCATTGAACCGAAGTTTCCTTGGCCATCAATCAATGGATAACGCATGGAGAAATTCTGTGCCATACGAACCATGCTGTCATAGACAGCACTATCACCATGCGGATGATATTTACCAAGCACTTCACCAACGACTGTTGCGGATTTTCGATACTTCGCGCTTGAGCGTAATCCTAAATCCCACATCGCATACAAAATTCTGCGATGTACGGGCTTCAACCCATCACGAACATCGGGAAGTGCGCGAGACACGATAACGGACATCGCGTAGTCAAGATACGCCTCCTGCATTTCCTGCGTTATCGACTGTGGAATAACGTGCGCTAATGTTACATCAGGAGTCGCCCCCTCAACAGAAACGCTCTCTGATTTTTTTGAAACAGATTTTTTTATTGCCGCCATACTTATTGTTGAAATTCAGGAAATAGCTCTTTATCGACGTTGTCCAGCACTTTTTTTTCTTCGCTCGTCACATTTGAGGATGCATTCGTATCGGTTGTTTTCACCGTCGATTGATTAGAGCCAAGTGTGTCAGTGATGTCATTCACAAATTCCCGATCACTTGAGCTCGATTTAAAAATAATTCCATTTTTTGCGAGCACCGCCCATGCGCCTGCCAATATGGCAAGCGAGATAATTGCAACGACCCACACCATCTGACGCTGATTCATTGATCGCGCGCGAATTTCATGATGCGGTTCAAACTTTCCGCGCCGATCCTCGATAGTCTGATGTTTTTCGTGGGGAGTAATCCCTTCAAAATCTGTCATATGCGAGGCCGTAAAATAACTGTTTCAGTTTTGTCTTGCGGTAAATCTTTTTTTAAGATCTTGAATGATTCGATTGGGTCGCAATTTGTAACTCCTTGAGCTTTCAGGAATGGCTCAATGGGGTCTAGTTTTTCCTTCAAATGTGAAATCTTATAGTGAATCGGGATGATAATTCGAGGCTCAATTTGCGAAATCACGTCAACCGCCTGTTGCGCATTGATTGTAAAAATACCACCAACGGGAACGAACAAAATATCTGTCCCTTCGACTCGTTCTAATTGCTCATCCGTTAATTTTGTCGTACCCAAATCACCAAGATGTGTCAGAGTCAAGTCTTCATATTCGACGCAATATATTGTATTTTTGCCTCGTTCTTTTCCTTCTTGATCGTCGTGGAATGAAGAGAGCCCATAGACAAAAATCCCTTTCACCTCAAATTCGCCTGGTGTATCAATAAGAAATGGATCTCCTGAAATGACCCCTACGTTATTGTGATCGTAATGATCATGTGTCACGCAGAGCACATCTGCGGAAAGCTTTGGGAGTTTCATCCCAATAGACGGATCGTACGGGTCAAAAACAACCGCCGTATCCTTGCTTTGCAGACGGACGCATGATTGTCCGTACCAAGTAATTATCATGTATTTTTTGAATAAATAGCATGGTTAGTGTACTCAAAAAACAACCTTTTGTAAAGAAAAATGAGGTCTTGAGAGATACTGTAAAAAGCCTGATTTTATGCCGCTTTTTTTATCTCTTCATCAGGCGCCTCTTCTGTCGTATCTGTTTCTGTATTTGTGTCTGACTCTTGGGCAGGAACATTAGGATCCACGGATGGAGAAATCACCCCTTCTGCAGCATTCTCACTTTGTGGTTGGATAAGCCCAGATTCTTCTTTCAAACGACTAATAAGCGGATTAACCGTTGCCTCATCAGGCGGAATTTGCATATTCTCATCAAGTGACTGCACGGACGAGTCCCTGATACTTGTTGTTTTTCCAATTGAACCATGAGCCATTGTCGGAATATGCAAATTTTTTGGCTGTGTGGCCTGTGCTTGAGGGTGGCCTGATCCAGCCGGACCCTGTAGTCCTTGTGGACCTGTTTTTTGACCAGACACACCTTGTAGCGCATTTTGCTTTTCTTTAAGTGCATCTTCGCGAATTCTGCGCCATTTACTCATTTGCGCCTGCGCCCTTTTTCGATTTGCTTCTTTTTCAAGCTGTTCTTTGCTCGGGCCTTTGGTATTGTCAGCTTCAGCGGCCTGCTCTTCTTTTGCCATAGCTTGATACATGCGTTCAGATCCAATTTTGGTAATCTTGCCGCTCTCTTTATTAACAGTAATCCCTTTTTTCCTCAGGCTGTATTCATCCATATTGTATGCCTCTTTTTTCTCTGCCGCCTCTCTATAAAAAGCTTCAGCGGTTTGCAGCGCTTGATGCTTCTTTATGCCAATTCCTTTGTTAAAACCGAGCTTCCTGCGAAGCAATGGGCTGCTGCTTTTTTGAAGTTGTTTTTGAAAGGATTTTTCAGAAAAACGCCGCTTCGTACCGGCCTTAAAAACAGTTCCGCTTAATTCGTGTCGTAGTGTTTTTCCACTGACTGCACGTCTGAATACGTTTGGCATATCCTTATTATAGAGGGAATTATTCGTTTCGTCTTGAAACCTTGAGACTTGCACAAAAAACGACATTACGCTACACTCAATCAGCTTTAATAATTATTGATCCGTTTCTGGACATTTCCATGCCATATTTCAATGGAAAAATCCAGAAAACCCTTGTAATAGGGTTGATTGTTTCTCTTATATGACAACAGACACAGCAACAAACTTTAGTACTCTTCTTGATTCCGCGCAGGCGCCAGAACTCCCAAAAGTGAGCGATACCGTTGAAGGCAAGGTGATTTCGGTTTCTTCGAGCGAAGTCCATCTGGACATCAATGGAGTCGCCTCCGGCGTTATTCGCGGACGCGAGCTTTTTGACGAATCCGGAGAATATTCAGACTTAAAAATCGGCGATACTGCAAAAGCGACCGTGCTCGAGCTCGAAAATGAATATGGTGAGCTCGAACTTTCCTTCAGCCACGCCGGGCATAAAAAAGCTTGGGACGAGCTCTACCGCTTAATGAAAACTGAGGAAGCTATTGAAGTTCCTGTTGTTGAAGCGAACAAAGGCGGACTTATGGTACGCGTCAATCGCGTGATCGGCTTCTTACCAGTTTCTCAACTGACACCTGAACACTATCCGCGAGTTGAGGGCGGAGACCGCAATCGCATCTTGGAAATTTTGCAACAATTCGCTGGAAAAGGCCTAAAAGTAAAAGTGATTGACGTGAATGAAGTCCAGGAAAAACTCATCGTATCTGAAAAAGCCGCATGGGAAGAAAAACAGCAAGAAATCCTTTCTGATTTTAAGGTTGGTCAGGTCGTTAAAGGCAAAATAACTGGTATTGTTGACTTCGGCTGCTTCGTCGAATTCGGCCAAGGACTTGAAGGGTTGGTGCACATTTCAGAACTCGCCTGGCAGCGCGTCGATGATCCACGCGATTTCGTGAAAGTCGGTCAAATGGTTGAAGCAAAAATCATCGGCATCGACGGAACAAAAATTTCTCTTTCAATCAAGCAACTCATTGAAGACCCGTGGAATAAGGCTGTTGAAAAATACAAAATTGGCGACGTGGTTGAAGGAAAAGTGTTGAAGCTCAACCCTTATGGAGCATTTGTCCAGCTCGATGAACAAATCCAAGGATTGGCACATATTTCAGAGCTTTCAGAAAAACGTATTTCCTCGCCTGCGGATGTTATCAAAGAAGGCGAAACTCGAAAATTCAAAATTCTTTCAATCGAACCGAATGACCACCGCCTTGGATTGTCCATTAAGGCACTAAAAGACAAGAAGCCTGCTAAAAAAGAGAATGAAAATGCTGAAGAAGAACAAACGGCAGCTCCTGACAAAAAAGAAGACGGGGGAAAGAAAAAAAAGGAAAAACCTTCAACGAAAGAGAGCGATTAATACGCTTGTATCTTACATGTGCCTCATATCGTCATGCAAACGCCACATGTGATACACTACACTTAAAACCAAACGTATGAATAATTTTCTTCGCAGTTTCGTCATTTTCTTCATTATCTTCATCGCTCTCGCGGGGGTGTTTTCGCTTTTTTCAACAAATACCAAGACAATCGAAACGATAGGCGTTGGACAGCTGGCGGAAAAAATAAAAAACCAAGAGGTGAAAGCTGTCCAAATTAACGGGGACAAACTTGCAATTACGTTAACTGACAACACCGAGCTCCAATCACTCAAAGAACCGGAGGAATCTCTCAGCACCATTCTACAAAACTATGGCATCGAAGCCGAACAACTTTCATCTGTCGACATAACGGTTAAAGGACAATCAAGCTCTTCGGTATGGCTGGGAACAATCCTCCCTATCTTAATCCCCACGCTCCTCGTGGTTCTTTTCTTCTGGTTTATTATGCGCCAAGCGCAAGGGATGAATAACCGTGCCATGTCGTTCGGCCAATCAAATGCAAAAGAAAAACAAGATGAGGCGAAAAAACGACAACGTACAACCTTTAAAGATGTTGCAGGAAGCGTCGAGGCCAAGCAAGAGTTAACCGAGGTTGTCGATTTCTTAAGTCATCCAAAAAAATTCACAAGTGTTGGCGCAAAAATTCCAAAAGGTGTGCTCATGGTAGGGCCTCCTGGAACAGGCAAAACATTAATTGCAAAAGCTGTTGCGGGAGAAGCGCGCGTTCCCTTTTTAAATATTTCTGGATCCGAATTTGTTGAGATGTTTGTCGGCGTTGGCGCATCGCGTGTCCGTGACTTATTCAAGCGTGCAAAAAAAGTTGCGCCAGCCATTATCTTTATTGATGAAATCGATGCGGTTGGAAGACAGCGTGGTGCAGGTTTAGGCGGAAGCCATGACGAACGCGAACAAACTTTAAACCAAATCCTTGTTGAGATGGACGGCTTTGATACTGATACCACCGTTATCGTTATTGCGGCAACAAACAGACCCGATGTACTAGATCCAGCGCTCCTTCGTCCAGGACGATTCGATCGACAAGTCGTTATTGATCTTCCCGAAATTAATGAACGCGAGGCAATCCTAAAAGTACATGCAAAAAATAAACCACTTGGGCCAGACGTAGATCTTCGTGTTGTTGCGCAACGGACTCCTGGATTTTCTGGAGCAGACCTGGCAAATCTTCTTAACGAAGCGGCAATATTAACGGCGCGAAAAAATAAAGCGACGATTAGCCAGCGGTATTGCCTCGAATCAATTGAAAAAGTCATGCTCGGGCCTGAACGCAGATCACGTGTTATTTCTGAACACGAGAAAAAAGTAACCGCATATCATGAAGCAGGCCACGCACTTGTTGCGCACGAACTGCCACACGCAGATCCTGTGCATAAAATATCCATTATCGCTCGCGGACGTGCCGGCGGATATACGCTCAAACTTCCTGAACGCGACAAACGACTGCATACAAAACGCGAATTTACCGACGATCTTGCGGTTATGCTGGGAGGCTATGTCACGGAAAAAATCATTTTTGAGGACATCTCAACCGGACCTTCAAACGATCTCAAACAAGTAACGGCGCTCGCCAGATCACTTGTCACCCAATTTGGCATGAGTGACAAACTCGGCACGCGAACCTTTGGTGATAAAGAAGAAATGGTATTTTTGGGTAGAGAAATCCATGAACGACGCGATTATTCAGAGCATATTGCCCAAAAAATTGATGAAGAGGTCTCTAATTTCATTTCCCATGCCTATAAAACAGCTGAAAAAATAGTTACAACTCATAAGGAAAAACTCGAAGCTATTGTGAAGGCACTCATGGAAAAAGAAACACTGGAACGCGAGGAATTTGAAAAAATTGTCGGCATGCCATCTATCCCAAAAGCGATAGAGGCTTAAGATCCGGTTGCATAAAGCTCAAAAAACCTCTACGATAATAGTGTCCATTAAGGAGGTAATTATGTATAAAGACACTATTCGGAAAGCTTGGCACATTACATGGAATCACAAATACCTGTGGTTTTTTGGCTTATTCGCAACCATATTGTCATCTGCTGGAGCAAGTGCATGGGACATGCTCGTCACAAATACCACCCGTGTCTTTGACCAGCCACAATTTTTTGCAAATCTAAAAATTCTCTACTCCTCAGGAACACTTGGGTTAGTATACGACAATGTGCTCACAAACATCACCCATTTTTGGAATCTTTCACCCGACGTTCTAATTTTGCTTATTTTGATGCTCGCCCTGCTGGCGCTTGCGATATTATCTCAAGGCGCACTTATCCATGGCGCTGCAAAACTCGATGACGGACAAAAAACAGACGTTCATACTGATTTTCAGGCTGGCCGTTCATCGTTCTGGAGACTTACTGGCTTGCAAGTTATTTTTCAGCTTGCGATGTATGGATCGATTTTTATTATTGGAGCTCCGCTCATTTCTCTCTACCTCGCCAATGGATCAGAAACTCCTGCATACATTTTTTCTTTCTTAAGCTACATTCTTCTACTCCCATTAAGCATCATCATCTACTTCATCCTTCTATATGCTTCAATTTATACTGTCATCAACAAAACAAAGATCCGCACAAGCATTATTGAAGCCTGGCGACTGTTCAAAAAAAATTGGCTCACAAGTCTTGAATTTGCATTTATTCTATTCCTTATTAATATTGTTATCGGGTTCATTTTTGTCCTCATCCTTGCAGTCCCCGCTGTCGTGATCGTTCAAAGCCAGGTAGCAGTTAACGCTTTCACCATCTGGAGCCTCGCACTCATGCTTATTGTTTTCCTCATTTTAAGCGGCATTTTAACGGCTTTTCAGTTCAATGCGACTGTTCTTTTCATGAAACGCATCTCTGCCGAAAACCACCCGGGATGGCTGCATAGAATATTTGAAAAACTGTTCAAAAAAAATCAATCCACAATATAATAACATACCAAAACAGAACCCGACTACATACAATCTGAGTATAGGGCTTGTTTTATGATTGGGAATGTGTAAGATGAAGGCAGCTTACCAATATGTTGTTCGGGCATGTAGCTCAGCGGTTAGAGCACCACTCTTATAAAGTGGGGGTCGATGGTTCAAATCCATCCATGCCCACCAAGCAGTATCTTCTTTTTGTACACATTCATTGTATAGCACGCCGCTCATTTGTGTTATGTTGTTATATTTTATTTATGCTATACTGAAAACATCTTTACATATCGTTTTCCTAAAAAATTATTTCTGGTATACTTTCTTATGTAAACGAATTATCTTTTCACGGAAGGGAGGTGGATAACATGGCACGCAAAAAAGCAAAAAAAGTAAAGAAAGTCGCGAAAAAGAAAGTCGCGAAAAAGAAAGTCGCGAAAAAAACCACAAAGAAAAAAGCACGACGCAGAAAATAATTTGCTTTCAGTCTACAATACGCAACAGCACTTGGCAGAGTATGCACAAGTGTTGTTGTTTTATAGCAACCAATCGCTTCTTTGATGTTTAATCGTGAGAGACGCGCCGTTCATTTTGTATGACGAGCGCAAATAATACCCAAAAAAGCACGGCTAAATCATTCTTAAAATAAGGCGTATCGACGATACCGTGGACTAAAAAGGTCACCAAAGCGGCAAGAGTCGCAAGTCCAATTAGCCACTCTACGCTCCCATATTGATTGCCTTTGAGCGCACGAATGCAGCCACGAAACCATAAAACAAAAATCCAAAAAAAAGCAACGATGCCATAAAGGCCCATCTCAGACCAAAGCGTCAAATACAAACTATCGGGATTTGGAAACAATTCCACGTGCGATGCATCACGATATTGATCATACAAAACCGGAAATCCACCAAGGCCGGCTCCGGTAATCGGATGATGTGCAATAAGCCTCCATGTGCCTTGCCACATAACAACACGGACGTCAGTTGATGTATCGGTACGAGAAAATACCTTTTGAATTTGTGTCTGCACAGTTGGGACAAAAAGCAAACCGATGCAGACTAACCCAAGAATTGAAAAAGTGATAACCTTCCGCCGAGACATAAGGGCGATTAAAAAAATACTTGCCGCAACACCAAGAAGTGCCCCGCGATTCACGGACAAAAATAATCCGAGCACGCCGAAAACTGTTGCGATCGTAAATCCAAATAATCTGCGTTTTATGCCTGCCCGAAACGAACTCACGCCAAAGGCAATAAATACCAATGAGAACGCGATTAATTGATCGGTAATTTTTCCGATTGCTGTCGGAAACGGATACACACTTGTTGCTCGTTGTGGTGCCTCACTCGCATATGGTTCTGGAATGTGCATCCAACCGCACGCCTGCGCTAACGCACCGGCACTAATGTATAATAGTAATATGATAAGCGCCCAATGGATATATCGCCGATCTTTTTGCGTACGAATCGTGTTCATATATACAAGATATACAAGCACTGGTTCGATGATATATGCTTTCCAAAGCCCCAGGCCTGCACGGATATCAACAGACACTGCCAGAGCAATTGTCCCTGCAACACAAAAAGCTAAAATCGCCCAGCGATAAGGAGCTTGAATATGTTCGCGCCGAATGAACATCTGAATAAGCCATACGACGGTCAAAATCAGAATGCACACTTCGAGTAAAGTGAAAGGAATCCCAAAAGCAGAATACCGTATCTGATACACCGGCAAAAAAACAACAAGCAATGCAAGGCTTAAGGGTCTTTTCACCCAAGCGAGAAAAGCAAATGCTATTGCGATAATACACAAAAAAATCATGGGGTTTTTTGTGATGGTTTAATAAGTGTCAGTGCCAACCCGATGCAAAACCAAATGTGCATAATATACAAAATGGAAAAAGTCATGTACTGGGCAAGGATCGCGACAAACGCAGCTCCAACTGCCAATAAAAGACTTTTTCGAAACAGATCTTTTTCTCCCCAATACGTTCGAAGGACGGCCAAAAAAACATAGATACACAACGCCAAAAAACCAAGAAGCCCGACAATGCCTTCCTCCGCCCACACCTCAAGGTAAATATTATTCACAATTAACCAACCGCCATATGGCTCTACCAACGGATGAATGGCAACCGCAGGACCAAAATTACCGGGGCCAACACCAAATGGATTTTGTTTAATAATGTCCCACGCCTGAGACACTGTAGAGGCTCGATCAGCAAACGAAGCCCCGCCAAAAAGATCTGTGGCTTGTCGGGTAAAGGTTTGAATGCTTACAGTTTGGTCTCCGGTTAAAGACAAGGCATATGTTACCGCCATAAATGTTACAACAACCAATACGATCCCAAGTACAATGTATGACGGTTTAACAACATGCCTGAATAACGCAATTGCAAGAATCACAACAAGAAAAGCAGCACCAATATATGCGGCACGTGAAAGCGTCAAAACAAAAGCTGGAAGCGCGAGCGGCAACAACATTGCCGCATAGGGAACCAGTGCGCGCTGCTTCCGTATCAGCGCCACTATACCGATCGCAATTGGTAATAAAAGATAATTGGCAAAATACAATGGCTCAAGCGCAGTTGACTGAACACGGGGAAACCCAAAAACTTCTTTAGTATACATATCGCGCAACCCAGTAATGCTTTGCGGAAGACCCGCCAAATCTCCTGCAAATTGAAACAACCCAAATGCAGATGTTAATATTGCCCCCAAAAGCAGTGCCTTAACGACCAATTCTATTTTTTTGTTGCTATCAAGCAATGTTGGAATCGCGAACGCAAGAAGCGCAGTAAAAATCATGAAACCCAAAGAAGTTGTGGCGCGAAAAAGATTCAATGCGTGCGGGAGCGATAAACAAGCCCCAACTACGAATAGGGCCAAGGCAATATGCGCACCTCGAAACCGGATCCGCAGTTTTCCGGCCAATAAATATACACACACAACTACTAGGGTAACACCCAAAATAACCTGGCTCGCACGAACCGTGAAGCCGGAAATATCAATCGATCCAAAACGTTCAAATGGCAATGCGAACGCAATAACTACAATCCCCGTCCATGGTGCACGGATAATCGCTAACATAATAAGACCGGCAACAATCGCTCCAAGCCCTATCGCCAATCCCTTCACTCCAAAATATGCCGAGCATGCGGCAACAAATAATGCAGCAGCACATGCCCACCACTTCCACGCGTTCATGCGCTCAAGAAAATGGATAGGGATGAAATCCTTCTTTATATCTTCGAATACCATCTTCAAATCCTTTAAAAGGTGTCGTAAAACCAATAGGCCTGCCTTTCCCATACCATAACATACAGGCGAGAATTGGTCTCATTTTACGCATAAAAAATAACGGGAGTGCAAGGCGCGAAAAATGGGTAAGTTGGAATAGTAGCTCATTTGCAAAAAAATCTCTATACCAACGCATCCGATCAGTGCTTCTGCTGCCACCACGTGAAAGGGCGAGATGTACAATATGAAGCTTCGGCAAAAAACGGATAGAGCCCTTACTGCGGACAACCCGCAAAGAAAAATCAGTCTCTTCGCGCATGGCGTTTCCAATATACCGCGAATCAAATCCGCCAAGACCAATAATCACTGGCCTACGGTACGCCACCCCACCGCCGCGTGGAGCCTGAACGTCTTGCTCAACTCCGCGCGCATATGGCAATACGCGTCCTGACCAGGTCACCGACATTACTTTATTACTCATGCGTTGATTCTCCCGATTCAGATCTGCATTTTTATCCTCAATCGCTAATGCTGCACCAACATAGGCTGGATTCTTCTGAAAAAAATCCATGAGCGACTCAACAAGATATTCATCGTGGATTTCAACGTCATCGTCTAAAAACAAAACAATTGATCCCTTTGCCGCTTCAACTCCTGCATTTCGCGCCAATGGAGTACTTGCCACATCTTTGTGGACGTATACGATGCTCGAATCTTGAGCCAACAAAGCATCAGGAAAGGTCGTTTGATCAACAACAACAATTTCTATTTCTTTATATGATTGGCTTTTAAGCGACTGAACAAGTCCGCGAACCAGATCTTGCCGATTTATTGTAGGGATAACAAGAGAACAAATTTCATTCATACGTTTACTCCTCTTTGGATATAATTGTTTTCAACATTGAAACATCGATGGCCTTGCTGGCGAACATACATCCTATATATACTGCGGCACCTAAAACTGCAGAGATAATAACATGCAACGACTGTGAAAAATACAAGACCCCGCCCATCACGAGACTGCATGCAAGCACTTTCCCAAACAAACGGAACGATGGCAGTACCCGCGCACGCTTCCAAATCATGACAAATCCCGCAAGCATAATACTGCCTTCAGTCACCACTGTGCCGATTGCGGCACCGTACGCCCCATAGAGTGGAATCAAAATCAGATACAGCACAATACCGAGAATGGCAACCGATAAATACGCCCACACCATGCGTCGCTGCTCATTGATTGCCGTCACCGTATATCCGGACAACGATCCAAAAAATAGGAACAAGACGGCGACGATGAGAATGCGGAAAAATGGCGCTGCGGCGGCGTATTCATTCCCTCCAACAAACACAATGAGCGGCTCGGCAAGAATCAAGCCTCCAATCAGCAACGGAATAGCCCCCATCATAAGCACATCAAAGGCGCGCTGGAATACAACACGAAAACGATCCCAATTTGTAAACGCCACGGCCGACAACACTGGCATCACTAATCCAATAAACATATTCGGAAACGTCACGAGGATTTCTAAAATTTTATATGCTGCACCATATAACCCAACCTCTTCAAGCGAACGGAATACTGACAAGAATATGGTATCAAGTCGGAAGTACAATAAATTAAGCACGATCGAAATTGCAATTGGCCATGTTTCATGCAATAAAAATATCCAATACCTGTAGTCTTTCCGCAATCGTAATTTTACAAATCCTCGCGAGCGGATCAACACAACAAGCATATTTACCACACTTCCTGCCACAACCGCATACAGCATGTTCCAAAGTGTCGGTGTGTGAGCCGCAAAATACGCAACACCGGCAAGCAAAATAATCCGTCCGGCAATTTCTCCCACAACAACGGACACCATGTGTAACGCGTGTTGGAAAACCGATACGAGCACCTGCTGAATCGCAACAAAGAAAAATGAAACACTGATAATGACTATGCCGAGCTGTATGTCGCGGCTATAGGGAAAGAAAAATGACGCGGCAACGCCAACCCCCAAAAGAACCAACGCGGCGATAATACGCAGCGACAACGCATTGCCAAGAATTTTTTCTTTATCAGCTCCGGGTTTTGCAATCTCTCGCAAGACAATCAAATACAACCCCAAATCTGCAATAACGGAAAAAAATCCGGTGTAAGCCATGACGGTTGTATAGGCTCCGTATGTTGCAGTCCCCAAAGCGCGCTGCAACATAGCAACGGTCACAAAACCTAAAATCGTTGCGATGCCTTTTCCGATAATCTGCAATAGAGTATTTCGTCCAATTGAGCGAGCTAATGACACGGGCGTTACGGTTACCAATAGTTGTTTCATCCTACCATTTCACGGGACTAAAAATCAATCTTTGCAGAATGCAACAATGGTTTACAAGCTGTCCGTGGCAGGAATATCCCGCATACGCTATACTAGGCATATGTTACGCGCATCACTTACAATTTCAGATTCTGATTGGCAGTCGATGCTGCAAGAACTAAATAATTATCGAGAAGGAAAATTCTGGAGAGATTTTACGTGGCATGGATCACGCATGGCCGTTATCGATGCAGCGCGTTTTTCGCACATGCATATTTCCGACGATGACTGGGCTGCGATGGCTCGCGAACTGGAACAACATCGCATAAGAGGCTCGTGGGATGCGTTCGCCGCCCGTCTTTCCCGTCTCAAACTGATGATGCCTAACCGGGTTCAGGCCATATCAGTATCAGAAAGCGACTGGCAAGCCATGCACGAATTGCTTGCAAAATATGTCATGCAACAAAACTGGACAAACTTCGCATCACACGCACATCATCTCAAAATCATTCATCCGGAACGCTTCGATTCAATGGAACTTCGAGACAAAGATTGGGATGGCATGGTGTCATCACTTGAGCGGTCACGCGCCAACCAGGAATGGAACCATTTTGCAAAACAAGCAAGCTACATGAAAATTATCGACCCGGGTCGTTTCGCTAATATTGCCATTTCAGATGATGAATGGAATTGCATGGTTGCAGTACTCGAAAGCGCCAAAAATGGGAATTACTGGGGGAAGTTCGCAGCCCAAGCCTCAAGACTCAAAACTATTTCTTCACTAACGTAATCGGGCCAAGTGGTTCATGAGAAACGGGTAGCCCGCCTTGAATCGGTTGGGAGGTATTTTGTGATCGGTCAACTAAGAGATTACTAATCTCTTTTGCAACAAGCTCTGGATCCTGAATATCTCTAAAAACAAAGTTTTCTGTTTCCGCCGCTGTTTGAACTTTAATATCACCAAATTTCATGACTGTTTGCAAAAAGCCATTCGTTTCAGTCGTTACATCTTGAATGCGCGATAATTCCTGTTCAGATACCTTTCGGTGAAACATTCCCTCATGTTCAATTTTCATAATTCGTTTTGTTGTCACCACCCACACATCCAGATAATAATCGAGCCACATGGTAAATAGTGTCCTCAGCCAAAAAAGGTAAAAAAGTGAAACAACAAGGATAAGAATAATTCGAATAAAACTTTCTCCGTCCTCGAATAAATCGGTTTGAGTCGCTAGCCAAATCCATGCAACTGGCGGTACTAATCCGATTATAACGAACCAAAAAACGTGATTGATTAAAACAATCGGATGTCGTCGTAAAAATAATTTTACTTCTTCATCAGAGGCTAGCCCGCCAAAATGCAGGTGGTGAGGTACTTGTGTGTTCATATACATTTAAGGCAATGAATTGCGCAACGAATCTGTCGAAGGAATAGTAATAGTTGGTGTTTCTAAATTTGTGGAATCTTTCCAATCTACATCTCTTAGCGACCACCCCGTACCAAAAATGAAGCAGGTTGAAAGAAACAAATACACAAATACAAGGACCAGCGGCAACCGCGTCCAATAGGCATACCGCAACACATTATAAATAGTTATGAGACTATAAAACACCCACACCAAAAAAAGTATAAAATATATGGCTGCAAAAATAATGACCGGGATACTCATATACCCAGTATACCGCATTTGTTAATCTTTCGACCACCGCCTATACAAGTGTACGTTGAGATGCTGCCGGCGGAGGCGTTAGACCAAGGTGTGTGTATGCGGCATCTGTAACCGCACGACCGCGAGATGTACGGATCAAAAGTCCCTCTTGCATCAAAAATGGTTCATACACTTCTTCAAGTGTAGAAACCTCTTCGCCAATAGCGGCCGCCAACGCCTGAACTCCAACTGGACCACCCTTATGTTGTGTAATAATCATCTCAAGGATTTTACGATCCACTGGTTGCAAGCCACGGCTATCAATTGACATCATCGTAAGTGCTTCTTCGGCGATCTCCCGTGTGACACGTTGATGATTTTTCACTTCAGCAAAATCCCGAACGCGCTTTAATAACCTGTTTGCGACACGAGGAGTCCTGCGCGAACGTGCCGCGATAAGCTCCTGAGCTGGCTGATCAACTTCAATATGCAAAATGCGAGCTGAACGATCTATAATACGTTCAATGTCTTTGTGCCGGTAAAACTCCAAACGGTAGACATTCCCAAAACGATCGCGAAAAGGGCTCGAAAGAGAGGACAGTTTTGTCGTTGCACCAATCAGCGTAAAATGGGGCAAATCAAGCCGAAGCGTTCGAGCGCCCGGACCTTTGCCAAGCACTAAATCCAAGGCAAAATCTTCCATCGCAGGATACAATACTTCTTCGACGGTACGATGAAGACGATGAATTTCGTCGATAAACAATACGTCACCATTAGGAATGTTTGTGAGGATTGCAGCTAAATCGCCGGCCCGCTCTATCGCCGGCCCGCTCGTCACACGGATACCAACACCCATTTCTTTGGCGATAATATGCGCGAGTGTTGTTTTACCCAAACCCGGGCTCCCATGCAACAAGACATGTTCAAGAGGTTGTTTCCGTTTTTTTGCAGCCTGCAAAAAAATATCCAGATGTTTTTTCACATCATCCTGACCGATATATTCATCAAGCGTTTCGGGGCGCAGCGTCATATCCAGTATCTGATCTGCAGCTTGATATGTTTCTTCTTCTGCCGGTTTTTTCAGCTTACTATTTGGTAGAGTCGCCATACTGTTCTTTAATAAATGTCACCAACAAATTTACTCCGGAACCTTTTGCTCCAGGAGCGAGGTTGTCTTCTGGCAATACGGTCATCGTTGATGCAATATCAATGTGTGCCCACCTGTCTGTTGGGGTAAATTCCCACAAGAACATGCCGGCGGTTATTGTGCCTCCAAATTTTGTTTTGGTAATATTTGCAACATCTGCAAAATCTGAAGCTAAATCCGCTTTGTACTCTGGCCATAAAGGGAGTGGCCACACGCGATCCCCCGACGCCTCTCCGGCGGTTACAAGTTGGCCGGACAATTTTTTGTCCGGACTTAATAAAGCCGAAACTCGTTGACCTAAAGCAACGAGTGTCGATCCGCTTAGCGTTGCAACATCAATGATACATTCAGGTTTGAATTTCTTTGCATACCCAAGTGCATCAGCAAGAATAATTCGTCCTTCTGCGTCCGTATTTTTTACTTCAATGGTCTTTCCATTATATGAACGCAAGATGTCGCCGGGACGATACCCGGAACCGCCCGGCATATTCTCTACGGCTGGGATAAGACCGACAAGTTTTACGGGAATTTTCAATCGAGCTATGGCGGCAATTGTGTGGATCACTGCTGCGCCACCCGACATATCGAGATGCATTTCATACATACCCGTTTCTGGTTTGATGTTTAGTCCTCCGCTATCAAACGTGATACCTTTGCCAACGAAAACTACTGGCTTCTGAGATTGCGCCGAAGGGTGTGCATATTCGCACACAATAAATTTTGCTTCCTCAATCGAACCGCGAGAAACACCCAACACACCGCCCATGCCCAACTCCTTCATCTGTTTTTCCGAAAGAACTGTAACACGAAAACCGCAACGTTTTCCGGTACGTTGAGCGTGATCGGCAAGAATGGTTGGGGTCATGTCTCCTCCGGGCGTGTTAGATAAATCTCGCGTGGAATTAATTTCTTCAGCAATAACTTTTCCCTCGGCAATAATTTTCTTCATTTGATCTAGATGCGGAATTTGATGTGGGAAAACAAGCTCCACGGATGCAAATGTTGATTTTTTCTTTGCGTGTTTACGATACGAAGAAAAGGCATACAGCGCCATAGGAATATGCTGTGCGGCAAGAAAAGCAATTGTCGTATCAGGGATTGAGATGTCGGGGATAATATAGGCGGCTGTTTTTTGATGCGCATCGGACAGTGCTCGAGCTGCTGCACGGAACGCGCGCATCAACACCAGTGGGGATGCGTCTTTTTTCTTTCCAATATTCACCACGACCACAACATCAATCGATGCGTCGTTAATTGGAAAAATTCCGACTTTCAATGGTTCGCTGGGAAAATATTTGTGAATTTTTTTTAACGCACGCTTCATCCGTGCAGGGACTTGAAGCGTTTGTATGGCATCATCGTGTCCTTTATTAAACACAAATAACGCGAGGCTGCGTGTGGTCGACTTAACTTTGGCGGATGATATAATCGTCATAACCGTTTGAATAGTGTACCAAAAAAAGAGGCGAAAAGCAACGGCTCTTGACAAGAGCAAACCAATATGATACCATTCTAAGTTCTTTAAAAGATAATCTTTTGCAACCTGCAGCCACGACAAGCATGGGGGTTTTTTGAAGGAAAACGCGGGGTTACCTACGTCTCCCCTTACAATGAATTTCCTTGGCTGCAGATTGTAGCAGAATATCTCAATCGCATTTCATTACACCCCCCTCCTAAATTTTTGGGCGCGGGGACTTATGTGCACGTTGACAATTCGCAACCGTAAACCTTCTATAGAAAAGAAAGGAAGTATATGGGAAACATTACACCGGGAGACGTTGCTTTCGGCTTCGCCTTCATAATTGTCGTGTGTGTCCTGCTGAAAATTGCAGTGCGCGCGAAACAAAACGCGACCGGCAAATAGTGCGAAACCAATAACCCTGATTTGGAGGATTTATGTTCCACTTGGACACAGTGTTCGAATGGATTGTAAATGGCACAATCGGCCAGCTGACAACGGGGACTATCCCGCTCGTCATCTGGCTGGTCATCACGATCCTGTTCTGGTTGGGTACGATGTATGTTGCCAACCGCTGGGGTGGATTGAAATGGGTGGGAAAATACATCTTCAAGACCTGCTCAATCCTCGCCACCGCGGGATTGTTCCTATCACTGTTCACAACAGCGTATGGGTACCGTGGCACACCGATCGATGCCACGGCAAAAAACCTTCTTCTAATAAATACGGGTTCCTACCTAATCGTTAAAGTAATTGACGGTATAGGTGGATCCGAAAATGGGAAGGTGTTCGTTATCGCCCCGATCGAGGGTACTCCCAACTGGGAAAAACTTCAGATCGTATATGCGGCGAATTTCCAGATTCAGGTTCCGGGGGAGATTCGTGACGGCAATGAAATAAGCGTCATGTCATACAAAGACTATTCATTTTTTGGTCCGAAAGTGAATCTCCCGGGCGAGCAACCCGAACAACAACAGCTGACAATGACGACAACGACCGATGACCACTAGCAACACAAAACGACCGGAGTCAACAACATACCCCGCTCTTTGTACACATCATTTTTGTACACATCAAGGATGACAAAAGACCCAAAGCATAGGATGCTTCCTCGGGTCTTTTTTCGTATGAACGAGAACCTCGCATCTAAAAAAATATTTCGAAAAAATCTAAACACTTTTTTCTGCGGGTCTTGCGGGCCCCGAGAAAAAAGTTACATTGAGTCGGGAAAGTCAACGAAAACCAGACGCTTGCGGTTTTCGTTATTCTGCCGCTTTTCCGACTAAACAGACCGCTTGCCACGCTTTATATTTGCTATAAAAAGTTTCAGATTTTTTTTCGCCATTCGGATACGTCACGGTATAGGTAAATTCCGCGCTTGCGCCGTTGTGCGCTTTTTCAATACATTTTTCTTGACCAGGCGCCAAATCTTCGCTTTCAATATATTTTGTCGGTCCAGGACTCGTGACGTTATACATTCTTGGTTCAGTCGTTTCTGCAACCCGACCGTCTTTCGTCCCCCAGAATTCAAAATAGATGTCGTCGCCGATTACATATCCCTGAAGCAACAAATAACTATTGTAGTCGTTAGTAAACTTGAAATCAGGCGAAGGATCGTAAATCGTCGCGTCCATACCCACGGGCGGTTCATAATAGGAAACGCGGTAGCTGTGGTTCTTTCTTTCTGCGATTGGAAGCCCGGCGACAAGCGTCACACGAAACATGGTCGTACCAATCTGACATAAACCCCCACCAACTTCTGGGATGGTTCTGTTTCCTTTAATCACCAGTTCCGCCAAATAACCATTAGCTGTTGTTATCGGACTTAATGCTTTCACAAGTGAAAATGTTTCACCGGGTTTGATTAAAATGCCATTCAACAGCCGAACGCCGTTTGCTATATTTTTTCTGCGATTTGTCGGGCTCCCTTTAAAATTCGTATGAGCAACTGCAACAAGCTCTGTAATCCCAAGCGACTCTGCTTCGCTTTCGGTAACCTCTGCCTCAACTTCTTTAACCGCAAGCGCGATAGGAGATGATTGGGTTCCGGAGATGATTCCGTTTAAATTTTGCAACAGCGCATCAATGTCAACTGTTCGCCCTGCTGCACTCGATTGAAATTCCGAAACTTTTCCATCTTCAATTGCAAAACGCGCATCTTTAGCCTCAATATCAATCGCGCTTTGTATTGTTTTAATAAAACCGTCTAAACCTGCTTCAGTGAATACAAGCGCAAATGTTTGCCCATTCGGTCGAACAGATAAACTCCTAGCAACATCTTCGGCGGACAGTTCCCATGTTTTATCTTCCCAGGTTGCTTTATATGGAGCGCCTGCTTTCACTTGTTCGGCTGTCTGCAATAATGCTGTGACATCTGCTTCCTGCACCTCGGGTTCATCTGTCGTCAACCCGATAGATATTGTTGGCGCAGACAACTCACTTAACTGTGATTTCACTAATGCAACATATTGGTCGTACAAAAAAATGGACCCGGATGATGACGCGGTCACAACAAACTGCCCGGTATCATCCAATCCAATATTTGCGTCAACAGCAGGGAGCTCCTCTGCGCCATACGTATCACGCAAAGCTTTGAGAAATTGATCATCTTGAAATGCCAAAGCAACCTGTTTTTTTGGGGGGACAAAAATTGCTCGCAATCGATCCCAGCTATTCAGCAAGCCGTTAGACTCACGACCATACGACAACAAAGATTGCAAAGCAGAGTCGGTGTCAAATAAGTAGAGCGGAAAAGCCGTGTCGACAACTTCTTCTGTTGCAACCGTGGAATCAATTTGTTGAGACTCGCCATTATACATAACCTGAATTCCGGAAGCGTCTAGGCTTGCAACCCGTTCTTCAATCATTGCGCGCGCTTCTGTTTCAGTTTTCCCAGAAAAATCTAAATCTCCAATGTGAACTCCGGGAAAAATCTTTTGCGCATACGCAAAATTAACAAACAGCAATATGCCAAACACAACAACACATATACCGGCGATGGAAACGACCGCGATAGACAAAATTTTCAGCAACACGCTGGACGGAAAATGGCGAGATGGAATTTTTGCCGTCTCTTTTTTTTGTTTCTTTTCTTTTTCCATACAACTATTTTACACTGCGACGCGACGTACCGCAAATGCAAAAAAGAGGTAAAAATAACAAAAAAATAACAGGGTGGCGAGAGACAACTGATGGCGAACACGCGGGAACCCGACAAATATAATCAATGCTATATAACTCACCACAAAGAAAAAAACGAGACCAATGCCAATGAGTGTAAAAACGCTTCCCAGCATAAACGTCATAGTCTCGGACGTCTGATAGGTGAAAGAAAACATCAAAAAGAGCACCAAAAAAATCACCGAAAAAACCACGAGCAACATTCTCCCAAATCGCGTCAACCAATTGTCGTACAACGCAATATGCTCACGAGGAATTTGCATATGTGCATGTAAACGATGCAGGACGTCAAACAATAACACAACAAGAACGATGACGATAAGTGTAAATATGAGTGCGGTAGTCCAACTCTGAAGATACACCACGGTGAACATATACAACGTTAAAATAGAGAGCCACGCAGGTAACCCCTCTACAAAACTTCTATATGGATGAAGTCGCCATTTTTCGTTTTCAGCTTTTCTCTTCTCATGGGCCATCATCTCTTTTTCGATAGACGCCAAGCGCACAACTGGCTTTATGTGCGTCGTCTGTCGCTTTACAGCGGCTTTTCGACTACCAGTCGTTCTGATACGTCGTGGGGATGTGGTCCGAGTCGCCATACCTTTTTTAAGATTCTTCTTCGAGGAGCTCGTTTAAAATTGTTTTTGCGTGCACGTCACTGGCGAGCATGTGGACAATAGATCCTTGCGTTACACCATCTGGTAAATGTTTTGTCGGCCATTGTGTCGAAGTGCCGTCGCCAAATTTTAAAACCGCG
>Ga0265297_10001985_pt1 | contig 43992 bp, 26 predicted proteins | sample Munlanlwell13791_FD_192502 | JGI IMG/M metagenome (GOLD analysis project Ga0265297, IMG submission 192502) | Leachate microbial communities from a municipal landfill in Southern Ontario, Canada - Leachate well 137-91 | ecosystem: Engineered > Solid waste > Landfill > Unclassified | place... | reverse complement strand
AAAGCGTCTCGCGATGATCTCAAGGCGCATTGGTCTGCCGGCAATCGGGAGATCTGCCAAGTGCCGCCGATACCGGCTGTGTACCCGCGCCGCGACCGTGCCGCAGCTCGGGCAGGTAGAGGAATTGCTCGCGTGACGAATGGTGATCACTGCACCCTTATCGTCGCAGACCGCACCATCGACCACGAAACCACGCGGGACCAGCGACAAGGTCCGGAGCGTAGCCTGCATGGCTTTGATTCTCCTCGAAGAATTCCCAGCCAGTCAGCACCCGGATTTCATCAAAAGTGAGTCAGAGCCAATTTTGCAGGCCAGTTGACACCCCTGCAACAGGACGCTCCCCCCAATCCTACTCCGCCGCCATCTGGGTCATGCGTGCCCGCAGGCGGCCAATGATCGCTTCGGCGAGGCGGAAATGGACAGGACGTGCGAAATGGGTCGGCGTCGGGACCTCTTTTTCGTTCTCGACGTAGTCGCGAATGTCGAACACCAGCACATCCGGAAAATCCACCAAGGCTTCCCTGACCCACTGATTGTATTCGGCGGCGTTCGGTATCTCCTTGCGCACGCCATCTTCGCCGACCGTGTAGGTATTCGCGAGCACCATGGCGATCGACGTGTTGGACGGAATGCGCGAGAGGACGACTCGAACGTTGTCCTTGAACTGCTCCTCGGAGATATAGCCCGCACGCGTGAATTCTGCCTGCACCGTGCGCGCGGCTTCGAGCGCCTTGGGGTCGGCCTTCTCCGGGTCCAAATTGCCCGGATGAAGCGGTGCATAGGGCACCAGCAGGCCCGACTCCTTGTGCTTCAGCATACCCATCCGCGCATCGGTCCAGAAGCTGATGACCGCCAGATTGGGGCCGTCGGCCTCCACGAACAGCTCGCTGCGCAGATCTTCCGGTGTGAAGCCGAGGCGGTAGAGCAACTGCGCCGATTCCTCCGAAAGACCGTCGGCGGCATGGCGGAGATACATGGAGTGCTCGAGCCGGAAGGCAATGTCGTAGCGCGGAAAATTGTGCTCGCCGAACAGGCTCTCGCCATATTTCGTGAAATAGTGAGCGAGGGCACGTTGCTCGCAGCCGCCACGAAAGACGATGCGGTTGAACATCTTCTTGCTGCGCACGGCGCCGGAGTCAGTCGTGACCTTCGGCGCCGCCTTGCCCTCGGCGATCCAGTCGATCGTCCGATCGTCGCCGACGACATCAGTGAGCACTTCGCCCACCACCTTCATGGACGGGCTGCCCAGCTTGCGATAGAGCCACGTCTCGACGCCCATGTTCAGGATGCGGCAGGAGAAGCAGAACTGCTGCAGCTTCGGCTTCTTCTTGTTGCCGAGTTTCACGGCGTAGAAGCCGACATGGCCATAATCGCCGTAGCGGTCGGAGACGCTCACGATACCCATGTTGATCGTCGGATCGGCGATCATCGCGCGCATCGCATTGCGCGCCGCCTCCAGGTCTTCGGGCAGCCGGATCTTAGTGAAATTCAACTGATTGGTGCGGTTCACCAATTCGATGGCGCGGTCGAGATTGGCCGCGATGTCGGTGTCGATCACCACCCTGATGTCACTTGCCCGGAGGAAGGAGGTGTTGTCGGCGCCGGCCTTCTTCTCTTCCGCCTTGCGGACTTCCAGCAGCTTGTACTGCTTCAGCCGGCTGAGCTTGGTGTCGTCCTTGCCGCGGAACAGCTGATCCTCCAGGATCGACGGAATATATTTCTCGTCCGCCAGCTGGAGGTCGGGCAGGAAATGGCGAGCCTCGTTCAGATTCATCGGGTTGTCGTCGATGAACAGGACCGAGGCCGGGCGCAATTGGACGTCATCGATCAGGCCGGCAATACGCTGGCCTTTGGGCTCCCAGTTGATGCTGGGGAAAATGAAATAATCCCAAATCCCGGCGTCGACGAGAACGGCCTTCACCGCCTCATGATCGTTCTTGGAGCAAATCGAGCTCATGATCCCGCGTTTTGCGAGCGTAATAACCATCTCGACATTGCGGGGATCGAGTTCGACACCGCCTTCGCTCAGAGTGCCCCGCCAAAAGGTTTCGTCCAAATCCCAAATAACAAGTCGAACGGGCTCAGCCATCGCATTCTCCCTTGCGGCGAAGCCGCTCTGGGCAGCAGCCTCGCCAGATCCTCAAATTATCACTCGGATGTGCCTCAACAAACTTTTTCATGGCCTCCCACACCAATGTGTGGCCGGCGAAGCGGAGATGGAGCGGCCGCAGCGGCCCCGTTAATCACTGTCCGGAATCCGCACTCGCCCAGGGGCGCGACATCCGAGATCAGGCGCAGACTCTGCTGGTGGGACAGTACCCCGACCTCCTGCCGCAATCTCTCTGCGTTGCAGCATAGCCAACACCGGCCACGCCGATCCAGCAAGAATTCGCCGCCCGACGAGCACCGCAGCCCTTGGCCCGACACCGCCGGAGTCTCGCCCTGCCGTTTCGCGGCACCGGGGCATTTCTCCCCAAGCGTGCACTTGCAGTGGCCCGACGTCGCTGGCGCGCAGTTTTTCGGGCGTCAGCCGGCAATGCGCCGGAGCGTCGTCAAGCCGCGATGAATCCGTCCAGCGGCCGCAGGTCGCCCGCCTGCGGAAAGACTTTAGAGGCCAGGATATCGCCGCCGATCCCGAAATGGGCAGCCGCGACGGTGGCGAAGACTCTGCGCCAATCGCCGGTCGGGGCGAGATCCCGCCCGTCCAGCAGCTTGTTGTCCGTCAGTCCCGGCCAATTCGCGTGAACCTTGGCGCCGGCGAGCGCGCCGCCAAGGGCGAAGCCGGCGCTGCCGGTGCCATGGTCGGTGCCGCTTGTGCCGTTGATTTGCGCCGTGCGGCCGAACTCGCTGGCGGCGAGCACCACCGTCGACGACCAGTGGGAGCCCAGTCCCGCCTTCAACGCGATCAGACCTGCCGCGAGTTCGGCCAAGCGGCCGGCGATTCTGCCGGTGGCGGCGCCCTGGTTGCTGTGGGTATCCCAGCCGAGCACGTCGATGGTGGCGAGGCGTGGGCCGTCGTCTTCCTTCATCAGGGCGCCGAGGCCGGCGAACGCCTGGACGAGTGTGTCGGTCTTGGCGCCGGTCGGCGCCGGGGCCTGCATCGTCGCCCCATCGTTCTCGTCGTCGAGCAGTCGGCTCGTGTCGCCGGCGATGGCCAGGGCCGAGTGCAGGGCGGCATCGTTCTGATACAGAATTTCGAGCTTCTCGAACAGACCGGGGGCCTCCGGCAGGTTGGGTCCGGGGTACCAAGTGGCGACCCTGGCCGAACCGCTGAGGACCAGGGGCACGGAGAAGCCGACGGCCATCGATGTGCCGGCATTCCCCATCGCCTGTGCCAGCCGGTTGAGCCAGCCCGACGCGCTGTCCGACGGGGCGATGCCGCCCGACTCGAGCACCTTCTGAGCGTCGAAATGCGAACGGCCACGGTAAGGCGAGGCGAAGGCATGGAAGGCCTGCAATTCGCCCGCCTGCCACAGCGGTTGGAACGGGCTCAGCGCCGGGTGCAGGCCGAAAGTCGAATCGAGCGGCAGCGCCGCCTCTGCCGTACCGTCGGCGCCGATGGCGAAGCGTCCACGCAGAATGGCGTACCTCGGGTCGCCGATGGGCGGCAAGGCGGTCAAGCCGTCCATGCCACCGCGCAAGACGACGAAGACGCAACGCTTCTCAGTGGCGGCGCGGGCGAGCGATACCCGAGGAATGCCTGCGGCCGCGAAAGCCGCGAGGATTCCGGTCAGGGCGTCGCGACGATTGACAAAGATCGGCATGATGGCCTCCCTGGACTGGGTCGTCGTCAGCTCAAGCTGAATTCGGTTCGCCGCCCGACCACACGTGACACGGCGTGATCAGGCCACCACATGACGCCGTTCGCCCGTCTATCGGCTAGCGACGCTGAAATTCCGGACTGGCGAGCAGCAGGGTAACGGCTTCCTCGCTACTGCCAGCCCCCAGAACGATGTCCCTCGACGACGACGAAGCAACGACGCCGATGGTATTCTCAAAGAGAGCTGCCACGTCGGTTCTCGCCGCCATCAGTTGGGCCGCCCGTTCCGCCAAGGCGATCCGCAACAAGAGGGCACTGGGCCCCAGCCATGCCTCCGTCCGATCCGGCCAGCCGGCCGGGGAGGGGGCGTCGAAGGATTGTTGGCCCATCTGGCGGAGGACGCCTTCCAGATGGCGTGAACTCCTGAAGACGTCGGTCGTATCGAAGGCGCGGCAGGTCGAGATGGCGAGGTCCCAGGGAGTCTTGAATTTGGCCAGCGGATCGCGCCACGAGGCATCGAGCCCGAGCAAGGCGCCATAGACTTTCATCAGGTCGCCCTGGCTGTCGACGAAGGTGGCGGCGATCGTCTCGACCGCGGCCGGCGGCGGGTCGTCGGCCACGAAATGGCGCACCAGCTTGGTCGCAATGAAACGGGCGGTGGCGGGCCGCCCGACGATCAGCTTCAGCGCCGCTTCCGTCTCGTCTTCGCCACCGTCGGCAATCGTCGTACCCAACAGGGTCTTGGCGCCCGGCTGATGGCTGGGCAGGTCGAAACCATAATCGGCGACGCCTTGATTTTGATCGCGCCGGCCGTAATTGACGCGCCAGCCGGTCAGAATGGCGGCCAGGGCCTTGATGTCGTCCTGTGTATAGCCGCCGTCGACACCGAGGGTATGCAGTTCCAGGATCTCACGGGCGAGATTCTCGTTCAGACCGCGCTTGCGCTGCCCCCCGCGCTCCGACTGGGGACCGACGGCGCTCGCCAGATCGAGGTAAATCAGCATCGCCGGATGCAGGATCGCCGCCCTTGCCAAGTCGATGAATTTGCCGGTGACATGGGGCAGGATCGCTTCACGTTCCATGGCGAAGGCGAGCGGCCCGACGCCGCCCTTGCGGGCGGTAACGGAGAAGTGATTGGACCAGAACAGAGCCAGGCGTTCACGGAAAGGCGCCGTGCTGGTCACCTGTCGCGCAAGGCGATCGTTCTGGAACGCCAGACGCGCATCATCCAGCCGCTTTTTCGCCTCGCTACCGGTGCCATCCTTGCGGCCGGTCGCGAGATCGCGCATGGCATCGATCACCGCACTTGAAAGCGGCACGGCGCCGGACGCCACCGGGCTGCTCAATTGCTCGAACAGGGCGGTGTGCGGATCGCCCGACAGGGCCAGCAACTCGCCCGGCCGGGGACCTAAACCAAAGCGATTGGCGGCAATGAATGCATTTTGGGATATCATCACACCAGATCCGCCCGATGCCGCATTGCCGCTATTCTTCGGCCGGCTCTTTGGCAAGATTGTGGCCGCGCCGCCACGACCAAAGTGTATCGCAACACGATTGTATCGCGCGTTGCCGCAGCGTAAAAACTGGCGCTGATCACTGCTGGTTCAGCCCTTTCCTTGCAGACCCCCGCGGGAAACCATGGGATTCCGCCAACGATAGCTGGAAAGGGAGAAATGGGAGATGAGTATTCGATGATAATTTATGATGGGAAGGCTATTACTGTTAGAGCGCAATTGGATCTTCCTGGAGATATTCTTGTCGCCACTTTCTCGCCGCGGAACGTTCACCGCGACATGTCAGACGTGGCGCCGGAGGATATGAACGCCGCGGGGGAGGAATTCCTCGAGAAGTGCGGACTGCCCGGGATATTTTTCATCTCCCGCGAAAACCACTGGTGGCAGACCTTCGAGATGGAAGAGGCGATCGCCGAAATCCGCAGGACGGGCCTGCTCGAGCGCTATCGCGAGGTCGTCACCTATGGCATGAGCATGGGGGGCTATGGGGCCCTGATGTTCTCGAAGGCGCTGGGCGCAAAGCGCGTCATTTCGGTTGCGCCTCAATATTCCATCGACAGTTCCGTCGTTCCTTTTGAAACGCGCTGGCCCGAAGACAGGCGGCGTCTGAAATTCATCCGCGACGATATGTTCGAGGGCCTGTCGAAGGAGAGCGACGTCTATCTGCTCTATGACCCCCGCTTTCGCGTCGATCATCTACACGCCAAGCTGGTCGAGGCTTGCCGGCCGGTCGACTCCATCTTGGTCACCCATTCCGGTCATCGGGTCGCGCAGGCGCTGCTCGACATGGGCCTGCTCAGCCGCGGCATCGAAGGACTGCTGCGCGGCACGTTGGACGCTCACGCCCTGCGGCGCCAAATCCGCCAGAATCGGCGTCTCTCGGCCTACTACCTGTCGACCATGTCACAGGATGTGGCCAAGCGCTTTCCGAAGGCGGCCGGCCGGCTCGCCGAAATGGCGCTGGCAATCGTCTCGGAGCAGCGACTGAAGGCGCCCCGCCCGGACTTTCTGGTGGGCGTGTTCGGTGCCCAGGTCACGAAGATCGTTCTTCAGGTCTGCAAGGTATTCCTGTCAGAGCATCGCTACGACGAAGTCTGTGTCCTGGCCGAAACCTGGAAAGGTGCGCTGCCGAGGGCGAAAGACGACCTGGACCTGCTGGTCGTGCAGGCACTGGTGGCCGCCGGAAAACGCGACGAGGCGGCGACCCTGCTCTGGCGCATCGTCGAGCAGCCTTCGCCATTGTCGACCAGGCAGCCGCAGGGGCTGATGCGGGTGGCATTGCAGGTCTTCGGCGCGATGCCGGGCGCGGAGGCTCTGCTGCGTTTCGTCGAAGCCAAGCGCAAGGAGATCCTGGCCGACGAAATGACCTCCGTTCGCTTGGCCGAACTGCTTCACGAGCGGCGGCGACCGCGCGATGCCTCGGTATTGTTCCGCGACGCCGCCCTGGGCTTGGAGGGCGCCCGCCGGTTCGACTTGGTGCTCCGGCGGGTCCACGGGCTGGTAGCGACAGGCAGCAGGCCGGAAGAGGCTCTGGCCGAGGGACGGCGCATGGCTTCGACCCCCCGCAGTGAGATCGACCGTCAGATCCTGCTCGCCGCGGTCTTCGAGGGGGTCGGCGATCTCCGTTCCGCCAAGGCGCTGTGGACCGAATTGCTGGCCAAAAGCCCGGGCCACGCGGTTGTCCAGTTGAACCTGGCGCGCATCCATTTGAAGACCGGCGACGAAAAAGGAGCTCGGCATCTCGCCGAACAATTGACCACGGCCGACCCCGGCAACCGCAAGGCGCAGGCGTTCCTTCGTCAGGTTCGGGGTGCTTGAAGGCCACCCGCAATCGGCGATCCGCCCCGTCGTTCATACGGTCGGGGGCGCAGACCCGGGCTGGGATCGGGCGCCGCGCAGACGAAGCATTGAGGGATATGCCCCTCAATGCTCATGCGGGCCCTCAGCATAAGCGGCGGGGGTCGTAACTAAACGGCGCGAAAGGTCCTCCGTCCGCCGCCGACAGGCACTGACCGGCGCTCAATCGAATTCCGTCGGAACCCGCTCGACTTTCCAGGTCACACCGGCGCGGACCCTTTTGGCCGGTGTGCCGAGGGCAACGGAGTTGGGCGGAATGCTCCTCGTGACGGTCGACCGGGCGCCGACCACACTGTCCGCGCCGACGACGACCCCCTTGTAGACATAGACGTCCTCAGCCAGCCAGACATGGTCTTCGATCACAATATTCCGGGCGGGATTGATGCGTCGCCCGCTCTCGAGATCAATCACTGAATGGGAATCCGAGGTTCGGAATCGAACATTGGCGAACAGGCAGTCGCGACCGATCTTGATCGAGCAACCTTCGTCCGCGAAAATTCGGCAGGGCTTGTTGAAGCGGGTGCCCTCGCCGATCGAGATTTTACAATCGCCACCGACAATCAGCTGCCCGACAATCTGAGTATTGGCACCAACCTCGATGACGCCATTTTTACCCCGGAAAACTGCGCGAAAATTCTTGAGCGTGGCACCCTGACCGATGATAAACTTGTTGCCCTCACCAAAGAAATCGACAGCACAAACACCGACTTCGCGCTTTGACTCACCAACAACTTCGTTGTTACTGTACTTATTGTCGATAATCATCGTGGAGCTCTTTCGTCGCCCAATACAACATTGCAGATTCCAGGAACAAGCGGTGAGTCACATCGGCATTCGGGGCCGTTCTCGCCCGGGGGCGTCACCCCGTGCGTGAGAAGATCAGATCGAGCCGCTTGAACAGCGCCCGCACGATGCCGCTGGACGGCCCCAGCTTCTCCGCCTCCCGGGCAGCCTCGGCGGCACCCTCCATGTCCGACAGGCTGATCAGGACCCGCGCCTTGAGAACCCAGAGGCCGGCCTTGTCGCGCTGGTGCGGCAGCACCTGGTCGAGCGCAGCCAGTGCCTCGCCGCAATTGCCGGCGGCATAGGCATCGCGCGCCTTGCGCTCCAGCTCGGCATCGGCTCGGCGGTCGACCAGGGGGCGCACGACACTGCGCGGGCGCGTCGCGACACGGCCTTCGCCGACGTCCCCACTTTCCTTCGACAGGGCCGCACGGATTTCCTCGCGGTCCTTGCAGAAGCGCTCACCCGGCAGCAGCCGGTCGAGCAGGGCGGTGGCGCCCGGCAGATCGCCGGCACGGGCCAAGCCGAGCACGCGGCGCTTCACAAAGGCGGCACGGCGCGGCGAGTTCCGACCGTCGGCGCAATCGGCGAAAAAACGCCGGGCGGCGGCCTCGTCCTTGTTGCGCAGCAAGAGAAGCCCGAAGCGCGTCGCCGCATTCTCATCCTGCAGGATGCGCTCGGCATAGGCCGATCCAAAGCGTTTGATCGCCCCGACATCATTGCTCTTTTCCAGGAATTGGATGCCGAGGAGCAGGGCGTTCACGAGATCGCTGCCGCGCGCCGTGGCGATCACACCCTCGATCGTCGCCAGCGCGCCGGCTTCGTCGCCAAGCGCGTGCATGGCGCGGGCGACCAGGGGATCGAAGGTCGGGCCGGTATCGGACAGGCGCGGCCGCCAGCGGTCCATGACCTCGATCGCCTCCGCCGGCTCGCCGCTGTCGATCAGATTTCGGGCGAGCTGGCCGGCGATGCGCGTGGCATCGGCCCCCGTATCGTCTTGACGGTAATATTCCGGCAGTCGCACGAAGCGCGCCTCCATCGCGTCGACAGCAGCCCGCGCCAGACGGGTGGCCTGACCGAGATCGCGCCGACGTATCTTGTGCGCGAAATTGGCCAGAATAAGAGGCGATTTCCGCCGGTTTTCCCGTATCCGGCGCTGCAGTTCCCGACTGTTCAGTTCGCCGCGCAGCAATTCCGCCATCGACTTCGACAGGATGCCCATGTCGTTGATCGCACGCGCGACGGTGTGAGTGGCGAAGGAGACCGGCAGCTCGGTCAGCCGACGATGGCGGCGCAGCAGGCTGATATGAGCGCTATCATGTGGGAAGAACGGGTCGAACATCACAATCACTTCGCCCGACTTGATCAGCCCCTTGTCCATGTCGTCATAGATGAAACGCAGGCGCGCCCGGTCCTCGGGCCAGCGCGTCTCGAAGGCCACGACGTTGCTGTCGAGGGAATACTGCGGCGCCACGGCGATCGCCCGGTCCGCACCGAGCGCCGCGGAATACATCAGCGCGCCATAGCCGCCCATGCTCATGCCATAGGTCGAGACATGGGAGAATCCGCTCAGCAGGCCGCGCGACCGGATCACCTCGATCGCCTCGAACATTTCGGGCGACTGCCACCAATGGTTCCAACGGGCGGTGAAGAACAGGGCCGGAATGCCCGCCTTGGTCATGAATTCTTCGCCTGGGCCCCGCAGATCGCGGGCTGGCGTGGTGTTGACCCGGCCGTGCCCATTGCGGGCGGAAAAGACGACCACGGCGAAAGCCACGCCGGGAGTCAGCTTGGCTCTGACGGCGATATCCTTGCCGTCATAGACGACGGCCTCGTCGCCGATCGTCGTTTCCTCCGACATGCCGCCCTCGTCGCCCGACACCTGCACCTCGCTACCCAGCGTGTGGGCGCTTGCGCAGGTCGTCGATCTCCTTGATCTCGGTCAGCACGGCTTCGAATTTGTTCAGCGGCACCATGTTGGGGCCGTCGGAAGGCGCATTGTCCGGGTCCTGATGGGTTTCCATGAAAACCGCGGCCATGCCGACCGCGGCAGCGGCCCGCGCCAGGGGTGGCACGAAGCGCCGGTCGCCGCCGGACGAGGCACCCTGGCCGCCCGGCTGCTGCACGGAATGGGTGGCGTCGAACACGACCGGGAAGCCGGTCTCGGCCATGATCGGCAGCGAGCGGAAATCGGTGACCAGCGTGTTGTAGCCGAAGGAGGCCCCGCGCTCGCACAGCATGATCCGCTCGTTGCCGGCGGCGACCAGTTTTTCCGCCACGTTCTTCATGTCCCAGGGGGCCAGGAACTGGCCCTTCTTGACATTGACCACCCGCCCGGTGACGGCGGCGGCGACCAGAAGATCGGTCTGGCGGCAGAGATAGGCCGGGATCTGCAGAACATCGACCACTTCGGCCACCGGCGCGCACTGTTGTGCGTCATGGACGTCGGTGATCACCGGCACACCGACCGTTTCCTTGACCTCGGCGAAGATCGGCAGGGCGGCACTCAGGCCGACGCCGCGGTTCGACTTGATCGAGGTCCGATTGGCCTTGTCGAAGGAGGACTTGAAGATCAGCCCCACGCCGACCCGATCACAGATTTCCTTGAGCGCAGAAGCCATCTCCAGGGCGTGCTCGCGGCCTTCCATGGCGCAAGGACCGGCAATGACCGCGAAAGGCAGGTCGTTGCCGATGGTCAGCGACCCGACCGAGACGTGGCGTGCTTGCGTCATCTGCGAACTATCTCCCTAAAATATCCATCAACATATAAGCGTAACAGTGCTGTGGCGCACCAAAATTACGGCCGAGCCCCCTCCGACCAAATGAGTGGCCGAAGCGCCCCCGGTCTACTCGAAGATTTTCACGACGCCGGCCGCCTGGAAAACGACCTGCATCACATCCTTGAAGAACTGGAACCCTTTGAATGTCACGGCCGGCGGCACGATTACTTCGTCGCCCGGGCCGACGCTCGGATTGGCACCGAAATCGACCACGCCATTCTGATGACGCACAATGATGTTTTCCAGATCCGCACGCTCGGACGGGCCACCCGCCACCTTGATGTAGTCCTGGGCGCCGAAGCTGCTTTCCCACACGACGGTCTGCGGGATGAGCACCTCGCCCGAGATGTTGACCACGGTCGAGCGCTCGGGGATGAACACCGTATCCCCGTCCTCGAGACGGAGGTCGCGGACATTGCCCTGCGCATCGGCGACGACGACCAGCCCGTCCGGCTTGATCGTGCGGGCACGGGCGATGAACTGCAGGACCATGTTCGCTTCGGTCGAGCGCAACGCGGCCTCGCCGTCGGTCTGCACCACGGCGGTGAGCAGGCTCCGCTGAAGCCGGTCGAGCGAGTCGGTCAACGCGCGCGACTGGAGGTCGGCCACGCTCGTCCGCTTCAGGTAGATCGCCTTCGGATTGGCGAATTTGCCGTTGATGGCGACATAGTCGAGCAGGCCGAGCAGGCTCGTCCCCTTGTCGACGACATAGGTCGAGGGCCCCTCGAAGGTCCCTTCCAGCTTCACGGTGACGGTCTGGACGGTGGCGTCCTGGTCGAAGGTGACCGTGTCCTGGTCCTGCAAGATGTAAGACGAGAAACGGCCGATCGGGACATATTCGGAGAAGGGCGTGCCGCCGCGAACACCGGCGACCAGGGCATGGGTGACGCCGGGCAGCGGACGCGACAGGTCCATCAGTTCACGGCCCGTCATGGTCTTGCCTTCGAATTCGAAGATGGCGCGGGTGCGCACCATGCCGTCGGCCTTGGCGGCGCCATTCTGTGCGCCGACCACGATGGTGTCGCCTTCCTGGAGGATGAGGGGCGGCAGGTAGCCCTTGACCAGGAATTCATAGAGGTCAACCTGGAGCAGCGGCCGTTGGTCTCGGATCACGGTGATTTCGCGGAACGAGCCGCTGCTCTTCACGATGCCGCCGGCGCGAGCCAGGAAGTCGATCACCGAATCTTCGGGCGCGCCGGGATAGCGGCCCGGCCGGACGACGAAGCCGGTGACGAAGACGCCCATGCTGCGGGCATTGACGATGGTGGCATAGACCTGCACCTCGCCGCTGTAAGAGCGACCGATCTGGCTTTGCAGCGTCTGGGTCAGGTCGCTCGCCCGTGTGCCCTTCACCTTCACCGCGCCGATGTCGGGCAGGAAGATGTTGCCCTGCGGGTCGACGCTCTGAACGATGTCCTGCTGCACTGCGCCGAACATGCGGACCGAGACGGTGTCGCCGACCGCCACGATCGAATTGGCGCTGGCGCCCTGCTGGCCGGTCGGAAAGCCGCCATAGGCGAAAGTGGTGGCGCCGAAGAGATCGAATTCTCTCGTCGACCGATCCTGGGACACGGCGGGCGGCAGCGGCGGCGGCGCGGTGATCTCGGCCGAGACCCCGCCGGGGGACAGGGTCTGCGCCTGGGCGGCCGTCAGGTGACCGGCGCAACCGGCCGCCAGGGCCAGAATCGTCAAGATCAGGACGAAGACACCGGGAAAGGGCCGGCTTCGGTAATCTCCGACCTTGGTGGCGATCCCATGAATCATCGTCACTGCCATCACCGCTCACATCCTCTGCCCTGCCGGGCATAAGGCCCCCGGCATGGGGGCCGAAACATAACATGGTCGGAGCGTAGCCGAAACCACGTTCGGCCGGCCTGGCCGACTTGCGGCGGGTCGACGAAGCCGCTAACGTGCGGCGAAGCGAAGCGAAGCGCGAAAGGCCGGGTGGATCATGGCGGAATTCCGAGCCCTTGGGGGTTTCCGGCCGCGGCTTCTCATGCTGGGCACGGGCGTCGCCGTGCTGCTGGGCGGCTGTGTCGTGCAGGCACCCGAGGCCCAGGTGACCGGCCCGGCGGCCGAACCGGCCCATTCCATCGTTGATCGCACCGGCAAGACTTGGCTGGTGCGCACCTCCGAGACATATCTCTCGGCCTCGAACCGTGATTGCCTGCGCGTCGTCCTGACCCGGAGCGAAGGCAGCACCAGCACCACCCGCGCCGCCTGCGGCACGCCGGGCGCCTGGAAAATCAGCCCCAGCCTGAACCGCGACTCGGCGGGCGGCGATCTCGACGACGTCGTGATCCCCTACGAAGGCGCCACGAGCGCGTCGTAACGTCCCGACGCGGCGCCCAAGGCGCGCGCCCAGTTCCCGAAAATGCCGCGCCGCGCGGCGGCATTTTGCCGCCGCATCAGACGATGTGGTCGCGCAGCCCGCCGTAGAGCAGCCGGATCACGACCCAGCAGACCAGGGCCCCCAGGAACACGTAGAACGTATCCATCAGTCGGCGTGGATAGAGCGGCTCCTCGGGTGCCCGGGGGGGCACGACACTGACGATGTAGCCCTTTTGCCGCCGCGCTTCGGCGAAGGCCGACTCATAGGCCTTCAGTGCGACCGCATAGGTGTCCTGTGCGATCGTCTGTTTCAGCTTCAGGAGGGAATATTGCTCCAGCACGGTGGCGAGAGCATTGTTCTCGCCGGTCAGACGCTGTTGCTCCGCCTCGATCTGTGCGTTGAGCGCCTTGAGCTGATTTTCGAGATCGACCAGATTGGGCGTGTCCCGCTGCGAGACTTGGCGGGCACTGCGGATCTCCGCCTGCACCTTCGCGGCCTCGGTCTGCAGGCCGGAAATGATGTTGCTGATCATCTTCAGGGAATCTTCAGGGTCGATCAGGTTGTTCTTCACCCGGAACTCGCGCAGCCGCTCCTCGACGTCCTTGATCTGAAGTTCCTTTTCGGTCACCTCGCGGCGAGCCGTCGCCAGATAATCATCTTCCAGGCGCTTGTTGTATTCGTTGATCAGATCCTCGCTCATCGATGATATGGACGATGCGAGCGTATAGGCCATCTCTGGCGTAAATGCCTTGGCGTTCAGAATGATATACCCGGTAAATTCATCGTAGTAGATTTGAACATTATTTTCGAAATAGGCATATTTCTGTTCAAAATCGGCCGATTTTGGCAGGCGTGCATAGAAATCGATCGCTGGGTCAGAGTAGTGCTCGGCGAACCCTATCTTCGGTTCCAAAATGCGCAGCGCCTCTCTGGAGCGGACAAAGCGCACGATCGCATAGGATTCCTCACGCCCGACGAGCAGCCCCGTGTTCGAGGTCAGGACGCTCATGAGGCTCGAGGTCTTGGGCGATTCGTCAACGCTGCGGACAGCGATGACGGCTTCCGTCTCCCAGATGTCGGAGGCGAAAAAGAACATGTAGACAGCCGTCACCAACGTCGGCGTCAGGACAAACAATAGACCAAAGATCAATGCATACCTTCGCTCCCGGCGGACGGCCGTCCTTGACTGCAGCGGTGGCGCGCGGCGAATGTCTGCCTGTTCTTCCCCTAAAAAGACCATTTCAGACATCACCTATTCCTCGTCGGAGTCCGCTTGGCGCAGTTGCTGCGCGTTCCCGAGCCCGGCCGCATTGAATGCAGCCACGGCCTGGTTAACATCGTCATATCGTGTCAGGCGTCCGCCACCAACCGTATAGGCCACATCGCACATGGATGCCATCAGGCGTGGGTTCTTGGTCGCGAAAACGATGGCGGCCCGCTTCTGCAGCGTCGCGATTCTGTCCTGGATCCGGCTTTTGAACTCCGCGTCGCCGCCGGCGACCATCTCGTCGATGACATAGCATTCGAAATTCATCGACAACGGAATGGCGAAGGCGAGTCGAGCGCGAGAGATATTGTCCAACGTGCTGATGCGAGCATCGAGCGACTTACCCAGTTCTGCGAATTTGTTGACCGCCCGGATGAGATCAGGGGGATGAGCGCCATAGAGCAGCGCCGCGATCCTGATGTTGTCGCGTACCGTGAGGTTGGCCTGGAAGCGGCCGGAATTAATCGGCCAGGAGACGGTCATGTCATGGACGACCTGACCGTAGGTCGGGCGGTCGTCACGGCAGATCAGATTGATCACGGTCGATTTGCCCGACTTGGGGGAACCGAGGATCCCGGTGGTTACCCCCGGCTCGAAGACCGCGTCGACGCCGTCGAGGATGACCGTTTCCCGCTTCCGGTTGGTTTCGATCTTCGTCACGTCATGGAAAGAGATCATTTCTCGGCCACTTTCTCACGGGAGGCGCGCTCGCAGACCAACCCCGCCATCAGAAGCACCGCGCCGAACTTCAATACATAGGCCGGCTCCGATTGGGCGGAGTCGTAGATGGTGAAATAAGCGGCACGCCCCATATCGGTCAAATGCAGGAGCGGGTTGTAGAGCGCATAGGGCGCAACAAACGCCGGCATTTCCGGGATGACAAAGAATGTACCGCTGACGAAGAAGAGCGCACGCAACAGAAGAGTGATCGGCCGTCTCAAATAGGGCGCATAGAGAAAGAGAAGGCCAACAACCAGGCCTAGCGAAAAACCGTAAATCCCCATTGCGATCATGATGATCAGTAATTCAATTGGATTACTGATCGGATCCGAGAAGCCAAACCAGATATAGAATAAAAAGAAAAGTCCCGCAATGGCACAGAAAAGAAAAATATTTACTATCGCGGTCGCAATCGCCACATCCAATTGGGTGACATTGGGAAATCGCATCAAGCCGGACTTTTCGCCGATGGCCTCTGACGACAGTAAGAATGTTGTTCTAAAGACAAAGAACGAAAAAACACCGATCGAAAGAAAAGGAATCGCCTGCATTCCGCGATGGGCCGGGGCATCGGTGATATATCGCAATATCGAAAACAGAATCACCATCCAACTCATGGACAGGATCTGGTTGAAAATGCCGAGGGCACCACGAGAAAAACGCGCCCGCAGGTCGGCGTAGATGAGTGCACTCAGGACGCTCTGCTGTACGCTGAAAGCATGGGCTATGCGTTGCATGGCTCTATCGCTTCTTCCATTGCCTAATCAAAGGCAAGCACTTGCGCCCCTTACGGCATCCAAGTCGGTTTCGCGACCATACCGTCAAACGGGCTGCGGTGTTAGTGGCTGGGTCGAGGATGTAAGGGGTCACCACGTCTTCGACAATGGCGACAGCGGTACATTGCACTCACCCCGGCAGACAACCATGCCCCCTTCATCAATGTGCACCGGCCGTCCGTGGGCGGCCGAAACGATCGGCTCGACCATTCAAAAATCCATTTCGGAGTTATTCGGCATCCGGGCGCATCGCCTCACCAGCCACGCGCGGCGATGACTTCCTCCGCGGCCTCCTCGACGCTGCAGGCCTGCCCCGTCTGCGACGAGACGTAACGCCCGTGCCTGACGAACATCAGATAGACCAACTCCTCGATCGTCGCCGTCTCTTCCGGCAGCGGAATCGCCGGGCAGCGGTCGACGGTCAGGCCGAGGCCGGCGTAGAACGGCTTACCGTAGCAGTGCACCCGCTTGCCCGCCATGAGCGCCTCGAGCCCCAGGACCGAATCGCCGACATAGACGGTGTCGACGATCTCGAACAGGGAATAGGGGCTGATGTCCGCGTCGTAAAAATCGACCGGTGCCACATAGCGTTGGAACTGGCGGTAGGCCTGGGCGAAGCAGCCGTTCGCCCCGGCCTTCTCGCCGATCCCGGCGGGATCGCTGTAGACGATGACTTCGGCGTCGCCTTCTTCGCGCAGCACGTCGTGCACCATGCGCTCGAAATCCTCGGGGCTCGCGGCCGCGGGATCGAGGGCCGGATTCGAGGGCAACTGGTCGATCACCATCACCTTGCGCCGCCCCGGCTCGCCCAGGCGCGGCGTCAGGACCGGCAGCTCGTGATAGGACGACAGGCGCTTCGCCACCAGGAGGTCGATCAGCGCACGGGCACGGGCGACGCGCTCTTCCGCACCGTCGGTGCTGCGCAGCTTGACCAGGCGTTTGACCCGGATCGGATCATAGGCCATGGCCAGGTCGTCGATCATCAGCGAGACGAGCTGGCGTTCCTCGAGCGGACGCCGCGACCGCCCGACCAAGCCTTCGGTCACGGTCACTTTCGGCCGGTTCAGCTCGCGCGCCAGTTTCACCAGGTTCTGGCGCGCCCGGTGATCGGCAGCCGGCCAGTCGACGAAGGCTTCGGAGGCCGAGACGTTGCGTTTCAGGTTCACCTGGTTCACCGGCACGTCGACCATGGTGCGGGCGCGCAGCATGGCGCGCATGGCCTCGGCCTGGACCGGGGTCAGCTTGCTGGCGCCGGCCAGGGCGACGACATCGAGCTGCCCGGTCTGGCCATGGACGAGGCGGTGAACGGTGCTCTGGCGGTGCGGCACCTGCCGTTCGCCCTTGGCGATCTGGCGGAGCTGGGAGGCGATGCGCCGCGAGGCTCGCCCGTCGAATTCGCCGTTCGAGAAGAGCTGTGCCGCGCGGGCCAGCTTCTCCGGATCCGGCGCCCAGGCCGGCTCGCCGAGCAGCGTGGGCAGAATGGCGAACAATTCATCGCGCGTGCGGACGAAGGGAATGCCAGCCTCTTCCCAGATCTGCTGGAACTCGACGTATTTGAGCGACAGCGCCGGCCGGCCGAGCAACACGCCTTCGAACAGCATGGTGCTGTTGATCGAGGTAACCAGATCGGCGTGATAGAGCGCCTCTTCCGGTGGCGCCAGATAGCACACGGCATCGTCGACCGCGCCCTGGGGCGAGATCTCGATCTGGTTGCGCAGGGCCGGGATCAGAATGTCGTCCTTGGACGGCGGCAGGCGCACGATCAACTGCATGTCATGCGCCAGCGCATAGTCGAACAGGTCCTTGATCGCCTCGCATTGGGCCGAGCGCGCCGCCTTGGTGTCGAGCTGGCTGTCGAGCGGCTGGGTCGCGAAGATGATCGTCTTGCGGCCCGGATTGAGGCCGAAGATGCCATGGTACTGCGCCCGGGTCAGGGACGGTTTGTAAGCGTGATAGGGGTCGAACTTGGGTGCGCCGGTGATGACCAGGCTGCGGGCCGGATAGCCGCGCTCGAGGAAAATCTCCTTCTGCAGGTCACCCCAGGCGAAGACGATGTCCGCGATCGGTACCGAGGCGCGCGCCAGCGGATCGACATAATACATGTCGCGGCTGACGAAGACCGACTCGTGCGGGATCAGGATGCGCGGGATTTCGAGCTCGCCGCACACCGTCGCGATCTGACGCATGATCGGCGCCCAGTCGAAGGTGAAGATGACGCCGGCGATCCGGCTGCGCAGCGGCACCAGCGCGCGGATCAGCAGGCGGCGATAGAGATCGGGCATCTCGCGCGCGAAACGGAAGATGTCGCGGCGCAGCGTATTGTCGTCGATGCCGCGGAAGATCTCGAGCGGGGCGATCGTATAGTCGTCCGGCGAGGCGATCCGGCCGATCACCTTGTCGCCGTGTTCCTTGATCCAGGGCACATAGACGAAGACCGGCTTGTCCGACGCCAGCGCCGCCTTCAGCTCGTAGCCGATACCGTCCTGGAACCAGTAGGGAACGGAGAAGGCTTCCGTGGGCGACCGCGCCGGGCCGCGCTCGGGGACCTGTTGCGGTGCGGCGCCCTTCTTGACCGCCACGACCTTCTTCTTGGCCGCGCCCTCCCTTCTCGCCGGTGCGGGTGTCGCGGGCGGGGCGCCGCCCTCGAGGAACACTACAGGCGCCCGCTCTCCACGTGTTTCCATGGCCATCGCATCGATTGTCTGACGAAGGTTGATCGGCTCGCCCGTGCCGGGATCGAAATATTTGGGATACAGGATGTAGCTCGCGGCGAAGAGCTGATCCGCGGTCAGCGCCCTGCCGCGCCGCGAGACCTTCTCGCGGTCGTCGGTCAGGCCCCAGCCGGCGTAGAAGGGCGACCCCATCACGGTCACGTCGTAACCGCGCAGCAGCGCCTCTAAACCGCCGAGGGAGGTGATCGTGTAGACGCGGTCCACGCCGGTCAGGGCATCGTCGAGCGAGGTCGGCTCCTCGAGGATGGTGACGCGCCCGGCGAAGTCCCGCACCTGCGCCGCACTGCGGCGATTGGCCAGCACGTCGGGATGCGGCTTGTAGATGATCTGGGCGTCCGGATTCTCGCTGATCGCGACCGCCAGCAACTCGCGGGCCGAGCGCACCGTCTGACTGCCGAAGAGGATCGAGGCATCGTCGTCGTTCTGGCCGAGGACGAGGATGCGCTTCTTCCGCTTGGGGCCGTAGACCTTGCCGGCGACGCCGCTCGAAGGCTCGTTGTATTTGGTCAGACGCTGCGACAGCAGCAGGGTGAGGCAGTCCCGCGCCTCCTTCATCAACGCCTTGTCGGCGTTGAAATCATAGGTATTGAGCAGGTTTTCCAGCCCCGAAGGCCGGGTCGCATCGAAATAGATGCCGACCTCGTCGAGGCAAAGGGAATAGGGGACGATGTGATTGGCGCCGAGCCCGACGGAGCGGAGAAATCCGTCCTCCATCCACCAGATCGGGACGTTATTCTTCTTCGAGAATTCGATCAGATCGCTAGGATATTTCATACCCCAGACGATGAAGACCGGATTCTTCGTGCGGAGAACCCTTTCGCCACTCTTCTCGATGCTGTCCTTGAAGCTGATGTAGCGGAGGTTGAGTTCGGGGAAACAATGTTGGAGGTGGGCCCGCTTCCAGGGAGCGAAATTGATGCACCAGGCGGTGCGGTCGTATTTCTTCCCCCCCAACAGGCCCTGGCGCAGTCGCTGGACCAACCGGCCGAATCCGCCGCCGGTATTGGCGGGAGCAACCTCCGGCCGGGCCCGCAGCCCAAAACCGACATCCGTCATTCAATCGACCCCACTATCCCGGCTTCCCCACTGCAATGTCGGTATCGACATCGAAACAGCATACTGTCATCTTGCCGCTGTGTTTCTGCGGACTCTATTTAGCGCATTGCGGCACAGAACGTCACGTCATGTTTTCGGCACCGCAGCGAGGCACGGGTTGGCTTTGTTGCAGCACTGCGATCGGCCTGATCGAGAATTGCGGTAATATATCGGGGGGTCGCACTTGCGTCGTGAATTATTGCTTGAATTGAAATCGCTGGGAATTCTGGTTGCGGCCGGCGGTAGCATGAGCGCCATCACCACTCTGACCTGCGAACCGCCCGTATTGATCAACGCTGACATCAATGGCCGCTTTCGTGTCGGGGCCTTCACTTATATTCGCGGCAGTTCCCGCATTTCCCGCGGCCTCAAGGAAGTCGGCCGCTACTGCTCGATCGCCCCGGGCTTCAGCGCAGGTGACGGCAATCACCCGACCGACTGGCTCTCCACCCACCCGTTCCAGAGCGGCGACCCCCTGGTGTTCCGCCAGTGGACCAAGACGCGGGCGAACGACCCTCGCTTCATCAAGCCGATCACCAAGTCGATGGCGACCGTGATCGGCAACGACGTCTGGATCGGTGCCAACGTCACCCTGCTGCCCGGTGTCACCGTGGGGCATGGCGCCGTCGTCGCCGCGGGTGCCGTGGTGACCAAGGACGTTCCGCCCTATGCGATCGTCGCCGGGGTGCCCGCCAGACTGCTCCGCTACCGGGTTCCGGAACGGCTGATTCCCGAGCTTCTGGCGCTCCAGTGGTGGCGCTTCGAAGCGGATTCGCTGCTCGGCGTGCCGTTCGACAATGTCGAAGCCGCGATCGGCAAGGTGCGGGAGATGGAAGCCCGCGGCAAGCTCGTGACGATCGATCGGGAAGTCACCTTCGGCCCCAACGGGATCGTCGAACGCAGGGGAACCGCGGCCTGACGGCTGGCGGCAGCCCGGATCGCCCCGCCACCCGACCTGCACATAGTTCGCGACCGTCGCGTTGCAGCATTTCAGCCTGCCCATGGCGCGGATCGGCGACCCGAGCTTCCCGGGTTCGGACGGCCCCGGCCTGCCGAACGGCACGCTCGCCCGCCCCCCACAGCAGGGTGTTCCGCCCCGCCACGCCTCCAGGATCCCTATACCACTCCCCCGGCCCCCTGCGGCGTGGTGCCGCGCCACCGCATCCAAAGCCCGAGTCCCGCATTTCGAGACTGGGACCTCGACCGAGGTCGTGTTGCGAAGCAGTATGGGCACCAATAAGAATTGGTATATATTCGTCGGTGCTGCGCTGCGGGGGAGGTCGGGGAACGGCAGCGGCGTGACAATCCGGCGGGGGGTTGTCGATGTTCGACGGTGGTCTTCGGGGCGGCCGAATTGTCGAGGAAGTCGGTGCGCCGTGGGGAACCGATAGTTGTATCTGATTGCTCTTTGTTCGGGTCGTCTGTCCGGCTTGGCGCGCCATCTGTCCGGGGGGCCTTTCCCCTTTAGGGCCCGTGCGTCCGGTCTGCCGGTGTTTCCGGTCCGGAGAGGTCGAGGTTCGGCTCTGCCGAGATGCTTCAACCACACCCGGACCAGGGGGTTTCGTGCCGGCCGCGCGATTGTTAGCGTTCCAGGCCCGGCTTGGCCGGGTAGCGGAGGATCGTGGCGGAAGGCGGGTCATTGTCGTGATGACGAGGCACGACGTTATTGATACTTGAATTGAGGAGATTGCAATGGAACCGATCGAGGCGGAGGGGCGTAGGCGGAGCAATGTGGTGGAGGCGCTTCCCACGAGCTTGCTGAACAGGCGCCCGCGGCCACCGCTGAGCTCGGCGGCCAGGGAAGGAATTCTCGCATCGGCGGCGAACGCCTTCGATCTCGCCGTTGCCGGCATCAACGAGATGAAGCTCGGCCTGGGCGACGATTTCGTCGAGGCAGTCGTCACGCTGGAGCGGGTGCGCGGTCGCATCATCCTGACCGGCATGGGCAAGAGCGGCCATGTCGCCCGCAAGATCGCCGCCACCCTGTCGTCGACCGGTTCGCCAGCCTTCTTCGTCCATCCCGGCGAAGCCAGCCACGGCGACCTCGGCATGATCGGCCGGGACGACGCTGTGGTGGCGCTGTCCAATTCGGGCGAGACCGCCGAACTGATGAATGTCATCGAATATACCCGGCGCTTCGGCATCCCGCTGATCGCGATCACCAAATCGCGGGAGAGCACGCTGGGCGAGAAGGCGGACATCACCCTGGTGCTGCCGTCGACCCCGGAAGCCTGCCCCAACGGCCAGGCCCCGACCACCTCGACCACCATGACCCTGGCACTGGGCGATGCCATCGCCATGGCACTGCTCAATCGCCGTTCCTTCTCGGCCGAAGACTTCAAGGTCTTCCATCCGGGCGGCGCTCTCGGCAAGCGGGTGCGCATCGTGCGCGACATCATGCGACGGGGCGAGAACCTGCTGCTCTTCAACACGGACGTCCTGATGGAAACCGCCATCATCAAGATGACCGAAATGCGTGCCGGCTGCGTCGGCATCGTGAACGAGAAAGGCGATCTGATCGGCGCCATCACCGACGGCGACATCCGCCGCAGCATGTCGGCCGACCTCCTGTCGCTCAAGGTCAGCGAGGTCATGACGCCCGATCCGGTGACCATCCGGCACGACGCGCTGGCTGCCGAAGCGCTCTTCGTCATGAAGGAACGCGGCATTTCGGCGGTCTTCGTCCGCCAGGGCGAGCGTCTGGTCGGCTTGGCCGACATCCACGACCTTCTGGCCGCCGGCCTCTGATCGGGTTTCCGGGCGCGCGGCGGCACCGCCGAAGTGCCCGGAGCCGTGCCGGCGGACCCCGCCGGCGCCCTGCCCCCCTCGAGTCGTGCCCCTCTTGAATAGACCCCCGAAAGAACCGAGGATGCCGCCCGCCCAACGGTACGGGCGCCGGCGGCGGACTCACGGCCGCCCGCTTCCGCTGATCTAGGAGCCCAGCACCATGTCTCGCGCCACCATCATCATTCCCGCGCGCTATGCGTCCACCCGCTTTCCCGGCAAGCCGCTGGCCAAGCTGAAGGGCGCCTCGGGCCAGGCGCGGACACTGCTGGAGCGCACGGTGCTGGCGGCCCGCAAGGTCGACGGCATCGACGCCATCTATGTCGCGACCGACGACGCGCGCATCGCGGCCGAGGCGGAACGCCTGGGCGCCGCCGTGGTGATGACCTCCGAGAGCTGCCGCAACGGCACCGAGCGGGTGGCCGAGGCGGCGACCAAACTGAACCTCGATTCGGAAGTCCTGATCAATCTCCAGGGCGATGCACCGCTGACCCCGCCGTGGTTCGTCTCCGAGCTGCTGGCCGCCATGCTGGCCGACCCGTCCTGCCAGGTGGCGACCCCGATCCTGCGCTGCGACGTCGAGGCAATCGGCAATTTCCTGGCCGACCGCAAGGCGGGCCGGGTCGGCGCCACCACGGTCGTGGTCAACGCCAAGGGCAATGCGATGTATTTCTCGAAGGAGGTCATCCCCTTCACCGACGGCCGCACCACGGTCGACGGCATCGTGCCGGTGTTCCACCACGTCGGCCTCTACGCCTACCGGCGCTCCGCCCTCGAAGCCTACCGGGGCTTCCCGGTGATGCCGCTCGAGAAGCTCGAAGGGCTCGAACAGCTCCGCTTCCTCGAGATGGGCTGGCCCATCCGCGCGGTCGAGGTCGAGGCACGCGGCCATTCCTTCTGGGAACTGAACAATCCCCAGGACATCCCGCTGATCGAGAACTACCTGGCGAAGATGGGCATCGACTGACGCCCCCCGTCAGGACGGTGCGTCAGGGCTGGCCGCGTCAGGACAGGCGGGCGATCGCTTCGATCACCCGGTCGAAGCTCGCCGTCTCGTGTTCCGAACTCAGGAAGAAGCGGAGCCGGGCGGCGCTTTCGCCCACCGCCGGATAGATGATCGGCTGCACGTTGATGCCCTCGGCGAAGAGGGCATTCGACAGGTTCACCGCCTTCATCGAGCTGCCGACGATGGCCGGCACCACGGCGAAGCCCTGCGACAGGCCGGTGTCGATCCCGGCGGCGCGCGCCGTCTCCAGGAAGTAGCGGCCGCGCGCCTGTAGCCGAGTCACCCGTTCCGGCTCCTCGCGCAGGATCGCCAGCGCCTCCAGCGAGGCCGCGGCCATCGGCGGCGGCATCCCGACGCTGTAGACGAAGCCCGAGGCATAGTAGCGAAGCTGCTCGACCAGCGCCTGCGAGCCGGCGATGAAGCCGCCGCAGCCGGCCAGCGTCTTGCTGAGCGTGCCCATATGGATGTCGACCGCTTCCGGCAGTACGCCGTACTGCTCGCAGGCGCCGTGGCCGGTGGTGCCGAGTACGCCGAGGCCATGGGCTTCGTCGACCATGAGGAAGGCGCGGTGGCGCGTCTTCAGCTCGACGAAACGCACCAAATCCGGGCAGTCGCCATCCATGCTGTAGAGGCTCTCGATCACCACCAGCACGCGTTCGAACTGGCCGCGCAACTGGCCGAGCAGGGCTTCCGCCGCGGCATGGTCGTTGTGCGGAAAGGAGCGCCGGGTGGCGCCCGAGAGCTTGATGCCGTCGAGCACGCTGGCGTGGATCAGGCTGTCGTGCAGGATCAGGTCCTTCGGGCCGAACAGGCTGCCGATGGTGCTGACATTGGTGGCATGGCCGCTGACGAAGACGATGCAGTCCTCGACCCCGATCCACTCCGCCAGGGCCTGTTCCAGGTCGCGCTGCACCGGGCGTTCCCCGGCCACCAGCCGGCTCGCCGAGGCCGAAGTGCCATAGCGGTCGATCGCGGCCTTGGCGGCGGCATCGACCCGCGGGTGATGCGACAGGCCCAGGTAGTTGTAGCTGGAGAAATTGTCGTATTGCCGCGCGCCGATCACGGTCTTGGCGCCCGCCGCCCCCTCGTGGACGCGGAAGAAGGGATTGTCGATGGCGAATTGCTGCGCAGCACTCTTCTGCAACGCCATCAGCTCGTAATTGGGGAAACGGTCGAAACGGTAGAAGGCTTCGGGCAGGGATTGGTAGCGGCGCGCCGCGGATTCCGCATTGCCATAGGCTTCCACGGCCGGCGTCTTGGCGCCGCGCGAGCGGAAACGCCTGATCAATTCGTCCTTGGCGCCGTCGCCGAGGCCGATCTCGTCCTTGCTCATTACGCCCCTTCCGGTTCGACTGCCTGCTGGCGGCGGGTCTCGACGACGATACCGCCCTCGACCGTCTCCAGCGACAGTTCCTCACCGTGGCTTTCGGCCAGCGCCTGCGCGACCGCCAGCAGATCGTTGCCCGGAGCCGGCCCTTCGCCGGCCGGCTGCAACAGCCGCTCGACGATGAAATCGGCCACCTTGCCGACGGTCGCCCGCGCATTGGCCATCATCGCCGGGACACGGACGCCGAAGCGCCGCTCGAGGCCGAGGCCCAGTTCGACCGCCATCAGGGAATCGAGCCCCATCTCGCTGAACGGCTTCTCCGCTTCGATCGTCTCGGCGTCGACGCCGAGGATTTCCGCGAGCTCGCGTGCCGCCAGCCCGATCACGATGGCGCGCGCCTCGTCCGGCGTGCGGCCGGCGAGCAGCGAGGCGATGTCCTCGCCCGCCTCGTCGCGGAACCCTGCGGCATCGCGCAGAGCGGCGAAGCGCGGCGTGGTCGCCGACGGCAGCACCTTGGCGAGCGTCGCATAATCGAAATCGGCGAAGGCCAGCGTGCCGCCATCCTCGGCCAGGGCGCGGTCGAGCAGGTCGAGTGCTGCGCGCGCCGCCAGCGGCGGGGCGCCCAGGCGGGCCGCCAGACTGTCGCGCACCGCCTCGTTGCGGGCGAGATAGCCGGCGTCGCCGATCGGCCCCCAGGCGACGCAGACCGCCGGCAGGCCATGGGCGCGGCGCCAAGCCGCCAGCCGTTCGAGCGCCGCATTGGCGGCGACGTAATTGGCCTGGCCCGGATTACCGATGAAGGTGGTGATCGAGGAATAGAGCACGAAGTGGCGAAGTGCCAGGTCGCGCGTCGCATGGTGCAGGTTGAGCGCACCCTGGATCTTGGGCGCCAGCACGCTGTGCCAACGCGCGGCGTCGAGCGAGGCCATCAAGCCGTCGTCCAGCACCATGGCGGCATGAAGGATGCCGGTGAGCGGCGGGCAGGTGGCGCCGAGATCGGCGATCAATGCCGCGACCGCGGCCCGGTCCGCGACATCGCAGCGCCGCAGCTCGACCCTGACCCCGGCGGCTTCGAGGCGGGCCGCGGCACCCGCGGCACCCGGCGTCTCCGTCCCGCGGCGGCCGGCCAGGACGACGCAGCCGACACCCCGTTGGGCGAGCCAGGCCGCCGATTCGAGGCCGAAGCCGGCGAGCCCGCCGGTGACCAGCCAGGTTTCGTCGCGGGCGAAGCGGCGGGGCTCGATCCGGCGGGGCGGCGCCTGCAGGCGAACCTTGGCATCGGCCATCGAGACCACGATCTTGCCGATCTGGCGGGCCTGTTGCAGGGTCCGGAAGGCTTCGACGACATGGTCGGCGCCGAACAGGCGATGCGGCAGGGGCACCAGCACGCCCGCGCGGAACAGGGCCATGACCTCGCCGAACAGGCGCGCCGCCAGGGCCGGCCGGGCGGTCAGCAGCTGGTCGGCATCGATGCCGAAATAGCTGATGTTGTCCTTGAACGGGCGCAGGCCGATCGGCGTGTTTTCGTAGAAGTCGCGCTTGCCCAGTTCGAGGAAGCGGCCGAACGGGCGCAGGATCCGGAGGTTGCGCCGGATCGCCTCGCCCGCCAGGGAATTCAGGACGACGTCGACCCCCTCGCCGCCCGTAATCGCCAGGATCTCGTCGGCGAAATCGAGGCTGCGCGAATCGAAGACGTGATCGGCCCCGAGCCATTCGACGAAGGCGCGTTTCTCGGCGCTGCCCACGGTGACGAAGATCTCGGCCCCGAGATGGCGGGCGAGCTGCATCGCGGCAATGCCGACGCCGCCGGCACCGCCGTGGATCAGGACCCTCTCGCCCGGCTGTACGTCGGCCAGGTGGACCAGGGCGTAATAGACCGTGAAGAAGGTGGTCGGCACCGTGGCGGCGGCCGCGAAGGACCATTCCGCCGGCTTGTGGGTGAGGGCGTCCGCCCGGGTCACCACGTGGCTGGCATAGCAGGAGGCACCGAAGCCCATCACCGCGTCGCCCGGAGCGAAGCCGGTCACGCCCTCGCCCACCCGGGTGACCACGCCGGCCATCTCGAGCCCCAGGCTGGCCCCGGCAAAGCCCTTTTCGACGGCCTCGTCGGGCAGCAGGCCCATCAGATACATGACGTCGCGGAAATTCATCCCCGTCGCGGCGACTGCCACTTCGACCATGCCGGGCGCCAGCGGCGCCGCTTCGGGCAGAGGCTCCCAGAGGAGGTTGCGGAGCTGGCCGGGGGTGTGGAAATTCAGCCGGAAGCGCGCCGCCGCCGCCGGCGGTGCCACGGTCGTGGCCGCGGCCCGGTCCATGCGCAGGGCGAAACGCCCTTCCGCCTCCAGCACGATCTCGCGCTCGCCGTCGGGCCAGAGCAGGTCGCGCGACAGCAGCGCAGCCCCTTCCGCCGCATCGACGCCCGGCGCCAGGTCGACCAGGGTACAGTCGAGGGTGTGGCTCTCGTTCATCACCACGCGCCCGAGGCCCCACAGGGCGCCTTGCAGCGGATCCGCGGCGAGACCGTCCCCGGCACCCTCCAGGGCACCGCCCCGCGTCACGACCCAGAGCCGCGGCGGCGTCGCCGCTTCGGCAGCGGCATTGGCGAGGTGGAAAAGGCCGATCAGCGGCTGCTCGTCGAACGCCTGCGCGAGTTCGGCACCCGCTGCCGCCGGCAGCCAGACGAGATGGCCTGGCGCCCCGAGTCCGGCCAGCGCCGCCTGCGCGGTGGCCGGAGAAGCGACAAAGCCGGTGTCCGGAACCAGGGTCACGGTCTGCCCCGCAGCAAGGAGCGCGCTCTGCAGGCCGGCAGCGAGATCCGCGGTCGCCGGCGCGTACACCAGTGCCCAGGCCGCGGCCGGCGGCGGCACCGGCCGCGCGATGGCGCCGTCGTCCGGCCGCCGGGCCAGGACGAGATAGGCACCGCCTTCTTCGGACTCCGCCTCGTGCCAGGCGTGCACCTCGGCAAATCCGGTGCGCGCCACCAGTTCGATCCAGGATTGGGCGGGACGCAGGCGCGACACCACTTCGCCGGCCGGCCCGAGATGCCACCAGTCGGATGTCAGCACCTGGGCCAGGTTGGCCGGCAGGTCCGGGCTCCGCTCGGCCAGCAGCAGCAGGCCGTCCGCCGCCACCATGGTCTGCAACCGGGAGAGTACCGCGGTCGGCGCCTCCAGCCGGTGCGCGCCCTGGCCGAAGACGATCACGTCGTAATGTGCCGGCAGGGCATCGTCCGCGCCGAGCGCCCCCGTCTCGACGTCGAGACGGGCGAGCGTGACCGGGGAACCCGCGGCCTGTTCGGCGGCGATCCGGGCCATGCCTTCGTCGTCGAGCCCGGCGACGACGTGGCAGACCCGGTCTTCCGGTAAGGCCGCCAGCGCGCCCGCGGCCAGCGCCCGCCCGCCCAGGGGCAGGATTTCGAGCACACGCAGGCGGCGGCCGCGCGGCCAGGCCGCCACGAGCCGGCCGATCAGCGCCTGTATCGCGGCGCGCACGCCGGCATAGGCGGGCGCTTCCTCGACCAGGATCTCGTCCTGATAGCCTGGAACCGGCAGCGTTGCGGAACCGTCGCCCGCGAGCAGGTCGGGCAGAGCACGGGCCAGGCGGCTGATCGTCATGACCTCGGGCAGATCGACCGGGTGGTGGCGGACCAGGGTCTGCCAGATCTCGGTGGCAGGCGGCAATTCGCCCAGGGCGACGCGGGGGGTTTCAGCGCCGTCGCGGCGCAGCATGGCTTCTTCCGCCAGGACCGAAGTCAGCCAGCACGCGGCCAGGCGGGTTTCGGCCGGCAGTTCCGCCGGCCGTTCCAGCGCCGCGGCGAGCCAGCCGGGCCGGCGCCGCTCGATCGCGTCCGCCGCCTCGGCGATCAGGGCGACGGCGAGGGCGTCGATCAACGGCCTGGCCTCGCCGTGATAGGCCTCGCGCTGCGGCGCGGCAGCGGTGGCCCAGGCGGCAAGCTCGGCCATGAGCGCCGCGGTATCGGGTAGCGGCGCGTCCATCTCCGCCGCGGGCAGGGGCGCCAGGCGGCGGCCGATCCGCCAGCTCGCGGTCGGGGCGACCGTGCCGGCATGTTCGATCGGTGCTGCACGGAAGCGGCAATCCGCCATGGTCGCGACCAGGGCGCCGCCGGCATCCAGCAGCTCGAAATCCGCCCGGGCCGAACGCCGGCTCTCGCCGGTGAAGAGGCGGGCGCGGAAGGCCGCCACCGGCGCCACCGCGTATTGCCGGAAACTGCCGATGCGGACCGGCAGGAAGGCGGTACGCTCGCCCTCGGCGATGCGCCCGGCGAAGAAGCAGACCAAGGCCTGGAAGCAGAGATCGGTGGCGGCCGGATGGAACAGATAGCCCTGCTCCGCCGCGCCGGCCTGGAAGCCCGGCACGATCGTCGCCTCGAGCCGGCTGCCGTCGGTGGCGACCCGCTCCAGCCCCCGGAAGGCCGGGCCGTAGTCGAGCCCGACCGCCTGGGTCAGGGCATGATGCTCGGCGCCCGAAAGCACGGTGGCAGCGGGGCCGGGCGCCTCGATCGCAGACCGCGGGGCCGGTGTCGCCGCCGACTTGGCCAAGCGCCCGGCGGCATGGACGGTCCAGGGGTCGTCGGTCAGGCGGCGGCGGCCCAGGATCTGGAAGGCGCCGTCGCGCGGGCCGATCACCAGCCGGGTCGAATAGCCCCGCTCGCCCTCGAAGACGATCGGATAGACGATATCGAGCCCCTCGATCTCCGCCGGCGCCCCCTCGAAGAATTCCCGCCCGGCGGCCAGCGCCATTTCGGCGAAGGCGGCCCCCGGCAGCACCGTGGCCTGGCCGACCTTGTGATCCGCGAGCCAAGGCAGTTTCGCGGGGTCGAGCACATTCTCCCAGCCGATGGCGATTTCCTTCAGGCGCCAGCCCAGCAGGGGATGCACCGGCTCGCGCCGCATCAGGCCGTAGCCCTCGCTGGTGGCCGGCATCCAGTGGCGTTCGCGCTGCCAGGGATAGGTCGGCAGGGCGACCGACGGCACGGCGGCGAGCTGCACGGCCGGGGGCGAGACGAGAAGGCGGAGGGCTGCCGCCGTCTTCTCGACCCGCTCCAGGCCGTCGTCGCCGCGCCGGAGCAGGGGGAACACGCGCCCACCGCCATGACCTTCGAGGCTCGTCGTAACGTAGCGCTGCAGGATCGCATGGGGCCCGATCTCGACGAACAGGCGGCAGCCCTGGTCCGCCATGGCCGCGACCGCCTGGCCGAAGCGCACCGGCAGGCGCACATTGTCCCACCAATAGGCGGGGCCGAGCCGGCTGCCGTCCAGCCCATCGCCGGTGACGGTCGAGAAATAGAGCGCGTCGCTCGCCGGCCCGGGGGCGAGACCGGCCAGATCCGCCACGAGATCGGCCTCGACCGGGTCCATGGCGGCACTGTGGAAGGCATAGTCGAGGTCGAGCACGCGGAAGAAGGTGCCCTGCGCCGAGACCGTGCGGCCGAGCGCTTCGAGCTGATCGAGCGGACCGGACAGGGTGACGTCGCGCGGGCTGTTGATGCCGGCGATCTCGACCCGGTCGTGGCCGCCCTTGGCGATCAGTTCCGCCGCAGCCTCGGCCGAGAGGGCGGCCGCCGCCATGCGGCCCTGGCCGCGGGTGCGCGCCTGGGCGGCGCTGCGCAGATGGATGACGCGGATCGCCTGGTCGAGGTCGAGGGCGCCCGAAGCCCAGGCCGCCGCCACTTCGCCCACACTATGGCCGGCGACGGCATGAACCTCGACCCCGGCTTCGCGCAGCATCCGGGTCAGCACGACCTGGAGCGCGAAGAGGGCGGGCTGTGCCACCGCGGTATCGTCGAAGCGCTGCGGGTCCGGATCGGCCAGCACCGCGCGCACCGAAAAGCCGACGACCGGCGCCATGCGCCGGTCGAGCTCGTCCAGGAGGGCGGTGAAACGCGGCGCCTCCTCGAGCAGGCGGAGCCCCATGCCGGGCCATTGCGAACCGTTGCCGGTATAGAGGAAGGCGATGCGGACCGGGTCTTCCGCCTTGACTGCCGTCTCGGTCACCACGCCGGCCGGCGTCTCACCGGCTGCGAAGGCTTCGAGGCCGGCGATCACCGTGCCGACATCGCCGACCGGAAAGGCCGCGAGCTGGTCCAATCGGTCGCGCCGGTAGAGCGCGGCGGCCGCCATCGCCGGCAATGCCTCGGGTTCCGCCTTGAGCTGTTCGGCATAGAGCCCGGCGAGGCTGCGCAGGGCCTGGGCCGAACGGGCCGACAGGACCAGGGCCGGCACGGCCGGCGGCTCGGGCGGCCGGCGCGCTGTGCTGCGGTATTCCTGCAGCAGGACATGGGCGTTGGCACCACCGAAGCCGAAGGAATTGACCCCCGCCACCAGGGCACTGCCGTCGTCCCGCGCAAGGCCGCGCGTCCGCGTCACGGCATCGAGCTGGAGGCCGGCGAAATCGATGTTGGGATTGGGCTTTTCGAGATGCAGGGTGGGCGGCACCTGGTGCTGGCGCAGCACCACGAGCGCCTTCATGAAGCCCGCCATGCCCGAGGCCGCCTCGAGATGGCCGAGGTTCGACTTGACCGAGCCGATCGGCAGCGGCCGGCCCTGGCGCCGCGCCTTGCCGTAGACGTCGCCGATAGCCTTGGCCTCGATCGGATCGCCCACCGGCGTCCCCGTGCCATGGGCTTCGACATAGTCGACATCGCCCGCATCGAGGCCGGAGCGGCGCAGCACGGAACGCATCAGCTCGGCCTGACCTTCCCAGCTCGGGATGGTGATGCCGGTCTTGCGGCTGCCGTCGGCATTGATGCCGCTGGCCAGGATGACACCATAAATGTTACAGCCCTCGGCCAGCGCGGCGTCGAGCGGCTTGAGCAGCAGGACGGCGCCACCCTCGGCCCGGACATAACCGTCGCCCTCGGCATCGAAGGGCCGGCACAGGCCGCTCGCCGAGAGCATCGAGGCTTTGGTGAAGCCCACGAAGGGATAGGGATGCAGCAGCATGTTGACGCCGCCGACCAGGGCGGTCGAGGCGGTGCCGGTGCGCAGCGTTTCACAAGCGTGGTGCAGGGCGACCAGCGACGACGAGCAGGCGGTATCGACCGCGACCGAGGGGCCGCGCAGGTCGTAGAAATAGGACAGGCGGTTGGCCGCGATGCTCAGCGTGCTGCCGGTCATCGAATGAGGGCCGATGGCCGAAAGGTCGTCCATCACCTGGACGCCATAGTCGAGCCCGGAAATGCCGACATAGACGGCGCAGTCGCTGCCCCGCAGGCGCGACGGCGGCAGCCCGGCATTCTCCATCGCTTCCCACGACAGTTCGAGCAGAAGCCGCTGCTGCGGATCCATCAGGGCTGCTTCGCGCGGCGAAATTCCGAAGAACCCGGCGTCGAAGCCACTCACATCGCCCAATGTTCCAGCCGCGAAGGTGATGCTGCGGCCCGGCTCGGAACGCCGCGGATGAACCAGAACGTCGGTCGCCCAGCGGTCGCGTCCCACCTCACCGACGACGCAACGACCAGAACGAAGAACCTCCCAGAATGCAACCTCGTCTTCAATTCTGCCAGGAAATCGAAGAGCAATACCTACGACCGCAATATCCGGCACTAATTTTTGCTTCACATACACCTCGGCTCAACTTCAAGAAACTGGGCTAAGCTTACTCTCGGAACAAACAATCTTATATTTGCGGCAAGATATCGTATCCGCCAGCCGGCAGGCAATCGCTTTTGGGAACTTCGCCGGCCCTCGCGAAATCATGGTAACACGGCGCCGCAGGCCCGCCGGGTGCGCTTCCCTTGCCAAATCAAGGCTCCCGGTCTATCAAGGTTTCGCCGTGGCGGGGCAGGCGGGGCGCCCAGGTCAGAAGGGCGAGAGCACAGGTGTGAGAACGCCTCGCAGACCGGCATACCGCGGATCGGACCCGCCGACTCACGCTGGCCTCGTCGGGAATCGGCCACGCGGCCCATGTCCGCGCGTGGGATGTCGTCAGTTGGGGGAGGTGGGGATCGGCCGATGCGTGGGACCCTGTTGAGCCTCCCGCCATGGCTGGACTTCCGCCGCGCCCTCCCGATCTCCCCCTCGCCTCTCCCGAATTCCGTCGATCTTCTGGGCGACGTCACTTGGTCGGCCGGCGAAGCGCTGCTCGCGCGTGCCGAGGCCGGCATGTCGCGGCTCGCGGCCGAGGGGCTGGCCGGCTGCTGGTGGGGTGCCGCGGCACCGGACGGGAATTTCGAGGCCCTGATGGTGATCGGGGCCGACGACGACCCCACCGAGGTGGCGGAGATGGTCGAGTCGGTGATCGACCACCAGCCCACGACCGCCCTGCTGCTCGTGCTGGTGGCGGCGCCCGCCAAGGCCGCGACGGAGCACCGTGGCGCTCTCGAATTGCTGCGCGCCCGGGGTGCCGTCGTCCTGCTGGGTGACCATGCCCCGCAAGGCCTGCTGGCGGCGGCGGCGCGCGTCCATGTCGTGGCCGACATGCTCGGCTTCATGGCGCTCATGGCCGGCCGGCAGGTAACCTGCCATGGTGGCCCTTTCTATGCCGGCTGGGGTCTGACGGACGACCGCATCCCCCGCCGCGGCAACCGCTCCCTGGCCGAAGTCTTCGCCGCCGAAGTGCTGCTGGCGACCGCCTATGCCGACCCCTACGACGGCACGCCGACCGGCTTCGAGGCATTCCTCGAGGTCGCCGCCCTGGCCCGCCGTCTCGACCGGGACAATCGCAAGGTGGCGGCCTTCATGGGCATGGCCTTCTGGAAGCGCGCCCGCATCGCGGAATTCTTCTGCTGCGGCGGACCGCCGGCGCCCTTTCTGGGCTCGACCGGGCGGGCCGTCTCGGTCGCAGCGGCGCGGGGCGGCGGCATCGCCGTCTGGGCATCGCGCGAGCCGGCGGATCTGGCACGCAAGGCGCGAGCGCAGGGCGTGCCGGTGATCCGGGTCGAGGACGGCTTCATCCGCTCCGCCGGGCTCGGGGCCGATTTCATCCCGCCCGCCTCGATCACCCTGGACAGCGACGGCCTCTATTTCGATCCCACACGGCCGAGCGGGCTCGAGCACATCCTCGACACGATCGAGCTCGACCCGGCCGAGCTGGCGCGCAGCCGGCATCTGATCGCCCTCCTGGTCGAGCGCAGCGTGACCAAATACGGCGCCGGGGGCCCGCCCTTCTGCGATCTGCCGGAAGGACGGCGCACCATCCTGGTTCCGGGCCAGGTCGAGGACGACCGCTCGGTTGTGCTCGGTGGCGCCGGCATCTATAGCAACATCGACCTGCTGCGCCGGGTCCGGGCCGACAATCCCGACGCCTTCATCGTCTACAAGCCGCATCCCGACGTCGACGCCGGACACCGGCCGGGCGCCGTCAGCGATGCCGAGGCGCTCCGCCTGGCCGACCGGCTGGTGCGCGGCGGCGCCATGGCGCAGCAGATCTCGGCCGTCGCCGAACTGCACTGCCTGACCTCCCTCGCAGGCTTCGAAGCCTTATTGCGCAACAAGAAGGTGACCACCTACGGCCACCCCTTCTATGCCGGCTGGGGCCTGACAGACGACCGCAACCCGCCGCCGCGCCGTGGCCGCCGCCTGAGCCTGGAACAACTGGTGGCGGGAACCCTGCTCCGTTATGCGCGTTATATCGATCCGTTGACCGGTCTGCCCTGCGGGCCCGAGACAGTAATCGCCCGGCTGGCCGACCCGGCGGCGAACCGACTCTCCGCCCTGGTGTGGTTCCGGCGCTGGCAGGGGCGGCTGACCCGTCCGTTCCGGCGCCTGTTCCGGCCTCGCCCCGAGCCCACCATCCCGTCGGACCTTTGATGACCGCCAAGCACTTCGTCTTCCTGCAGGGTATGCCGTCGCCGTTCTTCACGCGGATCGGCAACGACTTGGCGGCCCGCGGCCACCGGGTGACCGGGGTCAATCTCTGCTTCGGCGACTGGTATTTCTGGAAGGGTCCGGCGGCGATCAACTACCGCGGCACGCGGCGGGGCTGGCCCGCCTTCATCGGCCGCCTGTTCGAACGCGAAGGGGTGACCGACCTCGTCCTGCTGGGTGAGCAGCGGGCCTATCACAAGGTGGCGATCGCCGAAGCCAAGAAACGCGGCGTTCGAGTCACTGTGACCGACTTCGGCTATCTGCGGCCCGACTGGGTCACCCTCGAGGCCGACGGCATGGGGGGCAACTCCCTCTTCCCGCGCGACCTCGCGACCATCCGCCGTCTGGCGGAAGGCGCGCCGGTACCGAGGCCCGGCAGCCGCTTCGCCGACAGTTTCCGCACCATGGCGATCGGCGACCTGATCTACAGCTTCGGCAACATCCTGTTCGCCTGGGCCTTCCCCTTCTATCGCCGCTCGGACAAGCGGGCCAATCCCTTCGTCTATTTCCCCTTCATGGCGCGCCGCCTGATGACCACCAAGGCACGCCAGCGCGAGGCGGCCGAGCTGATGGCGCGCATGATCGCGGAAAAGCGGCGTTTCTTCTTCTTCCCGCTCCAGCTCGAGCATGATTTCCAGGTCGTCGCCTATTCACCCTTCGCCGACCTGCGCGAGCCGCTGCGCCGGGTGATCGCCTCCTTCGCCCGCCATGCGGCCGCCGACGATTGGCTGATGATCAAACCCCATCCCTGGGATCCCGGCCTGCGCAACTGGCGCAAGCTGACCCGGCGCTTCGCGGCCGAGCACGGCGTCGCCGACCGGGTCGCCTTCATCGACGGCGGCGTGCTGGGGGAGACCACCCGGGCCTCGGTCGGCATGGTCACGGTGAACAGCACCTCGGGCGTCACCGCGCTCGAAGTCGGGCGGCCGCTCAAGGTGCTCGGCCAGGCCGTCTACGACATTCCCGGCCTCGCCTTCCAAGGCAGCCTGGACGCCTTCTGGCAGAAGGCGACGCCGCCCGCGGCGGCCGACGTCCAGGCGTTTCTCGCGGCGATGGCGGCGACCATCCAGATCCGCGGTACCTTCTTCAGCGAACCGGGCCTCGGGGCCGCCACCAGGATCGCCGCCGAGCGGCTCGACGCCGGCCTCGTCGCCCAGCGGCTGATCGCCAAGGAAAGACCATGAACGTCGATCTCTACGACAGTATCGAGGCCATTCCGGCGGACCTGTGGGACGGCATTTCGCCGACCGCCTGGCGCACCCAGAGCCATGCCCTCTGGCGCGTGGTCGAACAGTCCGGACTGAACGATTTCGCCTATCGCTATGCGGTCCTGCGCGACGATGCGGGCACGGCGGTGGCCGCCGTCGCCTTCTACACGATCACCACCGACCTTGCGATCTTCGCGCCCGACTGGCTGCGCCGGCTGCTCGGCTGGATCCGCCGAGTGATGCCCGGCTTCCTCATGGTGCGGATGCTCGAATGCGGCACGCCGGTCACCCTGACCAGCCCGCCCTTCGTCATCGGCGACCGCCTGCCGGCGGAGCGGACGGTCACCGAGGTCGCCCGCTTCCTGCTGACGCTCGCCCGCAAGGAGCGCCATTTCCTGCTCGTGGTGCGCGATTTCGAGAGCAACGCCGATGGCCTGCGGCCCTATCTGAAGGCGCTCGGCTTCCATTTCGTGCGCAGCCTGCCGAACACCTATCTCGACATCGTCTGGCCGAGCTATGACGCCTATCTCGCCGCGATGAAGAGCTATTTCCGCAGCAAGGTGACAAAGCACATGCGCCGCAACGAGGAAGCGGGCGTACGCCATGTCCTGGTCGACGATTTCGACGACTTGGCGGAAACCCTGTGCCGGCAATGGATGGTGGTGCACACCCAGGCCAGCGAATTCCAGCGCGAAGTGCTGACCGAGACCTTCTACCGCCGCTTCTCGCGCGAACTCGGCGCCGATACCAAGGTGCTGCTGTTCTACCGCCGCGACGAACTGGTCGGCCACGCCCTGCTGCTGCGCGACCACGAATTGCTGCGCTGGATGTATTTCGGCCGCGAAGAGGCGGTCAACGACAGTCTCTACATCTACGTTGGCCAGACGGTGATCCGGACCGCGATCGAGATGGGCGCCAACAGCATCGAAATGGGCCTGACCACCTATCCGGTGAAACTGGACATGGGCGCCAGGGTCGAGCGCCTGGACCTCGGCCTTCGCGCGCCGTCCTGGATCATCAATCCCTTCGTCGGCATCGGCTACAGCGTGATGAACACCGTGCCCGAAATCGTGGCGCGCGACGTGTTCAAGAGCGGCGAGGCCGAGGCGAAGCGCAGCCGCCGCACCGAGGCCACCGTGCCCGCCGAAAAGGCACCCTCGTGAGGGCCGCGATATGAGTTTGGCGGCGGGCGGCGCCAGGGCCCTGGTCACCGGCGGCACCGGCTTCGTCGGCGGCCACCTGCTGAACCGCCTGACGGCGGAGGGCTGGTCGGTCCGGGCATTGGTACGCGATCCCGCCCGGCTCGGCCCGGCAGCGGCCGGAATCGAGGTGGTGACCGGCGACCTCGGAGACCTCGAAGCGCTGAAGCGGGCCGTCACCGGCTGCGAGGTGATCTTCCACTGTGCCGCCAATGTCGCGACCTGGGGCCGCTTGGCCGACTATATGGCGGTCAACCGGCAGGGCGTCGCCAATCTGGTCGATGCCGTCGCGGCCGCCGGGCCGCCGCTGCACCGGCTGGTGCACCTTTCGACCGTCGACGTCTACGGCTACCCGGTCGCCCCTTGCGACGAGACGGCCCCTCTCGACGGCGCCGGCTTTCCCTATGGCGAGAGCAAGCTCGCGGGCGAAATCCTGCTGCGCACGCGGGCGGCGACCCTGGGTCTGCCGGTCACCGTGCTGCGCCCGGCCAACATCATGGGGCCGCAGTCGCAATTCGTCGCCCGCATCGGCGCCGAATTGCGGAACGGCCTGATGCTCATGATCGACGGCGGGCGGGCCAATAGCGGCTTCACCGATGTCGACAACCTGCTGGACCTCATGCTCTGGGCCGCCGAGGCGGAGGCGGCGCGGGGCGAGTGTTTCAACGTCCGCGACCAGTGCGACGTCGATTGGGCCACCCTGCTGACCCGGCTGCGCAGCCTGATCGGCGGCCGCGGGCGGATCCTCGACCTGCCCTTCGCGGTGGCCGAGGCTTCGGCCCGCGCGCTCGAACTCGCCTATCGCCTGCGGCCCGGGCGGGAGCCCCTGCTGCACCGCCTGCTGGTCCGCATGTTCGGGCGCACCTGCGGCCATTCGGCGGAGAAGATCCGCCGCGCCAGCGGGCTGCGCGACCGGATCGATTTCGACGCGGCGATGGCACGCTCGGCCGCCTGGTTCAACGGGACGACACACTGACCCGGCTGGCCGGGCTCTTGTCCGTGGCCCTCGGCACGCCTACCTCCCCTTGACCGTCCGGCTCGTGGACGCGCACCGTAATTTTTCGGGTCGCTGCGGCGAACTTGTCTATGCACGCCGGGCCGGACCGGCGCGGTATGGAGAGATGCCATGAACGTTTGTACGATTCCCCAGGGCCGCGGGCTGAAGCCGGCGGAATTTCCCGATCCCGCCTTGGACATCGCGGCAGGTGCCGCCGAAGTGCAGGAAGCGGTACTGGCGGGCGGCTGCTTCTGGTGCACCGAGGCGGTCTATCGCGCGGTCGACGGCGTTCTCGAGGTCGCCCCGGGCTATGCCGGCGGCACGGCGGAGACGGCCGACTACCGCACCGTCTGCACCGGCTCGACCGACCACGCCGAGGTGATCCGCGTGCGCTTCGACCCGCGCCGCACCTCCTATGGCCGGCTGCTCAAGCTGTTCTTCTCGGTCGCGCACGACCCGACGCAGCTGAACCGCCAGGGCAACGACGTCGGCCGCCAGTACCGATCGGCCGTCTTCTATGCCGACGAGGCGCAGCGCCGGGCCGCGGCCGCCTATATCGAGCAGCTGACCCGGGCCGGCGCCTTCACGGCCCCCGTCGTGACCACGCTGGAGCCACTGAACGGCTTCTTCGAGGCCGAGGCCTATCACCACGACTATGCGGCGCGGAACCCGTACCAGCCCTATATCGCCCATGTGGCGCTGCCCAAGGTCGAAAAGCTGAAGGCTTACTTCCCTGGGCAGCTCAAGCAGGGCTGAGACTTACTGGACGCCGGCGGCGGCCTGGCCGCCGGCCCCCACCGCAACCGGCGGCAGCACGCCGGGCGACGCCTTGACGCCGGCATTGGCACCGGCGGCAACACCGGCACCACCCTGGGTCAGGCCCGAGGCGACAGTGCCGGCGGCGGCCTTCGCCGTGCCGACCCCGGCCCGGGCGGCATCCGTGGCCGCGCCGGTGGTACGATCGACGGCCGCGCCGGTTGCCGCCGTGGGATCCACCACGATGTCGGCATCAGCGGTACCGCTGCTGCCGGCAGCGCCGCCATTGGCGCCCAGGGCGGCAGTGCCGCCACTGGTCGAGGCACCGGCGCCGACCTGGGCCGAGGTCCCCGCGGGACCCTGGAGCTTGGCCTTGGCATCGAGTTCCTGCTGGCGGCGCAGGGCTTCGGCGGGATCAGCCGAAAGGCCGCCGCCGAGGCCGGCCCCGACGCCGAGCGGGCCACCGACCTGGCCGCTGCCCGACAGGCCGAGCGGCCCGGCATGGGCAGCGCCCGCCAAGACGAGGACCGGTACGCTGGCACTGAGAAGACCGATGAGGCTGTAGCGCAAGATGCACTCCCTGTGGAAGAGAGACCACGTGGGTCTCGAGCATGAAATGCGTCAGAGATGCTCAGTGTTCCCTGACGATCGCGCCCCCGGCTCCACTAACGGCGACAGTCGATCGCTCCGATGATTTGCGGCTGTGGACGGATTTACGCCACCGCCCGAAGCTGCACGAAGGTAAATACATGAAACGTGGGCGGAAGGATTGCCCTTCCGCCCTTATTCGAGCGGGCGAGGCCCCGGCTCAGGAACCGCCGAGCGCGGCGAGATCGCCGATCGGGGCCGGCGCGGCCGGCAGCGCATCGGTCAATCCGGTCGGATCGGCGAGCGCGGTCAGCCCATCGAGCGGCGAGGCGCCGGCACCGCCGGTGATCTGGCCGACCACATCCTGAACGGCACTGGCCGGATCGCCGGCAGGCAGGCCGGTCAGCGCCGGCAATCCACCCGGCGCGGGCAGGTCGCCACCCGCCGAACCAGCACCCAACAAGGTCTCTTCGAGCAGGGCGACGACACGGGTGACCGTCTCCAGCGTAGCGCCGGGCAGCATCACGACGCCGGCCAGCACAGCCGAAAGACCGCCCGGCAGCGGCGGCGCACCGGGCAGTGCGCCTGCCCCCGGCAGCGCCGAGGTGAGATCGGTCAGCGCCGAAGCATCCGGCAGGGACCCGCCACCCGGCAGCGCCGAGGCCAGATCGGTCAGCACCGAAGCATCCGGCAGGGACCCGCCACCCGGCAGCACCGAGGTCAGATCGGCCAGGGCCGAAGCATCCGGCAAGCTCCCGGCATCCGGCAAGCTCCCGGCACCCGGCAGGCTTCCAGCCCCCGGCAGCGACGGCAGCCCGCCCGAGGGCGACGGCAGGGCCGAGGTCAGGGCGTCCAGCCCGGGCAGACTATCGGCGCCCGGCAGCGAGAGCGAGCCCGTGACCGGCACCGGCAGGCTGCCCGTCCCTGGCAGCGACGGCATCCCACCCCCTGCCGACGGGAGGCCCGAGGCCAGCGAGCCGGGATCCGGCAGGCCGCTGCCGCCCGGCAGCGAAGGCGCCCCACTGCGGGCGCTGCTGATCGCGTCGCCGATCGCCTGGGCCGTAGCCCCCGCCTGGTCGGCGCCGAGACCGCCGGAGCCGAGGCCCGGCAATTCGTTGGCGAAGCTGCGGAACGGCAGATCGACGCCACCGCCGTTGGCCGGACCGCCGATATCGAGGCTGAAGGAGGCATCGCCGCTGGCCGAGGCGCCACTGCCCGCCGGGCCACTGGCCGACCCGCTCACCGAACCTTTGCCCGTGAGCGTGCCGAGGGTCTGGGCCAAGCCCATGACATCGCCCCCCAGGTGCACGCCGGCCCCGGCACTGCCGCCGCCGGCCGAACCGGCACTGCCGGACCCGCTGCCGCTGCCGCCGAGCGAGAGGCCGAGGGGCCCCGCCTGGGCGACCCCGGCGAGTGCGAGCAACGACGCGCCCGCCAGGAGAAGTCGAGCCGACTTCTTATAGATCTTGTTGTTCATTGAAGGCTCCCGATCGATAAGTGCCCTCCCCGGCACTTCACGATCAGAAAAGCCCGTTCTAGCTGACCAAAGGCTGACGGTCGGGCGGCGCAGCCCGACCATTTGCCCCGAATCCCGTCCTACGTGTCAGTCTGCGCCCTGAATGGCGGGATTTCGCCCTATTGCGCCCCCGCAGAAGCCCCGGGGCGGAGGAATTCTTCCGCTGCGATGGCAAAATTCAAGTTCTGCGTGTCGCGCAACATGAAAGTGGTGATGCCGATCAGGTTGCCGCGGGCGTCGAACAGGCCGCCACCGGAGGAGCCGGGCGAGATCGGCGCACTGGTCTGGACATATTGCTGGCCCTCGTGCCGGCGCTTGCCCGAGACCAGGCCCTCGCCCAGCGTCAAGTCGAGACCGGAAGGTGCGCCGATCGTATAGGCGCGCTCGCCCACGGCGACATCTGAATGGCTGCGGATCGAGACGAAGGTCGGCAGGTCCGGCTTGTCGACGCGGAGAATGCAGCGGTCGCCGTCGACGTCGCGGAGCTTCACCGTGACCGGGCGCAGGTCCGACATGTCGTCGCTCCGGAAGATGCCGAAGAATTCCTGGCCCTCCAGCACATGGCAATTGGTGAACAGGTGCTGGGCCGTGACCGCCACGGCCGAGCCCTGGCTGTAGCCATCCTCGAGATAGGGCTGGCCGTTCCGCATGGGGGCGGCGACCACCACCCAGACCGCGTCCTTCACCTTCTGGAAGACCCCGGCGGGATCGAGCGTCTGGGTCGCCACCGGCATGGGCAGGGTCGGCAGCGAGACCTGGTCGATGCCGCCGTCCGCCTGCGGCGGGCGCTGGGGCTGGGGGCGTTGATCGGGGCGCGACGGCGGCGCCCGCGGCTCGTCCGGGGTCGCTTCGGCGCTGTCGGAGCCGCCTTCGGTGCTGCCGACCTGGGCCTCGTTCTTGGCGTAGACGCCCATCTCGGCATCGGCGGGCGGCGCTTCGGGCGGGCCGAGGGGGTCCGGCACGTCGAATTCGCTCATGATCGCGGCGACCAGGCCCGCATTGCTGGCCGCGTCGGCGGTCGGATAGAAATAGGTGACGCCGACGATGCCGTTGACACGCCGCTCCACCCGGCCGGAATAGCGGGTGGCGCCGTCGGCCCCTTCGTAGGTGAAGCCGGTTGCGGTCTGTTGCGCCTGGGTCACCCGCTTCTGGCCGTCCTGCAGGCCGCGCACGGTATCGTAGAGGGTCTTGAACTGGGCATCGTTCATCGGATCGAGGATCTCGATCTCGAGCCGCCGGCTGCCATCGGCGCTGGACAGGATGCGGCCGCCGTTGTCGCCCGGTTTCGTCTTGGTCAGCAGCACGGCCGGGTAATCGACCCGGAAGCCCTTGTCCTGGTTGGTATAGGCGGTCCAGCCCACCTTGGCGCGGGCCGCCGCGGCACCGCGCAGGAGCTGCACGAACTGGTCGTCGGTGAGCTGGCCGGTGACGCGCGCGCCGATCGATTTCTGGAACGCCTTCACCGCGCTTGCGGTGGCACTGTCCATCTGGCCGCTGGCGATTCCGGTATAGAAGCCGGCCCAGATCAGGCTGAGCTGCAGAAGGCGGGGGTCGCGGCCCTGTGCGATATCGGTGAAACCGTTGCTGTCGTCGCCCTCGATCGAGCCGCCGGAGGCGGGCGGCGTCGCCGGCGCCTCGGGCCGCGGCCGCGAGGGCCTGAGCGAGCCCTTGGAATCGTCGGCCGAGACCGGCACGGCCCCGAAAGCCACGATGAACGCCGCCAGCGCGGCCGTCGCACGACGCAGATGAATTGCCATGAAAAGCGCCCGCTCCCATTCCCCCACGGCCGCCAGCCTAAGCGAAGCCCAGGCCGCGGCCAATCCCCGAGGGCGCCATTATCGCGCGATTCCGGACGCCCGGGTGTGATCCGCACCATTGTCTCGCATCCGCCAAGATGTTCGGCTAGTTTGCCGATCCGAAGGGTCCCCGCATTGGGGCGGTGCCGCCGCCCGGCGGTACCGGCGGGCGGCCCCAATCCGATCTCTATGCAGGACCCACGAGAGGGGAAATGATGAACAAGATTGTCCTTGGCGCCGTGACGGCCGTTGTGGTCGGCGTGGGGGCTGCCGCCGGCTGGTATTTCCTGGGCAAGGAGAGCGGTCCGGGTGTCATGACCACCGGCACCGCGCCTGCGCTCGATTGCAGCACGATAAAGGCCGATGTCGACGCCACCCTCGCCGCCCTGCCGCCCGAGCTGAAGGCGACCTATTCCGGCCTCGAGTGCAGCGCGCAGAAGTTGCTCTTCGCCGAGCTGCGTTTCGGTGTCCTGGGTGCCGGCGGCACCGAGGAAGGCGCCGTCAAGCTGAGCGCCGTGGTGCTCGACAATCCCTTCGCCGCCAATGCGAAGAAGATCTTCAACGCCGCCTCCTATCCCGCGGGCCAGGCGCCCTCGGCCGAGCGCCTGGCGCTCGCCGGCCATCTGACCGCGGCCAAAGTGACGATCGGGCCGGAAGCCGGCGGCGGCGTCTCCTTCGAGAATCTCGATATCGCCGATCTCGGCGCGCGCCAGTTCGCCAAGGCGCCACCGGCCACGCTGGCGGCGCTGGGCACCCTCGCCCCGGCCGATCTCGCAGACCTGCTGCAGGCCTTCTCCTTCTCGTCCTTCGGCTTCAAGAACGTGGCCGGCGGCCCGCAGGGCTCCGAACCCGTGCTGCACATCGCCTCGATCGTGCTCTCGGCCTTCGACGGTGCCAAGCTGGGCGGCCTCGACGTCACTTCGGTCTCGGCCAAGCCGGAAGCGGGTGCTGCGGGCGGCGTCACCATCGGCAGCCTGTCGCTGAAGGGGATCGGCGTCGCCGATCTCGCCACCCTGCTCTCCTCGGCCGGCGGCATGGCTTCGACCGATGCCGAGAGCGTCAAGCTGCTGCTGGCGATCAGCGCCGACCAGGCGACCTTGAAGGACTTCCAGGCCTCGGGCTTCGCCGGGCCGGACGATCAGGTGAAGCTCGCCACGGTCGACATCCAGGCGCTGAAGTCGCTCGCCTTCCAGAGCGTGACGGTGCAGGGCCTCGAAGGCTTCTCCAGCGAGGCGGACGTCGCCTTCAAGCTGGGCAAGTTCACGATCACCGGCGTCGACGTCGGCTCCGCCCTGCAGACCATGGCGGCCGGCGGCGACCCCGATTACTCGAAGCTGCGCATCGACGGCTACGAGATCTCGGATCTGTCGAT
>Ga0265297_10001984_pt1 | contig 43994 bp, 50 predicted proteins | sample Munlanlwell13791_FD_192502 | JGI IMG/M metagenome (GOLD analysis project Ga0265297, IMG submission 192502) | Leachate microbial communities from a municipal landfill in Southern Ontario, Canada - Leachate well 137-91 | ecosystem: Engineered > Solid waste > Landfill > Unclassified | place... | reverse complement strand
CTACACGGGTATCTAATCCGTTTTGCGCCCCTGGCCTTCATCCCTCACTGTCAGATTCGTCCTCGTAAGGTGCCTTCGCTAAATTGTTAGTCCACCGAAGATTAACGTATTTTACCACTACCTCCAGCGTACTCCTTACGTCTACCGATCTCTAGTTCGCCAGTATCTCCCGCTCGCCCAACGCTTGAGACGTTGGATTTCACAAGAGACTTAACAAACAAGCTACGGATGTTTTAGACCCAATAATGGGATGCAACTTGGACTGCCGGGATTACCGCGGCGGCTGGCACCGGTCTTGCCCAGTCCTTATTCCTCCACGTTTTTGCGGTGAAGAAAAGTATTTCAAAAAGAAATACACTTTGGTTCGCTTTGTCACACTTTCGTGCATTGCAAAAGATTCGCGACTGCTGCACTCCGTAGAGCTAGGAATAGTGTCTCAGATTCCTTCTCGGGGCGACTCCGCCAAGAGCCCCTATCGATCATCGCCTTGGTAGGCAGTTACCCCACCAACTAGCTAATCGACCGCAGTCTCATCCTTAGGCGTTGCCTTTTAAGGTATGCGCATTCCAGCGCTTCACCTCTATTAAGTATTAGCCACAGTTTCCCGTGGATATCCTTAACCTAAGGGCAGATTAACTACGTGTTACTGAGCAGTTCGCCGACATTGCTGTCAGACTTGCATGTCTAAGCCCAAACCAAATAGCTGCATCCTCCAGCAGGATAAACTGGAATTAAACAATATGTAATCGTCGATTTTCGACGTACAAATCCTATTGCTTCCAAAAGATTAAAGGTAACCTCTTGAAATTTGCCATCTTATCAGATGTCTACTTATTATAAAATTAGAAAGATCGCTCCATTGCTTTAAGACATAAACTAGAACTAACATCATCACACCAAATCCTCGATTTGGCACTCATTCTAGCCTCAAAAATGTAAATTGAAGCTTTGGATATTATCTCCAAAGTTTTCATATTATATTCGAGAAAAATGACTATTTAAACTTTGCGGGAAGAGATGTCGACGGAGAAGTAAAATTATTATGCAGAGCTTGAAGTTATAAGTCCTATTACGTGAAAGATTCTACTCTCTCCTTCAATTCTTATTGGATTTTTCTCTATCCTGCCCGTATTCTTGCAATAAACTTCCATTACTTTTGATTTATAATTGGCGCCCAATAAACCAACCGAATCTACTAACCTGCTCGTTTGTATCGCCATCCAATCAAAAAGAGTATTAGTGTCACCTCGTCCTTGAAGTCTTCGAACAGTGCCAATATATGTAAATCCATTAGAAGCATCAATGCTAATTATTTCTTCAGCCATAATTCAAATAACAGTCTTCTCTATTTAAACTTTATTACTCCAGAATTACACTTCATCCAAATTAAAATCCAGATCTTCATCAGAAATATTAATATCATCACCAACAACATCCGCTCGACTTTCTTTTCTAATCCTTTCTTCTCTTTTTTCTCGCGCTCGTTTCATGTCAACTAAGTCATTCAGCGTGACATTTGTTAAATCCGTTCGTCTCGAAAAATCAAGCTCTCCTTTTGAAAGTCTGTTTAACTTTTCTTTTTTTTCGTTAGATACGCCAAGTTTCTCAGGTTCTTCAATTTTTTTCAGGGGTTCGTTTTCGTCTTCAAACTTTTTTTCGGCAACTTTGATTCCGATTTTCTGTCCAACTTCCTGTAAAATTTTATATTCATCCTCTTTTGTTTTTATCGCAACTAACGGTTCGTGATTTTTCAAAAGCTTCACGCCCAAAAACGATTCAATCTTAAGAAAAATTTCTTTGAAATTTTTGGGCAATTTTCCCTGTTCAATCTGATTAATAACATCAGCAGAAACCCCAACCCCATGAGCAAGCTGCGAAGTTGTCATTTTTCTTCTTCTCCTTTCTATTTTTATAACCCAGTTATAATCATAAACAACTTCTTCGTTTGATTGTCTTTTTTCCGGCATCCTTAGTTTGGACAAATTTCTCTGAACAATCGATTGGTCTGGGCTTATATCCGTTATTTCTCGTCTCCCCGACATGCGCTCCATTCTTTCACGGACACTATATCTTTTATCGGCATCTTCAAGTTGTTTCATTGTAGGTTTTTTTATTATTGGCATGCCTTCCCGCTCAGCACAAAACTCACAAATCATCACAACGCCGTCTTCCGAAATTCCTTTGAACAACTCAACTTCATCACCACTTTTTCTACATACGCTGCATCTCATGCACTATAGAGAAACTTCTCGTTTTTAAAGAATATTGTAATCTGATGTATAGGTTTGAGTCATCTTCGGAATGCAAATCTTTTGCTCCCGATAAAATTTATCCAAAAAGAAAACATTATAGCAAATAACTGCGCAATTAAATAATTTATTCCAACAAACTCAGTAAAAAAATACAGCAAACTGACATTTATCACAAATGCGATCATCGCCGTCACAAAAAAAATCGAATAACGATTAAAATTTTTTCCTTTCGAAGTTTCTTTGAATGTCCAAAACTTATTGAACAAAAAATTGCTGGTAACTGCCACTAAAAACGCGAAAATTGCAGAAAAAATATAATAAATTCCTGCGAATTCCGTTAGCAAAAACAAAACAATCAAATGAATCGCGGTGCCGCTTAACCCGACAACCCCAAATCTAATGATATATCTAAAATTTCTTTTAAGCAAATCCATAGTCATGAAATCGTACTTTAATCAAATCAACAAGCATGTTAAAACCGTCCTTTATCAGGCTTACTTTTGAATTATCATTTTCTTTCCATTTGACAGGAATTTCCTTGATTTTAAAGCCCAATTTCCTCCCTATGTATAATATTTCCGAATCAAATGCAAAATGATCAATTATTTTCTTTCCAAAAATTTTTCTTGCTATATCTTTTTTGAACATTTTTATTCCGCATTGCGGGTCCGAAACATTCAATGGTAAAATCAAATTACTAAAAAAAGAAAAAATTCTGCCGCTTATTTTTCTTATCAAAGTTCTTTTCGCTTTATGATTTTTTCGCGTTCCTATGACTATATCAAAATTCTTATATTCTAAAAAATTTTTCGTTTCTTCTAAAGGCGTCGCCAGATCCGCATCAAAAAATATTATATACGGAAATCGTGCCATAAACACCCCTTGATTGACAGAATAACCTTTGCCAAGGTTTTCACGTTTTTCATTTTGGATGATTTCCCTCTTCCCTCTTTTTAGTTTCCTTACAATATCATAACTATTATCAGTGCTTCCGTCATCGACAATAATAATCTCAAAATTTTTTATTGTTTTATTTTTTTTAAAATAATTATATACACTCGAAATATTTTTTTTAATCACCCGTTTTTCATTATAGCAGGGCACAATAATCGAAATATCCATTCTTATTCAATAACTAATTAGTTTTAAATATTTGTAAAAATTAAAAAACATATGAATAAAAATATTTTGTATATATTATTGCTTTTTTTAACAAGCATTATTTTATTCTACGAACCTTTAACATCGGGATTGCCTCTTGGCATTGACACTCTCGGACATTTAAGTAAAGTTTCTTACATCAAAGAATATCCTTTTGCAAGTTGGGATATGTCATGGTACTCCGGAACTCCTTTTTTGAAAATATATTCCCCATTATTTTACTATTTGGCTGCAATATTCCCTTCTCCGGTTTCCGCGGGAAATTATCTAAGTTTCGCAAGCATTTTACTTAGCTCAATCGGGATATATTTATTTCTTAATTATAAAACTAATGATAAACGAATTTCCTTTTTGGGAGGGTTAAGTTTTTTGACGGTTTTGAGTATATCTTATTATTGGATAAGCACGGGGAACTTGCCTTATTTTTTTGCTCTGTGGACAATCCCATTTTTTTTGTACTTTTTAGAAAAATCAGTCAATGAAAAAAAGAAAATTTATTTTATTTTTTGTTCATTAATATTTTTTATTGGGATTCTCGCCCATATTATTATAGGATTTTTAATTGGACTAATTGTGATTTTAAGATTTTTGATGGAAGGGCTTACCATCCATAATTTTAAAAAAATTTTATTATATGGAGCAATTCCAGTTTTGCTTTCTTCTTTTTGGCTTGTCCCATTTTTAAATTATATAGGCTCTCCCGAAACAAATCTTGGCTATATACCGCCTATTCTTTTTCTCTTTGGATTCGGCAATTGTTGCTGGGGATTGCAAGCAGGAGGGATTGGAGTATTATTTTTTTTATTTATCCCCGCCTTGTTAATTTTCTTTTTAAAAAAATATTGGAAAGATAAATTGCCATTATTTTCCTTGGCCGCCTTAATACCCCTGGGGTTTCTGCTTTTCGGAGGACTTGGGAACAAATATCCTTATGGGGTTGATCCTGTAAGATTTGTTATTCCATTTTCGTTTTTCTTAATATTTTTTATAGCGTCAGTTATTCACAAGACCGAATTATTAAAAAGCAAGATCTTTTTATCTTTTCTAATTTTAATTTTAATAATAGGGGTGACCTGGAATTATAAAATAATAAATAAAAATTTCGAAGATTATTCTTATTCGGGGCACGGAAGCAGATTAGAAATAATACAAGAAGTAATAAGTAGTCCCGATTTCCCAATCCATAACGAATTCACAAATTATCGTTTTGGAACGTCAAGATATGTTTTTGGCGAAACAATAAATTATTTTTATCCAAAGGTTTCGCACAATTTTGGGTACCAAGATTTGGGAATGTTAAATCCAGTAATTCACAATGACTTCATATATACGATCTGGCATTCAGAAGACATAGAAAAATCCGTTTGGTATTTAGACTGGTTCGGAATCAAATATTTTGAAGGCACAAACAAAGATTCTATCGACAAATTCAGGAAAGACGAAAGATTCAGGGAAATAAAAAATTTCTATAATGATGGATATTCTTTCACATTATTCGAATATAAAAATGCAAAAAAAATTGTTTCTCTGGTAAACGATCTTAATAGCACGCACATCGGAGCAGAAAAAAGTTGCTTGGTTCAAAGAACGCATCCGGATAAAGTTATCGTAACTTTTGAAAATTTCGAAGAAGATGATGCCGTCGTTTTCAAAGAATTTTTTGATAAAAGTTGGCGCGCAAAAGATTATTCATCTCAGGAAAAATTAAAAATCATCAAAACTGATACGGGGTTTATGGCAGTATACCCCAAATCAAATGGAGTAATATTTTATCAGAAAAAAACCTTGGCTGAAATCATGGGTATTTTTTTAAGTATAATCAGCGTCATAATCCTAATTTTTGTCAGAGGAAGGAATTATTAAATCATCGTACTCATAAATAACTCTTTCATTATTAATTATCACAGAAGGAATTTTTTCAACGCCATATTTCTCAATCAAAATTTTTAAAGAAGTAATTTCCTGATTCGCCGAAATAGGTAAAAGCACAGAATTAGGATTTTCGTTTTTATAATCCAATAATTTTCTCGACCAAACACTCTGTGCCGCTTTTTTATTTACGCCTTCCGGATTATACTCATACAAATATACTATTAAATCATAATTCTGGCATTTGTCGATAGCATTAGAGTTACTTATCCATGCAAGTGTTCTCAGCATATCATATTTTTTATGTAAAATTTTTATGCTTTCAGTTAATTTCCCCGATTCTTCATATTCTTCAAGCAATTTTGCTTCTTCAAAAACCTTGTCTGCGAACTCTATGTTCTTTTCTCTTAAAATTTCACAACTAAAATTTTCTTTCGAAAGTTCGACTAAAGCTATTCCATCCATTAAGCTGACCTCTGAAAGAGTGGAATAGTCATTTAATTTGTTAAAATTGCTTTGTTCAATATAAATTCCGACAAGAAACCCAACTAAAAACACAAAAATAGTTACTATCAAAGCTTCCCAAAAAACATGTTTTCTACTTTTCAACATTACCATTTCTCCTCTCTTTTTATATATTTATAAAAAGATATTATCAGCAGTGGCGGATACATTAACAGATAAAATATCGAGTATATAAATATGTCGCGAATTTTTGTCCTGTCATATTCTCTTTCCCTTGAATAGGCGAGCGCGATTATTGTGAATACAAAGCCAAGAGAAAAAAGTAGTAATCCAAATAAAAATAAAATACTTGGATTTAAACTTATTTCTTCAAATCTTAAAATAGAAATGTTTGCAGCAATCGAATATTTTGCTATTAGGAATTTTGTTATAAAATAATTAATTGCTCTATAAACCAATAAAAATAATCCCGCAAGACCCAAAAACCAAGATAAAACAAAAAATGGAAGAATAAATTTGCCAAGCATTCCACATTTTAAAATCTTTTTGCTGTATTTAGCAACAGTTTGAACACCTCCGATATTCCAACGAATTCTTTGTCTCCACCATTCATTGAACTTTTCCGGGACAATTGAATATATATTTGCAAGAACAGCCATTTGAACTTTCCATCCTTTTGCTACAAAGTGCCAGGTTATTTCAATGTCTTCGGTAAGATTTTTATAATCAAAACCACCAACGTCATCAAACGCCTTTTTTCTGTATATGCTCAAAGGTCCGTTCGTTACATAAATAGAGTCAAGAAACCCAAGCAATTTTCTGGTAAATGCAATAATTTTATATTCTATGGATTGGATTTTTGAAAGCATATTTTTTCTATTTTCTACAAGGACTCTCGATGTCACAGCCCCCATCTCATTATCGTTAAAAAAACCAACCATGTTCGATATGGCATTTTTTTCCGGGAAAGAATCGGCATCACTAAAACCTATAAGTTCTGTTTTTACAAATTTTGCTCCATAATTTTTTGCCCCCGCCGCCCTTCCTGTGTTCGTCGGAGTTTGAACCACCATAATTTTAGGATATTTTTTCGCATAAGCCTTTATTATATCAAACGAATTATCCGTAGAGCAATCATCTACTATGATTATTTTTTCGAGTCCGGGGTACTCCGAAGCGAGAAGGGCTTCAATATTTTTCCCTATACTTTTTCCTTCATTGTAACACGGGACAACTATGCTTAAAGAAAAAATTTTCTTCGGCTTGATGATTTCATAAATTTCTTTTCTGTTTTGAATGTAAGTTAATACGTAAATAAAAAGAAAATAGAAAGCTATAAAAGTATAAACCAAATAGAGGACAGTAAGCCATTGCATTATGCAAACAGAATTTCAGATATATTGTTTGCATCTCGCGTTTTCGAAGAAAACAAGACAATCTTTCTCTCTGCCTCCGACATTTTATGTATCATTATGCAAACAGAATTTCAGATATATTGTTTGCATCTCGCGTTTTCGAAGAAAACAAGACAATCTTTCTCTCTGCCTCCGACATTTATGTATCATTTGTCCCTTCTTTCTTTTTGTTATACACATTAAAATATTCATAAAATTCTTCACTTAAAGAAAGCTCATTTGTGTGTCCGTCTTTTTTTACTACAACAAGCCCAAGTTCCCGAAACTTTTTGATATGGTCATAAGATTTATTCCCTCGTATTTTTATGACAACAGATTGTTTTATCGGTTGTTTATACGCAATCACGGCAAGAGTTTCCTGTTCGGCTTTCGTGAATTCCGTGTTCCCAGCCGCAAGACGATTAATTAAATAGTGATATCTTTCCGAAACATCCATTTTCCAGGATTCATTTCTATTTACAATCCTTATAACGCCCATAGAATATTTTTTCTGCAGATTGCATAGAATATTTTTCAGCATCGTCGAATTAAGTTCAGTCAACATTGAAAGTTCTTCTAAATTAAGAAACCTTCCAGATATGAAAAGCGCCGCCTCTACTTTTTGCTCGTTCTCGATTTCCTTCGACTCAAACTCGTTCTCGATTTCTTCTGCTGTGTGAGCACTTATAGTAAGACAATCTTTTAGCTGTCTCTCGGCCATTGGTTTTTCAGCAGAAGGAATCTGAGGTTGATAATGAATAAAATTTTCTTCTTTTGCTCCTTCCTGCCGATTTAAGTTTTCATCAGGCTCATTTTCCATAACTTTACGAAGAGGTCGGGATTTTTAAGTCTTGGGGGAACGAATCTAAATCTATAAAAACTATATACCTTTTTTATTAGAATGCAACTAAAAAAGATTTCAGACTATGAATGGGAAATCCCGATCGAAAACGGGATGAAAGTTCCAGGAAGAATTTTTGCCAGCGAAGAACTCCTTGATAAAATGAAAAAAGATAAATGTATTGAACAAATAAAAAATGTCGCAAAACTTCCAGGAATCTTAAAAGCAAGTTTTGCAATGCCAGATGCTCATCAGGGATACGGTTTCTCAATTGGCGGCGTTGCGGCTTTTGACATCGACAATGGAGTGATCAGCCCAGGTGGCGTAGGTTATGACATAAATTGTAGCGTAAGACTTCTTGCAACAAACCTTACAAAAAGTAACATAAAAGGGAAAGAAAAAGAAATTTTGCATTCACTTTTTAGAGCAATTCCTTCAGGAGTCGGCAGGGGAAGCAAGTTAAAAATTGATAAAAATGAACTTAATGAAGTTTTAACTGAAGGTGCACAATGGGCTGTTAAAAAAGGATTCGGTTTTGAAGAAGATTTTTCGCGCACAGAAGAAAACGGGATGATGTCTAATGCAAATCCAAAAGCCGTTTCGCAAAAGGCCAAATCAAGAGGATTGCCTCAGCTTGGGACGCTTGGCGCAGGAAATCATTTTTTAGAAATACAATTTGTGGAAAAAATTTTTGATGAAAAAATAGCAAAAATTTTCGGGTTAAAAAAAGATCAATTAACTATCATGATTCATTGCGGTTCACGCGGACTCGGCCATCAGGTAGCTTCAGATTATATTAAATTAATGGATGAAAAATATGGACATCCATCTTTTGACAGGGAACTTGTAAATGCTCCGATAAAATCCGAATTAGGAGAGGCTTATTTTTCTGCGATGGCAGCTTCAGCAAATTTTGCTTTTGCAAATAAACAAATTATTACTCACTGGATTCGCGAAGATTTAAAAAAATATTTTCCAGACTTCAAAGCCGAAGTGGTCTACGATGTCTGTCATAATATTGCAAAATTTGAAAAGCATTTAATTGACGGTCAGGAAAAAAAAGTTCTTATTATGAGAAAAGGCGCCACAAGAAGTTTCGGTCCCGGGAAAAACGAAATCCCAAAAGATTATCGCGAAGTCGGACAGCCTGTTTTGATTCCGGGCAGCATGGGGACCAATAGTTACGTTTTATGTGGTACAAACGAAGCTGAAGAAAAATCATTTGGCTCAACTGCCCACGGAGCAGGAAGATTAAAAAGCAGGATCGCATCAAAAAAAGAAACAACTTTAGATGAAGCAAAAAAAGAACTCGCAAACAAGGGAATAGAAATTGAATCAGGCAGTATTAAAGGAATCTTGGAGGAAATGCCGCACGCATATAAAAACATCGATGCCGTCGTGGGAGTAAGCCAAGATTCAGGGATAGGAAAGGTCGTGGCAAAATTAACACCAATAGCAGTAATGAAAGGTTGACGGTAATTTTATAAAGTTTATTTTTCTTAAGGGGGAATGGGAAGAGGGAAGAATGTATTAGTTTTACTTTTGATAATTTTTGTGTCAAATTTTGCTCTCGCAGGAACTATATGTGAATCCCTTGACATTATGCTTTTAATCGATAGGTCTTGCAGTATGGGAGATCCGGAGCACCCCACTTCTTGTTTTGATATCGTCGGTGATAAGATGGATTATGAACAAGTCGCGGCAAAAAATTTTGTTGATAAAATATCAAACATTTCAACCGAAAACTTTCCAAATAGAATGGGACTGATAATTTTTGCGGCCGCCTACTGGGCAAGCTTGTCTCATCCTATAGATTACGTCCCAGAAAGTCAAGTTTCACTAAAAAACGCAATAGATTCTATTACTCTTAAGGGAGACACCAATCTTGGGAAACCCATCGACATGGCTATTGATCATTTTTTAAGCAATCCAAGAGAGGAGGCGGACGATGTAAATTCGGTGATAATTTTAATGACTGATGGGGCTCCGTTTCAGGGAGGAATTGTAAATGGCGAAGTCCTTTCTCCTTTTGAGTATGCCTTGAATAGATCTGAATATGCAAAAAGTCTAGGGATAACTATTTATATAATCGGGCTCGACATGGAAGAGCGTCAAAGCTCTCACAATATAATCGTTTATCCGGAGGAAGTCAAGGCATTGCTTGAAGAAATGGCATCCCCTGGAAAATATTATTACACTCCTTACCCTGAAAACCTCGACGGAGCATATCAATCTATTGCAGAAGCTATAGAATGTTTATGCGGAAACGATATGGCTCAAAGCATAAATAACGAAGATTGCGATGGAACTGACTTGAATATAGATCCAGATTCCACAACGATGACATGCCACGAACAAAATTCTTCATTTCTTCAGGGGATAGGAAGCCTGTCTTGCCATGCCGCTGGGGCTCAAAACGAATGTACTTTTAATCTTGCAAATTGTTTGGTTGCTGCCAAGGCGACAGTTATAGCTGACGCCCCAACCGGGGTTTCCTCTTCTTCAGATGTTGTTTTCCAGGCTCACGCCATCGGTGAAACAAATGGAATCCCAGTAAACAATATAACGAACTGGGAAATAAAATACAAAGAAGACTCGGGCGAAGAAACAATAGAATCCGTTTCAGATTCGGACACGGATTCATATCTCGAAGGTCATTTGTTAAATTTGCCAAACGGAATTTACACATATAGTATAAGAGGTAAAAGTATATATGAATTATGGAGCGATTGGAGCGAGAGTAAAACTTTCACGATATCGGGACTGACCGAAAATGCTTTTTGGATGGATTTGGGAGGGAACGTAATTTTTTCAACAGAAAAAGATAATGTTGTAAGAATGGTTTATCATAATACCAGTTTTACCTCCGGGACAAAAACATTTGAAGTATGGAGAGATGACCTCATTTTTGATAATAAAATTATCGAAGGGATTGTCGGCAGCATAGATTCTAATGGCACAATTGTGGCCCTTTTTTTAGCTGAAAATTATGATTTAGATGTGGGGGATAAAATTTATTTTAAATCAAGCGAACTTAAATCAAGCGAAAATTTGGAGATTATCGAAGGAACTGATAACCCAGGTGTAATTGAAATTTTGTATCCTTCTTGTGGAAGCGATTTCAGAATTGGAGAAGAAATAAATATTACAATTAAAGCAGTGGATCCAGACGACGCGATTGATGGTTCTTTTAAGGTGTACAAAGATGGAGGCACAGAGCCCGTAATAAATGAAATATTTGAAAACGGGGAATATATAGTTTTTACAGAAAACTTCGCCGACCATGGAACCTACAAGATGATTTTAGAAGGGGTGGATGGGGAAGGAGATAAAATTAGAGCAATAACTAATATTATTATTTTAGATCCTTCAATCGACGGGAAATATGCAGCCGCATGTATTGACGAACCCAAAGACTTTTCAAATATTCCCTCGGGAATCGTAAAATTTAATGCCTCAAGCACAAAGGGCATTAATTACGTAGACGGAACAAAAAATTCCATTGCGAAATCAGAAATGCTATTCAACTGGAAATTTAGCGAAGGTTCAGGTGAAAGAACGAGCCCTTATGCTGACGGTTCAAATCAACTTGCCATTAATTTCTATAAAATTTATATTCCCGTAAAGGGTAATTGGGCAACCTTAGACGTGAGACTAAAAAATCCTTAAAACAATTAAGAATTCACAACATTAATATTTATAAATAACGTTTTTCTAAAATAAGCAATGAAAAAAGAGTTGACGTTAATTTTTTTGGGTTCATTGTTTTTATTTAGTTTTGCTTACGCCGAAGAAATCAACTTGGCTTTGGATGCCACTGATTGGGATATCGTGCCGAGCTACATTATTTATCATGATGGAGGGCACTTGAGTGATTGGCAATTTCAAGGAGGTCTTTGGGGTCCTGAATGCGAAGACATAAGTAATATAAATGATGGGGATATAAACAATTGCTTCGGAACAGTAATTCAAGATACGGTCAATCAATACCTTAATTTTTCTATTAACTTAACATTCCCTTCTCCAGTTTCCTCTCTTAGTCAAATTAATTTTGAATATGACCAATATAATGATAATAATATACCAATTATAAAGTATAAAGCAGAAATATTTAATGGAACATGGCATAATATAAGCTGTGTGTCAACATCACAAGGGCCCTATAGTTCTACGGGTTATGCCGCTTTAATATCAAGAATAAACACAAGTTGCTTTGGAGATTTTAAGAATATTGAAAAAATAAAACTAAATTTTTATTCAACAGGCTATGTATTAAGTAGTGAATTTTATACGGGAACTTTTGCAGTTAAAGTTAAAGAACTTCGCGCATTTGGAATAAAAGAAGTTATTCCGTCTTGTGTTCCGGATTGTTCAAATATCGAATGTGGCGAGGACAAAAATGGCTGTGGCGTAATTTGTTCTCCGGGTTGCGATAATGGTTATAATTGCAACTCTGGAATATGTGAACCCATATCCGCAAGCTGTTTAAGCGAAAACGACATTATAATGAAACTATTTTCACCCTACAACTCGTTCGGTGCGCTCTGGAACGATCCAATTTATAATTACGAAATTTGTTATAGTACAATATTCGGGAAAATTTATTCTTTATCTTCCCCTCATGTGTGCAGCGATAACAAAGTTTTGGGACTATCAAGCACAACCAATGCCTACTCCGAAATTCCTTCCTTGTCTAATTATGATACCGAGGTTTGTTATGGAGATCTTGATTGTGAAAAAGATGTAAGTTCTGGCGACGGATGCACAAATGGGGGCAAAGTCGTTGCAAGACTTTCTGCAGACACAAATGCGTATTCTTCAGATGCATCTTTCCCCGCCCCTGTAAAAATTTGTTGCACTTCAGAAAATTCTGTCACCGATGATCTTTATTGGGCTAATACAAACGACAATCAGATAACCAAAGCAGATGTGGGCGACACGGTAAAATTAATTTATTTAAACCCAAGTTTGCCAGAAGATTCTGAAGTTATTTTTGAAATATTCGAAATTGACAATAGTGACGAAGATGAAATAAAAACAGTTTCATTGTCAAATGAAATTAGTACATTTGCCGAAGGGGGAATTGCAATTGCCAGTTGGGCAATAAGCAAGAACGATTTAGCAAGAACAAGCGACTTTGACAATTTTACTTTCAGGGTAAGCGGACTTCAGAGTGATAATTTAAAAATTTCAAACAAGGCAAATGATTCAAAAATGGTATTAAGAATAATATCTCCAGACTGCGGAAATTATTTTGATGCAGGAGACGAAGTAACAATTGAAGTTGAAGCATTCGATGAGGATGATGTGATGAATGGGAGTTTAAAAATATTTCAAGACGAAAACAAATTATTCGATTTTAAAATTGACAACGGAAATTTAATCCAAAATAAAAACTTCAATGTCGCTGGAAATTATCAGGTTATTGCAGAAGGGATAAATAGCAGAGGGAAAAGGGCGAGAGCAATTTCCAATGTGATGGTAATTAACAAAACAAAAAATGATGTTTATGTCGCTGCCTGTATCGATAGTCCGACAGATTATACCTATATCGATTCGAACGTTGTCGAATTCGATGCAAGAAGTACAACGGGAATAAACTTTACTTTGCCAACTAATTATATTGTAATTCCTAAAGAAAAACTAAAGTTCAATTGGATGTTTAGCGACGATATAATGAGAATATACTCTGAAAACGGAAACAATACAAAAGCTTACTTTTTCAACAAAACATTCGCTTCAGCAGGAAATAATTCCGCAACTTTAGAAGTTGAAATAATAAAATAAAAAAGATTTATAAACCTCTATGTTATTAAATACTAATGAGGTTGAGTATTTGCATATTAGTTTTTTTATTCTTGGCCAGTATCGTGGCTGCCGCAGACAGATCTTCCACAAGATCTGATTTCAGTATTGCCGGATGTGATAACGGGCTTGCTTTGGACACCTGTTCTCTCGACAGAAGAAATTATTGTGGATCAGATGGAATTTCCTACAATACATTGCAGGATGTAAATGGATGTTCTTTTGGAGAAGATAGCTATACATCAGGCAGATATTGTTGCCCCGATGGTTTTGTGTGCACAAATGATGATGGCCCAATTTGCGTGCAAAGAACCATAGAATGTATTAGTTTTTCTGAAGAAGATGAATGTGAAGACAATAGCTGTTCTTGGCTCGACAACGGAGAAGGCGGCGAATGTTACGATAACCCAAACGACAACGCTTGTGGTTTTTATCAGACAGATGACGCATGCGTAGAAGATGTTTATAACTTGGGTCAGATGGGAATTGGAGCAGAAGGTTGTAGTGGTTATTATGAAGATAACTGCGGAGAAATTTCATTCGTTGTCAATGGTTGCAAATGCGAATGGGACGAAGGTTCAGACAGATGTGAGTTAAGTAAAAATATAACGCAAGAAATTTACGGAACAAATCCAATTAAATTACAATGCAAACAATTTTTTGAAACAGCTAATTGCGTTGAGGGCAAAAGGCATATCGTTTGGGAATCAGATTTGGTAGAAATATTCACGGGGGCAACAGCGACCGAAGAACAAAAAGCATGTTTGAAAGATAAATTGCCATGTAATAATGGATCCGAAGACAGAGATTGTGGCAAGCCACTTTTGAAACTTTCAGGGTTCAGCCTTTTCTCTTTGGTAATATCCTTTATGATTATTATGTTTGCATACTATTTCAAGAAAAACAACTGACGAAAGAATATTTATAAACTATTCTTGTCACAATTACTTATGAAAAAGGTGATGCTATTTTATCTATTTGTTTTAACTTTTAATCTTGTTTTGGCTTCAATAGAATTAAATAATTATACTTTTAAAACAACATATGCCCCGTTCGATGATATCTCGGGCAAAATTAATTTGACAATCATTAAAGAAGCAAATAATTTAGAATTTTCATCCAACCAAGGAGGAGAAATAACATTAAAGGAATTACTAAATTTAAATAAAAAAAATTATTCATGTTATCCTCGAGACTGTTCGCAAAGCTATGATATAAACAATGGAGCAGAAGACAAAACTTTTCAAATAAATTCCGAAACTATTTATGCAGGATTCTTTTTGAAAGGGAAGGACGTGAAAGTAACAAGTCTAAATTTTTCTATTGAAAGCGATTTCTCATCTCTGGCAACAAGCCCGCTAAAAATAAAATTTTTCAATGAAGAAGAGTGGCAATTTAATAAATTTTCAAAAACAGAATTTACTTCTAAAAATTGGGGATGCTATAATCAAAGAGGTTCCCCTGAACCGTTGATAAAAACTTCAAGTTATTGCGAACTGATAAATATAACAGAAACGAATTCTTTGATGCTCGGTGCCCTCGTGGATTCAGGCGACGACGAAGAATTAAGAATGTCACTTTATACAGGACGCGGAAATTTTATACAAGATTGTTCTTATAATCCAACAATAGAAGAAGAATGCCTCATAGAATCGGAAAGCGAAATTTTTCCCAACGGGACTTATCAAGTTTGTGTTGGTGCAGAGGTCCCAACAAATTATAAAATTTACAAGGAAAATTCTGGGGTAAATTGCGGGTTTGTATTAAATAACGAAGATGAAATTACAGATGATTATGCTATTTCAGTTCGAACGGCCAAATATGCGTCATCAGATTTGCTTGATTCAGGAGAAATAGATTTTGAAAGCTATGCCGATATGGCAAATAAATTTATAGAAGAAAAATACGACGACAATTGTACTAACGGGTGCATTTTACCCTTAGAGATCACCGGAGTTTCTCAAAATTTGAGGATTTTTAACGTAGCATTAGGTTATGAAAAAAACGGAGACTATGAAGAAAAATCAATTTATGAAGCAACCGTCGTTCCCGCTGTCATTGATTTTAGAGGGGAAATAGATCTGAGTTTCTCAAAATTTAACGTTAGTAAAGAAGGAGAATATTCTTTTTATTTTGGTGACGAAAAACTCTTTGAAGAAGAAATTAATTTTTTACCAGCACCAATAATAAAATCAATTTACCCACTAAACTCGCCAGCCGGGGTCCCAGTGAATATATATCTTAATGTAGACTACAATGGATCATTAAATCTATTAAACTACAAATGGAATTTCGGGGGATTTAAATCAGAAACAACAAAAAATGTAATTGTATATACTTTTAATGAAATAAAAAATTATTCCGTTGAGGTTCAGGTTAGCTATCATAATTTGACATCAAAAAGAAATTTCACAATAGAAACAATAAGCCCGCAACTCGCCGTTAATTCATCGTTGGCACAAAAAAGAGAATCCCTTGATTATATGAAATCTTATTTCGGGGGACTTCCTTACTGGTACGGCGAAATAATAAAACAAAAGCTAAATTTTTCATCTTATAATGATGCGATAGAAAAATTAGAAGAACAAAATTTAGAAGCAAAAACTGACGCCACAATTTTAAAAATCGCAAAAGAGATATTCGCAATCGATTTTATTGCAAATGTTTATGTGGAAGAAAAACAAAATCCTGTTTATTTTCCCGAAGTTAACGACATAAATCCAGAGGCGGTTTTGGAAGTTTCTAATGAAAAAATATCAAATCCAGATCTTCTTAATAAATACAAGGATGTGATTTTATCATGGCAAGATGAAAATTATATCATCGGCAATCAGCTAAAAAAGATAATATTCTCAAAAGATAGCGGAACAGAATTAGTTTTTTGGCATTACGCATTGTCCATAACCCCGCAAAAGGGCGGCGAAGGATATTTGATCATAAACAAGCCACTAAATTCTCTGCAATTCAAGGAAAATTCTGGCGCTATAAGTTCAGATGATAGTACAGTTATCCAATTAGATGGGAATGCCAAAACAATAGAATTCTTTTATTCTGGCAACGAAGAAAGTTCTTTTTTTGTTTCACCGAAATTAAGCTCTCTCGTCGTAAACATAAATGAAAATTGCAATTTTAATAAAGTTTGTGAACCAAACAACGAGGAAACTTACAAAAATTGCAGAAGCGACTGCAAGCCTTATTCAAAGGCGATAATATATGTTATTTTTGCATTTATTCTTTTTATAATTGCATATACATTTTTTCAGATATGGTACAAAAAGCATTACGAAAATTTCTTGTTTGGCGAAGATAGAAGACAGATATACAATTTGCTTATGTTTGTAGCGAATGCAAGAGCAAGAGGGATAAAGGATGAGGAAATTATCAAATCACTTAAAACTCAGGGATGGAACCCTGAAAGAGTTAATTATATAATGAAAAAATCTCTCGGCAAAAATGTTGGAATGATCGAAATAATCCCGATAAGCAAAATTTCAGCATTCAGAATGAAAAGAAGAGCGCAGAAAAATTATTTTCAAAAAAACAGAGAAACATTAATAAATACTGGACAACAAATTAGAAAATGATAAAAATTATAAAAAATTTTGCCCAAAGAGTTTTTTCTGGGCTATTTAAGAAAAAGGGGGAAATAAAATTAGGGTTTTATGGTTCTCCAAACGCAGGCAAAACAAGTTTGGCCAATAAAATTTGTCAGGATTGGATAGGTGAAGATTTGGGCGTGGTAAGCAACATGCCTCATGAAACAAGAAAAATTCAAATAAAAGAAAAAGTGGTCATAGAAAGAAATGGGAAAAGATTAGAATTTAAATTAATCGACACGCCAGGCATAGCAACAAAGGTTGATTTCGAAGATTTTCTAAAATTTGGATTAAGTAAAAAAGAAGCCCAAAGTCGGGCAAAAGAAGCGACCCAGGGGATAATAGAATCAATTAAATGGCTTGATGACGTTGATGCAGTAATAGTTTTAATTGATTCTACGCTAAATCCATATTCGCAAGTGAATATTACAATAATTGGGAATCTCGTCGCAAGAAAAATCCCCGTATTAATAGTGGCAAACAAGATAGATTTAAAAAAAGCAGACATTAAGAAAGTACAAGGAGCGTTTCCGGAATATACCGTTGTAGGAATAAGTGCAAAAAACGGAGAAAATATAGAAGAGTTTTACGAAGAACTCTTTAAATTAGTAAAAAAGGCAAGGTGATATGAGTAAAAAAAAGAACAAAGATAAAAAAGACAGAAAGAAGGATTTGACTATACATTTCATGCCATATTCTGAAATAGCAAACGCAAGCACGATCGAAAGAATAAAAAAAATCATGGGGCTAATACTTGACAATAAAATCATAATTTTGCAAGGAAAATTAAAGCCCGAAGAAGAAGTTAGATTAATCGAAAATTCGATGACATTGATTGGGAACATTGAAGGGTTTCAGGGGATCGAAATCGCTGCAATATCAGGGAAAGAAAGCGAGAACTTAGGTTTGTTTAATAAAGTAAGATATAATATCGCAAGAATTTTGGTGGGCGAACAGGACGCAATTACAATAATAGGCCCCGCTTCAGTTGTCAAAGAAATAACAAGAGACCCAAAAAAAATTGAATTAATGTTGAGCAGAAAATAACCTTAATTGTTTTCCAACGCCACAATATTTAAAAAAACAAGCAAACTTTTATTAACTTCTATGATTGCATTCTTCTATGTCACACCAATGCGTACATTGCTCGAAAATAATTGAAACAGGCAGCAAAGAAATTCTTGAAGGATGTAGCAATTGCAAGGGGAAGTTCTTTTTTTATATTCGCGATGACCAGTTGCCAAAAATAAAAGAAGCGCAGGCAAATCCCCTTCCGGAATTTTCAGAAATAGATATCAAGCAAGTCGAGTCAGACGTAAGAAGCATATTAAACATTGAGGATGAGGAAAAACCAGTTATTCTCGATTTGGAAAGCATTCGTGTTCTCGCACCAGGCAAATTCGAGATAGATATAGTCAATTTAATGAATAGACGTCCCATAGTTTTCAAACTTCAGGAAGGAAAATATTTAATCGACATAGAAGGAAAAAAATAACAATCATTTTTATTAAACCAAATTTATATCATCTCAAAATATATAAACTTTCTTTTTCTTTTGTTCTGATGAAGATAGAAAAAATTCTCGAAGAGGAGCTCGCATCTATTAAACCGTCCGACGACGAAATAAAAAAACTCAATAAGATTGCCAATAATTTTATCAATTCAATTAAAAAATACAAGCTCAAGGCACAAATTGGCGGGAGTTTAGCCAAAGGAACACTTATTAAAAAAAAGAAAAAACAAGATATAGACATTTTCGTCATATTCGATTATAGTGAAGACATATTAAACCTCGAAAAGATTTTAAAAAAAATAAAACTTTTCGGGAAATTAAAAAAAATTCATGGTTCACGCGATTATTTCCAGATTGAATGCGATGATGTAATTTTGGAAATAATCCCTGTCGTGAAAAATAATGACCCTGAACTCGCAGAAAATGTAACCGATGTTTCATTAAGGCACGTTAATTACGTCAAAAATAAAATCCAAAAAAATCCAAAAATCACGAACGAAATAAGATTGTCAAAAATATTTTGCCAGGCGCAAAAGTGCTATGGCGCCGAATCGTATATCAAGGGGTTTAGCGGGTATTCTCTCGAGGTTTTGACGATATATTTCGGAGGATTTCTAAAATTTTTAAAAGGAATTTCTAAAAAAAGAATAATCGACCCAGAAAAATATTTTCAAAATGAAAAAGAAATTTTAAGAGAATTAAATTCGTCAAAAATTCAGGGACCAGTTATTCTAATTGACCCGACCTATAAATTCAGAAATATAACAGCCGGGCTGAGCGAAGAAACATTTGAAAAATTTTTAAAATCTGCCAAATCTTTTTTAAAATCTCCATCAATAGATCTCTTCATAGAAAAAAAAATAGATTTAGATGAATTAAAAAATTTTGCCCAAAAAAATAATTCACGTCTTATCGGGTTAAATTTGACTACAAACCGACAGGAAGGCGATATTGCCGGCTCGAAGATGAAAAAGTTTTTCGACTTTTTCGCACGCGAGCTTCAAAGAAAACAGCAGGAAGTTTTAATCAAAGAATTTGAGTATAACAATGGAAAAACCGCAGCCGGATATTTGGTTGTTAAAGAAAAAACTGAAATTGAAATCCGAGGCCCAAGTCTTGGGCTTGAAGAAGCGGTCAGGAATTTTTCAAAATCAAAAAAAGAAATTTTCAAAAAAGGCGGTTATGTTTGGACAAAAGAAAAAATCAGCGTAGAAAAAGTTTTTGAACAAGTAAAAAAACTTGAAAAGGAAATGGATGTGAAAGTGGGGATGAAAAATATCTAATTATTCCAGCTAACATTAGTTCCTTGTTCGGCACCACCTTTTTCTTTTTGCTTATGCTCCTCTTTCCATTTTTTGCTTCTTTCTAAAAACTCATATGCCTCTCTTCTCATTTGATTTAGTAAACCTTGAGGAACTTCAGGACAAAAAAAGTCTTTCACGGTAAAAAATCCACAGATTCCCCCAACCTCTTTATTTGTAACGGGATCTAAAACTGAAATTGAATATGCCCCCCTCCTATCCCATTCATAGATTAGCTTTCTTTTATCTTCAAGTTGTTCCCAGCCAAAATAATGAGAATGTCTCATTTTCCTCTGCTGCTTTTTATTTCTGGCGTTAGTCTTTCTTTTTCTTTCTGAGCCATTTGTATCCCCATCTTATCTTTCCTCTCCTGTTAAATCTTCAAAAGGCAATTCTAAGTCTCCTGCTATTTCCTCTCCTTTTAATTCTGCTCTTTGTTTTAAAATTTCCATAGCGGTATTAAACATTTTTTCTGGCAAATCTTTTTGTATCCTTTGGAAAGTCACATAATTTCTTGGCAGATTTGATGTTTCTTCAAGCAGCAACTCTCCTCTTCTCATCAAAACCCTATTCGCATAAAGATTCTCTCTTCCCCCTGCTCTCGTAGAAGAATAAACAACGTATCCTGCGGGAACTAATTGATCTAAACAGACTCTATCTCCCATCTTATCTCCTCTGCCCGTTTACCTTTTTAGTTAAATCAATTATCTTAGGCGTTAATCTTTTCGTCAAATCTTTTGCAACTTCTTGGGCTCTTTCTCTTAATATTGTATCTGCTCGAGTCATATGCCATTTTTCTACTTTATTTGTACAGCCGATTGATTTAAGCCAACGAGCACTTGGAGCTTGCCCTCTCTTAAAATAAATTTCCTCAAGTTCAATTCCATCAATATAAACCCTTTTTCTATTCAAGTATAAACGAGTTTCACCAAGTTCTGGCGATTCTGCACTTATCGAATATCCATCGGGGAGATCTCGTCTTACAATTATATCCACTCCCATTATCTCCTCACCTCATCCACCAAATCTTCAACACTTCTACCATCCACCGAATAAAAATATTTCTTTCCATCTCTTTCCATATAAACATCATTAACATCCCGTGCATTCGGGTCACCAATAACATTACGAGTTTGCGGTCTAGTAAGATGTTTATCTAAAAATATTCCTCCAACTAAAGTGCCTATTGCAAGATAAAGTGGCAAATCCTTTATAATTCCCAATATTTTTCTTACCATTACTTCTCCCACGCCAATTCAAACATGTAAGCCATTGAACTTACAAAAAATGGCGAATTTATCCAGATTCCATAATCGAAATCTTCATGAGTATTTGTGGGCTTTATCGTAAAAATTAGTTCCGCCTTATCAGCGATTATGAATCGCGAGTTTACAGGCTTCGATTTTACCGCAACGCCGAATTTCTTTGAAAGTTTTTCGGCCTCTTCTCTATCATCGGAAATAATAATTTTGACATCAATTTTTCTTTTCTTTAACTTGTCAAAAATTTCCTTGAAAAGTTTAAACTTATTATTTAACTCATAAGATGAAGATGCCATCAAAACAGATTTCTCGGCGCTTTCCATGACGTCCTTCATTTGCAAATAAAGATTTGAACGGCCTTTTATCGACGTCGAAAGCTCGTGATTTTTTATCGGCGCAACGCCAGTCTTGTGCAACTCTTCAAGCTCACGATACTCGCTGGTCTCCTTCAAACCCGAAAGAACTTTCACCTTTTCCTCAGCGTACTTTACAGTATTATTCTTGAGTTTCTCAATTACTATCTCGGGTTTAACCGCCAAATATTTCACAGGCTTGCCAAGTTTCTGAATCACAAACCCACGCTTCTCAAGCGACTCAAGCACATCGTAAGTTCTCGAACGCGGGACCTCAGAAATCGTCGCTATCTCGCCCGCCGTCGACACGCCCTTCTGAAGCAAAGCTAACCAAACCTTCGTCTCGTAAATATTCAAATCAAAATATCCTTTCAATTTTTTTATCAGTTCAGGTTTTGTTATTGCCATGTTCACATTTTGACAAAAATTTATCGTTTCCCCTCCTTAATTCCTTCATTTATTCCTCTTAAGAATCCATCCATTTTACCCAACAAATAAATTAGATTACTTCCAGGATTTTCTTTTTCCCAACTTAATTTAAATTGATGATTATAGCTTGTACCCGCAACTCCAATATCTTTAGAAGCTCGAGTTATTCTTCCTTCATTTGGGGTAATCTCTATAACAACTCCTCCGTAACCAGTAGTTCCCTTTTCAAAATTATATAGAGGTTCATACCATGCCTCAACAACCCCATCTAAATATTCATTATCTTTTTCTAATCTTGCAAGTCTTTGTCTTTCATTTTCTTCTGCCATTTTATTTTTTCCTTTTAGCCCCAATCCCCAAGGCATCATTTATCTTAGAATGATATTCTACCAAAGTCAAGTATGGTTTTTCAAAAAGTTTTTTTATAAATTCAATCGGCAGTGCCCATTGATTTTCTGCGGCCGAATTTCTTAAAAGTTCAAAAGAGGATAATAAGCTTGTCACTATTTGACTATCTGGAGTTACAATACCACTATAGCTTCCTATAATTTTATCAGAAGAGGTTATCCTCATGATTCCATAAACATCCACTCTTCTTGAGGTCCCTCCGCCAATTCCCTCATCTTCTTCACAAAAATAGGTAAATGTTAAATCGCTATAGCTCCCAACCATTTCACTTAATCCTATGCTTATTCCCTCTCCTTTGATTGTGGTAGGTAATTTGATTTCTTCAATTTTTTCACCCTTGCAACTAACCATATGAAGTAATCTTCCCTCTGGTTCTCGCGAATTATTTTCTTCTGCCATTTTATTACTATATAGTTTAAAAAAAATCAATTTATAAATGTTTCGGGAGTTGTCTTCTAAAAGGAGTTACATAAAGAGAAAGTTTAAAAATATCTTTTATCATTCACTCATATGAAAATCAAATCCATCCTCATTTTTATTGCAGGATTTTTGACCTGTGCGATTCTTTTATTTATATATTCGCAGACTTTTTCGACAACTGGTTTTTTTGCATCTCAGCTTTCGGCCCCGTCAGATAAAGTTTCGGAGGATGAAATTTTATTATATGACGATCAAATTATTTTAAAAATTCCAAACGCAACAATTGCAATTTACGAACCTTCAGGGAGCATGATTCCAATCTTCGACAACAAGGCGCACGGAATAAGAATCGTCCCAAACTCATCTGATGAAATAAACGTAGGCGACATAATAAGTTTCAGAAAATCAGGTGAACTCTTGGTTCATAGGGTTGCAGAAAAAGGGATGGACAACGAAGGAATTTATTTTATAACAAAAGGAGACGCGAATATAATAAAAGATGAAAAAATTCGCTTCGACGATATAGAATATCTGACAATAGGAATACTATGGTGAAGGATAAACTTTTTTGTCTGAATAAACGACGCCCACTATCACAAGCACAATGCCAACAATAATCAGGGGATAAGAATACGTCCTGTATGGAGTTTCAATATCCTCATCTTCATATAATCCGCCAAGCCCTTCGTCTGTCACAGTCACAGTGTACGCATAAGCAAAAATTCCAAGTACAATAAGAATCGCTCCGATGATAACGAGTCCATTTTTCATAAATTATAAATGCACCATTTGTTTAAATAAAAATGTTGTATGACAAGATACTAAATTATTCCCGCAATTCTTGCCAAAATCATTCCTAAAAAAATCCCTACAGTGATATAAGGCATCGCCGGGTAAGACTTTTCTTTTTCGGTTATTAGAGATAAATAAGTCAAGCCAACGAGCGCTCCGAACATCACAAATAAAGCAGGGATAATCCCGTAAAATTTCATAAAAACTCCCGATGTAATTATCGGGAAAATAATGTCGCCGCCCCCAAGAATGGCAAGATTTACCTTGTATTTTTTGTTTTTATATTTTGCAGGAATTTTCTTTCCCTTGTATTTTTGTTTTATATTTTTTATTTGAATTTTGTCTTTCTTTGACAACGATGGCACCAAAAATCCACCGAATAATTTCAATTCTTCCATCTGAAACTTTGCCATTTTTTGCATTATTCCGGACTTCCAAACTGCCCACATATCATAAATCGAGATTAAGATTAAAAGAATAATCACAGAAATAGGATTAAGTAACGGAACGAACACCGCTGCAATTCCGGGGTAAATCAAAAGCTCGGTCACATTATGAACAATAAAATTAGGTCTAAAAATTTTCAAATATGCTAATGGAATTGAAATAATTAAAGAAATTAACGCAGCCGAAACAATAAAATTGTTCAAAATAGCATTTAAAGAAATTAAGAGCGCAATCGTCACAACAATGAAGAACCAAACGCGAATTATAAATTTCCATTTATATTTCATTAATAAAAAAATCAGGAAAAAAGCAATTACAAAAGAAAAAACAATAGAAATAAAATTTGGTGCGTCTTCAGTTGTTCCGCCCAGATTATAGGGCAGAGGTTTTTCTAAAACAATCTCTTCAGTTTCTCCCGTCGCGGGATTTACAATAGTTTGAGTTTCAGGAAGATAAGATCCAACGATAAACAAGCCTATAAATTGCGTCGCCAAAAACATTCCTAAAAGCAAAACTGTTATCGAAATCTTATGTTTCATAGATACAATATTAATTCTCACAGCTTTTTAAATGTAGTTGAAAATAATCAGCCATCATCTATTAATTCTAAAATTTCTTTCAGCGCCGATTCTTTGTCATAAAAGTCAACAAATCTAATTTTTGGATTAACCAGCCTGAGAAATCCAATATCGTCATAAATCAATAAGTGCGGCATTATTATTTGAGAATTCTCATAACCCGAAATTTCCCCGATGCTTTCTGAAACATATGCGGCAAACATCATGGGATCTTTAGAATGGTCTATTCCTATTGGAACCCTCAATCCACCGGTCTGAAGAAAATCGCTCAATATCAAACTCGAATAATGTCGCCCCCTTAAAAATTCAATTCCTGATCGGGAGTCTGGTATTCTTAATATTTTATGCCCAGCCCGTTCTATCTGCGTAGACAAAAAGTCATAGATGTAAGACTCGTGACTCAAATCATTCCTGTATCCAATCCAAGGTATTTCATGTTTCATGAGCCAAAATACAAAAAGTGCATTCTTAAATCTTTAGAAATAATTACCTTAATCTTACCGTTTCCAAATTTTTCGGGACAACCGTTTCAACTCTTTGAGATTTGTAAATACTCGAAGCCAAGTCTAATGCTCGTGACTGCTCGCCATGATTAATAATAACCTTTCTCGGCTTCGGATTTATATTACTCATGAAAGCCATTAATTCATTTCTTGAAGAGTGCCCCGAAAATCCTTCAATCGATAAAAATTTTAATCTTATCGGCACAACTTCATCTTTTCCATTCACATTAAAAACCGTTTCTTTGAGTCCTTCTTGAAGTTGTCTTCCAAGCCCGCCCGCAGGTTGATAACACGAAAGACACAATCCATTATTCGGATTATCCGCAAATTCACGCAAATATTCAACCGAAGCTCCACCCACAAGCATGCCAGAAGTCGCAAGAATAATGCAAGGCTTTCCCTCGATAATTTGTTTTCTTTCCTGCGCTGAACCTACTTGTTTAAAAATTTCTGAAGTAAAAGGATTTTTGTCAGCAAAAATTAAAGAACGAATTCCATTCGCCAAAAAATCCGGATAAGCTGTATGAACTGCATTAATATCCCAAATCATTCCGTCAATATAAATCGGCACTTCCGGAATTTTCCCTGTCCTTATTGCCTCTTCAAGCAAAAGCATTTTTTCCTGAGCGTGTCCCGTCCCAAGTTCTGGCAGTAAAACCTTCCCGCCATTCTTGATTACTTCATTAATAAAATCAATAAGCTGTTGCTCGGAATCTTTTCTTGGAGGATAATTATTATCTTTTCCGCCGTAAGTCGACTCAATTTGCATCGTTTCAAGTCGCGGGAAAAAAGTCGCAGCAGGCTCAAGCGACCTCGATTTTCCAAATTTTATATCACCAGTATACAGATAATTATGAAGACCATTCCCGATATTAAAATGAATCATTGAAGAACCGAGTGTATGCCCTGCGTTATAAAGTGTTATTCTGATATCTGGAGTTATATCAGTAACTTCGTTGTAGTTTAATGTAATCGAATGTTTAACCATGTTTCTAATATCAGTAGACTTGAACAAAGGAGTAGCTGCTTGTTTGTACGCAACACCAATAAAATCAAGAGCCATAAGAGCGGCAATATCCCGTGTCGGTGCAGTCATATAAACCGGTCCTTTGTATCCCATCTTGTACAAATATGGAATTAACCCAGAATGATCAAGATGCGCATGAGACAAAATAACAGCGTCGACCGCGGACAAGTCAAGCTCTGGCGCCTCAAGGTAAGGATATTTATCTTTCCCATTCGAAGAAACATCTATCCCGCAATCTATCAAAATTTTTGAAACAGGCGTCTGCAATAAAAAACAACTTCTTCCGACTTGCCTTCCACCTCCAAGAGCCGTTAGCCTAACCCATTCTTCAATTTTATCTGGGTTCCATTCTTTGTAAATCTTTTCGCCGATAGAATTCAAAAACTTTTTTCTGTACGAATTATCCTGATATAAAACCTCCCGAATTTTATCAGTAATCTTTGATTTAATGGCCGCCGATCTTTGCACCTGTGGGGTCCACATTGTTTCTTGTCTTATATCCTTAAGAAGAGAACCCGCTTTCCCGATGGCAAGTCCAGGCCTTTTTGTCTCAATAATTAAGACACTTCGTTGAATGTCGAAAATTAATTGAGTTAATTCCGCCTCTACCGGTATGATTTCTCTGACTTTTTTATCAGTCTCATTTTGGCCCAAAAGGAGTTCTTTATCTGCCCTTAATTCTATTCTTTTCTTCACTGAATTCACAGCCTCTTTGATGGCCGCCTCACCATTTTTAAAAAAAGCCACATCCGAAGTATACACTACAATATTCGCTCCTTCAAAAATTGTCGAACTGACCACGCCTCTCGGCAAAAGGTTTTCAATTGTTTTTAAGATATCTGCCATTATTACTGTTCAATATAATTTGATTCTATTTTTTGCTTGACCCGATGATCAATTCCATCTTTGGTAATTACTATAACGTCAATCCCATAACCAGAACCCATGTCTCGTTGTGTCGAAGATTTGATCGATTCAATTGCCAGCTTGACACCTTCATCTATTGTCAAATTTTTTTTCCAGTTCCTTTCTAAATAACCAAGGATGAAAGGCATCCCCGAACCGAAGTTTGCATCGAAATCTTCAACTTTTATCAGACTGCCTGCAGGTTCAATCGAAAATAATTCCGTAGAACCATCCTCATTAAATCCCCCGATTAAAAAACCAGCTTGCTGAGGAATTGTCGAAGGTTGTCTTATTCCATTATAGTTTATATTATTTAACAAACTTGCAGCCTGTCTTACCGTCGGCCTCGATTTGGATTTCAGCTCTTTCAATTTCAATTCAGCCGCCAAAAATTTAGGAACTCTCTGTATATCTCCTGCAACACCACACCCGGCGACAACCAAATATTTGTTTACTGGAAATACCTTTTGCTCATTTTTCGACATGACTAAGCTCTGTCCTGCAGAAACTTGTTTATCCGCAGCCATCACAATCCCATCCTTGCAAACAATTCCCACTATGCTCGTTCCTGTTTTCAAAACGTTTTTTTTCAAATCTTCATCCATTTTAAAACTTAAAATTCAGAATTTATATATTTTCTTAGATAGTTTCATTTAAAAGCCTTTTGGTCTAATGTTTTTTTCAAATCCTTTATAAATGAACTTTTCTTCACGCTATTATGGAATATGAAGAATTATTAAGCGAAGCTTATAAAAATGTGAAAGTTATCGAATGCGGAGATCGTTTTGAAATACTCAAAGTAAACGGTCATCACGAAGGCACAAGAACAATCATCACGAATTTTATGAAAATTGTTTCCTGCCTTCGTCGTAATCCTGAGCATATTATAAAATTTTTAAGCAAAGACCTCGCGAGCTCCGCAGAACTTTCAGGAGAACGTTTGATATTTTCAAGAAAATTAACATCGAAAGAAGTAAACGAGAAGATTGAAAAATATGTAAACAAATTTGTTTTGTGCCCAAAATGCAAAAAACCGGACACGGAACTCATAGAAGAAGGAAACAAATTATTTTTAAAGTGTCTTGCCTGTGGAACTAAAAATGAAATTCATAAACTTTGAAAGGAGGCGAAATGGTCGAAGGATATTGTGTTGTCTGTAAAGAAAAGGGTGTCCCAATGAAGGACGCGAAAATAACCAAAACAGCGAAAGGAGGATTTATGGCGAAAGGAGTTTGCTCTAAATGTAACAAAACGACAATGTGCGCAATGATGTCGGAAGCGAATGCAATGAAAGCCATAGAATCCGGACAAGCTTTAAAAGATTATTAATTTTTAATTCTATTACTTGGTTGTGTAACTCACGGGGCCAAAAGCCCTGCGAGAAATTTTAAAATTTGTTATTTTAGATAGCTCATTTGCCACAATCAATTTTCCGACGGCAGACATCCCATAAATTACTATTATTTTCATTATTCTTCTCTTTTTATGCAGTATACGAGAATCGAACTCGTGTCTCATCGTTGGCAACGATGCATTCTGCCACTTAACTAATACTGCATTCCAAAATAAAATTAAAGATGTTTAAAAAGATATTTATAACAAAACTATTATATAATATTTGAAAATATAAATTCTTTTAAAGAAGATTTTAATTTGTTGCAGATGGCAAAACAAAGAGTAGTTATTACTAATCAGTCTTTTAGAGATGCCGGTGGATTAGAAACATTTCCAGATTTAGAGATTCAGGATATGATTGTATGCAAAGCTATCGGGGAAGAGCATGGAGGACGAATATCTGCAATATCTGCAGGAATTGCACAATTAAGAAGCACTGCTCTTGAACAAGGATGCTCTCATGTTTTTAAAGTTGAATACGAAACTATTCCAAATCCAAATTATCATCATTCTTACCATATATTTGACTGTGAAATCAAGGGAACGCCTTACAAACCAAAACAATGACTTTTACATCCTCCCCACAAACTTCTTCAAACATTTTTCAGAACAAAATTCAAATTCTTTTTCTTTTGTCATAACTAAAATTCAAGCGGTTGTTCAATTATTTTCTTACAAAACACATCTGCTTTCTTCGGTTATTTATTTAAAGCTATCAACTACAAATACAAAACATAAATAGCATGCCGAATAAAATCGAAATTATTCTCCTACTTTTCCCAAATAAACAATCTAACTTTTTTCGGATTATACGTTTCAACTTCTGCAGAAATAATCATCTCGTCTACAAAAATTTCTTTATCTGCAATTTCTACAAATAAATTAGAAGCAAGTTTGCATGGGGTCGGATGATTTGTAAGAGCACAAATCACTATGGAAAAATTTAAATGACTTGGGATTTTGTCATCAACAAAATTTACCAAGGTCGAATAATTATTCCCGGAATCAGAATATAATACGTTCAACCTTAAATTTTTTTGAGAGGATATGTCCATCAATATCTGTTTTTGCAGGTTCGCAATTTCCTCAGAATAATCAGCCCGTTTCGGCTGGTTGGAGTAAACCATTACCAAAACACTGCTCACGATCATTACGGCCACCGTCGCTTCAAGAATTCTTATCCAACCTTTTTTATTTACCATACTTTAACTATAAATCTCGAATTTATAATTTCTCCTCCAGAGTTTAAAACTTCAAAAAGATAACTTTTCGCATAAACCTCTCCGGAACTCGGAGCCGTTTTCTCCATGTTTAATTCAGGAATTTCTTCCGAAATAATGGAAAAATCAAAAATTTCAGGAACACCAAGGTCAACTTTTAATGCGCCATAATTATTATAATATTTCTGTCGAAGTTCCGTCAATGATTTATTGGATAAAACATTTCGCTCGATAATATTGCCAATAATATAGTCTTCCATCTCTTCACATCCATTTATTGACGGTCCGTTTTCAAATTCTGGCGACATGAAAACCCTATAATAAATTGAACCATTCCTGATTGTTAATCTCGGATTATTTGTCGCCTCAAATTTCGAATCAAACGTATTGCCGTCTAAGTCTTCAACATGAGATCTCGCAAAATCAAAATCAAATAACATTTCGCTTTCTTGCATTTGCAAAGAAAAACAATCATTATCAGAACTATCAACTTTCAGAAAAAAAGTAGTTAAATTTGTCTCTCCCATTTCCCAAAAAGAATCTTTGAGCCCAATATTTACAGATTCCAAAAGCGATTTTGAATCATAAGGATTTAGTGTCAAAAAAAGAAAAAAGACAAATCCGACAAAAAATACGAATGAGAAAATCATTTCCAGATGACCAGAAGCCCTCTTTAAATTTAACCCCCTTTTCCCAATCATGAAATTAAATAGTTTCGCAGTTTAAATAAGTTATTGTCTATTTTAAAAGTAAACAATTATTTATTAAAATAATACTTTTGCTCCTGTCGTTACAAGAAGTGTAATAGCCAGCAGAATAAAAGAATGTTTGATGCCGCTTTTAATTGTCCCCTCAGAAATTTTTCCGATTACAAGTCCGGCAAAAAAAGATTGCACCAAAAGCGTTACAAATAAAGGCATTGAAAATTCAGTGGGATCAATTTTTTTTACATTAACCGACAAACCGTCATTCCCCGCAAGGTCTGTAACCATTGGGAGTATTTTAAATTCAAGCACGAGCATTATAATTATAAAAACAATAAAAATAATATAGCCCTGAGTTACAAGATTGGAAACTGCGGCCTTTCTTTCTTTTCTTAATTTATCAATTTGATTTACAGATATGGCAACCGACTCAAGAATTGTTTCTATTTTTCCTCCCGCCCTCTCTGCCTCAGAAATGAGTCCGACCGCTCGGGATATAACCTTGCTTTTTGTTTCTTTCGCAAAAGTGTTGAGGGCCTCTGTAAGAGTGATCCCCAAAGAAAGTTGATTTGCTAATTTCATAATATGAGGACTTAATGCCCCGTAGTTTCTCGTCCTTAAATTAACTATTCCTTTGCTAATTGGCGTTCCGGATTTTACATTTTCAACAAGATCTCTTGAAAAAGCCAGGAACATTTCCTCTTTCTCTTTTTGTTTATTCTGACTTAGTATGGCGCCCAACACAAAAGGAGACAGGACTATAAGCAAAGAAATCACCAATAAAAAATATGATAAAGAACTTAATCCAAAAACAACATATGAACTAATAGCGATAATTAATCCAAAAACTATTCCAAACCAATGCATTCGTTCAAATTTCATTATACCGAAGGTTGTTTCACATTTAATACTGCGATAAAAATTATATTAATCACTACAATCGCTCCAACACTAATAAAAAGCAAAACCTCAATCCCCATCCCTGCAATCCCCATCCCTGCAACATTCATTACTATAAACATCATCATCAAAACAAGTGGCGCCGTGATTAAAATGGAAATATAAATATCCATGAAAGTTCCGGCAAGGTCAGAATATTTTTGTCTTTCAAGTTGATAATCAAGAAGAAAATTTTCCGCTTTTTTTTCAAGATAATTTTTGAGTTCACCTCCGGAACTAATATTTGTGGCGAGACCAGAAAAAAGTTCTGAAAGTTTTTTGTTTGACGTCCTGCTCGCAACATTCTTCAGGGAAGTCACAAGATCATAACCGTAAACATCAGTCTGAGTTGTTACTTTTCTTATTTCTATGCCGGTATTCGGATAATCTTTTGACTTGGAGATGATTTTGAAAATTTTTGTCGGCTCAATATCAGAACCCGCTATCGCCGCCATATGAATAGTTGCGAAAGGAAGCTCTTGGTTTATTTTTTTCTGGACAGAACTCGCTTCGCTCGATGGATATAAATAAAATAACCCAAAAACAAGAGCAACCAATCCGAAAGGAATCCAAAAAAAAGTCCAATTATTTACATCCATTATTAAGATAAGTAAAAACAAAATAATTCCAGACAAAAAAGCAATAGTAACTGACATTAACATCATAGAAATATAAGAAGATAATAAAAACGGGATATTCCCCTTTTTCAAATCTCTTGCGATATTTCCAAAATGAGGAGCCCACTTATCCGAATATTTCCTGAAATATTGATTGGATATTTTTGCATAAAAATTCGGTTTTATTTTTTGGCCGTCCAAACCTTTTTCGTTAATTTTAATTTTGTTTATTTCTCTCAGATTATCAGACGATATTTTTAACTTTTCAAGATATTCCCTTTTGTCTTTTTTATCAAGCGTTATAAAGTTTTTATCGCTCGTTATCGGAGAAACGTAAGTCATTTTCACAATTTCTTTCTCTTTAGTCCCGCCTTCATATAATTTTTTCAATGGCGAATTTTCTTTTAGCATTTCTGGAACAGTGTTGTTTAAAATTCTTAATTGCTGGATTAGTGCTATCAAAGTTGATTTATAAAAAGGACGAGTATAAGAATCATTTTGCATTCCACTAAGAACGGATTTTATATCAGCAATTATTTTTTTCTCTTGAATAATATTTTTTTTCAAATCTTCAAACATTTTTACCGCTAATGGCACTGTCAATTTTTTGATAAAGAATAAAAATTTCCATTCTTAATCTGTTCACTTCATCTCTTCTGCCATACTCCGTTGCTTTTTCAAGCTGAGAAACAGCCTCTTCCATAGAACTAACCCATTTTTCAATCAAAATTATATCAGCCATCTTACCTCTTTAAAAAGTAAAGAATAAATGATTTATTAATGTTGTGAAGAACGACGTTCGGGGCTTGTACATTAATCAATTTTTACTTTCTTTTCCCAAAAAATTTTATCGCTTCGGCAAGCTCTTTATGTGTCTTTGCATACTCTTCAATATCAATCTTTTTCTGATATGCTTCGCAGGACTGCACAAGTGCCTTTGCTCCTGCCTTCGTTCCATTTGGATGAGCATGGCACCCCGCACCCATCGTCGTTATGAAATCAAGGCTTCCCATTACATCAATAAACGGCTTGAGTAACGTCGGATTAAGACCTCCAGAAACTATCGGGCAGCATTTTTTCAATCCCCTCCAGGAGTCATCTTCCAATATTAAATGATGCGCATTATCCTCGTGTACCAATCTCAAAATATCATCATCTTTCTCAGGAGCTTGCGACCATGACTGTTCGAAAAAATGACCCCTTGCAACCAAATGCAAAATATTATTCGCTGCAGTCACATCTTCCTTGGATGTTCCTTTCATTTTGCCAACGCCCGCTGTCCCCGTATGAATTCCCGACGCTCCTGCAAGTCTTGCAAATTTTGACAAAACTAAAACCGAGAAACCAAAAGGATTTTCTGGTCTTGTAAAAGCTCCATGTGCAGCCCTATGAAAATGAATAAAAACATTAGGATATCGTCGCCTTAAAGTTTGAACGCTCGTCCAACCCGAAGTAATACCGTCAATCAAAAACGCGTAACTTCCCTCCTCAAAACCCGCAGCTTTAATCAGTTCACATCTTTTTATCATTATATCAAAGTCAGGGGATGAAACATTGAATGAATGGATTTTTCTATTTCCTGTTTCTTTAACCGCCTTTTCCATCGCCTTTTTCACATAACCAACCATTCTTTCATAATTACAAAAGTCCTGATCAGCCTGTGGTTCATCATTCTTGACAAAATCTCCGCCGCCAACCCAAAAATCATAACAAACTTCAGCATATTCTGCTGCTGTTAGCCCAATTTTTGGTTTTATTATCGTTCCAAGAATAGGTCTATCGTAAACATTCAGATATTTTCTCATGTCTTCAAGCGTGTAACTCGGGCCGTCATATTGCTCAAGCATCGTCGACGGGAACCAAACATCCAGTAATTTTAAAGCACTAACTTCTTTCATCCCCAGAACGTTCCCTACGATAAAAGTTAAAATATTTTGTATGTTCCCCCCGCGGTCAAAAATTCTCCACGGATAAGCAATCCAAACCAAATTTTTTTTCAAATCAATTTGATAGACAATCGCATTTAAACTTTTGGAAAAAGCCGTTTCAGTCTTTACTTTGAAATTTGTTCCCGTAGAAGATTCAGCCGCAACTTCCGCCGCCGCCTGCAAAATATTTAATTTTTCTCCCGGCAATATATGAAAAACTCCCAGCATGTATTCGCCGCTCTTCGGATTTTTCAAATTAAAATTTACATAAGCCTTTTGTTTATCGTTCAAAGTTTTTATTAATGTCTTAAGCTTTTTCATTGTGATTAAATTTGCAATTTGATTCGATATTATTTATTTTTTGAATCGTAGCATCTTTGAATTTTTTCAATCCTTCAACTTCTTTGCAAACATTTTCTAATTTTTGCATATACCATCCAGCGAGATAAACGGCTCCAAAATAAGGCGCATATTCCAATAAAATTGACGTATTGATTATTCCCAGAACTTTTAGAATTAACCATAAAATTATTCCCGCCAAAACAATCCAGGCTAAAATATCCCAAAAACTCCGCCCCTTTTTCATGCACAAAATAACTAACTGAGCTTTTTATAGTTTATCAAAAGTTTTGTGAGCGAATAATATTTTATCCAAGGCCAAGAAGATTTGTAAAAATAAATATAACTGATTGCATCAAAAATCCAATGAAACAAAAATCCAAGAAAAAAGTAAAACATTAAAATATTTACAAAATAAAAAATTATCATTAATAATAAAATCGGTTCAATAAAATGCATGAAATAAAAGTGGGGTCGCATGATTTTTGATTCTTGTATATGAAATTTCAGCATTTCTTTTGGAGTATATATTTTTCGTGAGACCATGTAAACAATATGGTCAATATCAATAATAATTCCTCCTATCACTAACGCAAATATTTCAAGTCTATTAAGATTTAAAATCAAACCAAAAATAAAATTAATAATTGCATGAATAATTATATGCATAACAACCCATTAACTCTTTTTTTAAATATTTTTAGAATTCTGTATTTCATTTTTTCTCTACTTCCCAACCATCTTCCACATCTTTAATATTCCAACCCATCTCCTTTATTTTATCTCGCAGTTCGTCCGACTTCTTCCAGTTTTTTTCTTCTCGTGCCTTCTGTCTTTCTTTTACCAATTTCTCAATTTCTTTTGGAACATCAATCTTTTCTTTTTTTAATAAATTAAGCCCAAAAACCTTATCTATCTCTGCAATCGTTTTAATTTTCCCTTTAGCATTTTCATCTCTAACTAATTGCCACAGAACAGCTAATGCTTGAGGCGTATTAAGGTCATCTTCCAACACCCTTTTGAAGTCGTCTAAGTATTTTTTATTTATATCGCCATCATCTTTAAATTCTTTTATTATGTTTTTTAATCTTTGATAAGAATTTTTTGCAGAAGTTAATGCTTCTTCGTTGTATATTAGGGGCATTCGGTAATGAGAAGATAGTACGAAATAACGATAGTGAAGAGGATTATATCCTTTTTCTTTCAAATTAGATAAATACACAACATTCCCTTTCGATTTTGACATTTTTTCGCCCATATTTAGAAAACCTCCATGTAACCAGTAATTCACAAATTTTTTTCCTGTTGCTGCTTCTGATTGCGCAATCTCATTTGTGTGATGAGGAAAAATTAAATCAACCGCCCCCGTATGAATATCAATTGATTCTCCCAGATATTTCATAGACATTGCCGAGCATTCAATATGCCAGCCAGGCCGACCTTTCCCTATTTCAGTTTCCCAGTAAACATTCCCATCTTCTTTTGTCCAATATTTCCATAGTGCAAAATCTTGTGCATTTTCTTTGTCATATTCATCATTTTTTACTCTTTCTTTTTTCTCAGTTATCTTTTCTAATTGAGCAAGTTTCCCATATCCTTTTGATTTTTCAATAGAAAAATAAATCCCATCTTCGGCTTTGTACGCATATCCCTTTTCTAAAAGAATTTTTACCAATTCTACAATGTAATCTATTGAGTCAGTTGCCTTTATTATATAAGTCGGGTCTGAGATATTAAGTGCATGCAAGTCTTCGAAGAAAATTTTTGTGTATTTTTCTGTAAAATCTTTAAGGGACATCCCTTCTTTTTGACTTCCTTTTATCGTTTTATCATCAACATCAGTTAAATTCATCGCATGAATAACATTGTATCCTAAAAATTGCAAGAATTTCTTTAAAAAATCATTAAAAATATAAGTTCTTAAATTTCCGATATGTGCATAATTATATACTGTTGGTCCACAACTATACATCCCGACTTCCCCCCTTTTTATCGACTTGAAGAGCTCTTTTTTTCTCGTGAGAGTATTATATAATTTAAGTGCCATAAGAAATCTATCTAATCAATGTTTATAAGATTTTAGAATATTAGTTTTCACGATAAAATACGAAATCAAAGATTTCGCAAAACAAGTTTTTGTCCCAGGGACCTTCTTTCTAAAAAGTTTGCTTATTCATAATCTCCCATTTCGCCAATTTTCCCGCCGCCTCCCTTAGATTTTTTTGCAGCTATAACATCATCAATTCTTAAAATCATTATCGCAACCTCACTTGCCGAAGCCACGGCTTGAGTCTTGACCTTTAAGGGTTCAATAATTCCCTGTCTTAGCGTGTCCTCAATTTTTCCCGTAAATAAATTTAACCCGGCATTTTTATTGGCTGCGTCATGACTTGCCCTAAGCTCCGTCAAGACGTCAATCGGATCCATCCCCGCGTTTTCAGCCAAGGTCGTTGGTATAAATTCCATCGCCGAAGCAAATTCTTCAACAGCAAGCCTTTCTCTCCCCTTTAGTGTCGTTGCAAATTCTTTAAGTTTCTTGCAAAGTTCAATTTCAATCGCTCCTCCACCGGCGACCACCTTGGAATCTTTCACAACAGCCGACACATCCCCCAAGGCATCACGCATCGCTCTCTCAATTTCATCAATAACATGTTCCGTTCCGCCTCGGATCAAAATTGTTATGGCCTTAGGGTTTCTACAGCCAGTTACATAAGTCATTCCTTCCTCCCCATATTTTTTTTCTTCGACAAGCGCTGCAAAACCCAAATCGCTCGAACTGATTTCACTTAACTTCGAAACAATTTTCCCACCCGTCGCCCTCGCCAAATTTTGCATGTCAGTTTTTGAAACTCTTCTGGCTGCGTAAATCCCTGCCTTTGCCAGATAATACTGAACCAAATCGTCAATTCCTTTCTGGACAACCAGAACATTTGCTCCGCAATTTTTTATCGTCTCAACTTTTGATTTTAAGATATCATCTTCTTGACTCAAAAAACTTTGAAGTTGCCCTGGTGAAGAAATTGAGATCTTCGTTTCAGTCTCTGGGCCTTTTATCTCCAAAGCTTCCTCAATAAGGGCGATTTTGGCATTTTCAACTTTCCCCGGCATGTCGATAGAAACTCTTTCTTTGTCAATAACGACACCCCTAATTAGCTCCGTATCTTCAATCCCGCCACCCCTTTGCTTCTCAATTTTTATATTTTCCATATTAACACGGTTTTTTTCGGAAACAATTTTCACAGCATCAACAATAATTTCACTAAATTTTTCCTTCAGATATTCTGCTCCTTTCCCTGTCATGGCGGTTTGCGCGATTTTTTTAAGTTGTTCTTCGGAATTAATTTCAAAAGCAAGTTCGTTCAAAATTTTTTGGGCCCTTTCTTCTGCCCACCTATAGCCACGCGTGATTATCGTAGGATGAATTTTTTGATCAAGTAGTTTTTCAGCATTTTCCAAAAGTTTCCCAGCAAGCATTACAGCCGTGGTCGTCCCATCTCCTACCTCACTCTCTTGCGTTTTTGCAATCTCAACTATCATTTTCGCCGCCGGGTGTTCAATCTCCATCTCCTGAAGAATTGTCACGCCATCATTTGTTACAATAATATTCCCAACTCTATCGACAAGCATCTTATCCATTCCCTTCGGGCCAAGCGTCGTTTTCACCGTCTCGGCAACAACTCGCGCTGCCAAAATATTATTCCGCTGAGCGTCCCGTCCCAAAACCCTCTGCGCTTCTTCTGACATGACTTTATCAACCATTAAAAATTAGAAATTTAAAGATACTGATTTTTCTCGTGTTTTCTACAAGAAAACAAGTCCATCCTTAAATTCTACCTCCGCAATTTTATCAATCATAAAGAAAGAGTGAAGCCATAATTTTTAAGGATTATTGTGACCGAGTTCAATACCTGACCACTACTTCTCGCCCCTTTTTCTTCGCCCAATTTTCTAAATTATCTTTAAAATAAGACTTTTTCCCAGCTTGTATTTTGCCAATCACATAATATCCAATTGCCATTATAGTCCCATAATTGGCATTTTGCGGCAAAGGAATAGTTAATCGCTCTTCCCCAAGTTTTTCATTCTTGTAACCGAAACTGACAAAAAGTTCGTCTGTCGTCGGCACAACGTCTATAGCATGAACCTCCGCATACTGCCTCGTAAAAACATCTCGTCCAAATTTTCGTCCAAAAAGTTCTATAAACTTTGTCTGAAGCATCGGAATAATTAAAGCATGGTCCTTATCAACTAAAAAAGTGTAAGCCTTTTTCTTTCCTATATATTTCGGCATTGCCTTATCAACTTTTGTTTTTATGAATTCCAAAATTTTTTTCGGGTCTTCTTTTGTCTTAGCTATAATCATCCCCATATAAGTTGACGTGTTATAGGTATAAAATTCGGGCAAACTCGGGAAAACATAAATGTCTTTTTTGTCAAAATATCTTGCAGCAGGAGCATCGGGATTGCAAGTCAGAAACCTTTTTTTTAATTTAAATTTCTTTAATCTTTCTCCAATTTGTGGCGCATCCTTTTTCCCCGAAGCCGAAATTAAAATCGCACCATCAATATTTTTGTAAACCTTTAATGCATGTTCATAATTTGATTCATTTGCAAAAACAGCATCAACGTCACTAAAAAGTATTTTCCCAGTTTCTATTGCGTTTCCACTCCCGATGACAAGCGGTCTTTTGAAATTTCCTAAATCTAACTTCGGCAAACCTTTTTCCATGAAAAACTCAAGAGCATTGATTACCGCTTTATCAAGATTTAAAAACCAACTGTCTATTTCACCCATATCTTAATTAAAATACAGATGTATAAAAACATTTTTATTTTGTCACTTTTTCACGGTTGAAAAATTATATAAACTTCTCTTGTCTTTAAAATTCATGGAAACAGGGATAAAGGTTGGTGATATTATGACTCGGAATTTCATTTATGTTTCACCCGAAACCGACCTAAGAGAATGTGCCAAAACAATGGTTAAAAAAAGAGTTGGAAGTTTGATTATCAAAGAAGATGACAAGCTCAGGGGAATTTTAACGGAAAAAGACATTGTTTGGGCGGTTGTCAAAAAAACAAAGCACGGGCTTGAAGATATACTTGTAAAAGATTTAATGAAAAGAAAAGTAATTACAATAAAACCATCGGTCGATATTATCGAAGCAATGAACAAATTCAAAAAGAAAAAAATAAGGAAACTTCCTGTTGTTGAAAATGGTAAATTAATAGGATTGCTCACAGAAAAAGACATTCTAAAAATTGATCCAGGATTATTCCAAATGATTGCCGAAACAATAAAAATTCGTGAAGAAACCGAAAAATTAAATAGAAAAATTATGAACACCTCAAGAAAACAAGGAATATGTGAAGAATGCGGGGAGTTCGATATTTTAATGAAAGATAACAACCAGATGATTTGCGAAGAATGCTATAACAAGCGTTGAATAAATTAAAAATCGTTTTCTTGCTTTTCAGAAAGTTCTTTTATCCTTTTAAGGGCAGCCCTTACATTTTTATTAAGTTGAACCATGGAATCTTCAAGTTGTGCCTTGTTCTTCGTGCCCGTACAAACCAATTTCCCATTTGAAAAAAGCAAAAACGTTGCCGTTGGTTCTTCAAGTTTATAAACAAGCCCCGGAAATTGTTCTGGTTCGTATTCTGTATTTTCAAGTTCCAACGCAAGCGTGTTTAGATTCAGGTCTAAATTTATTGCTCCCGAAGCCACGATATTTTGGACTGTGATTTTAGGTTTTGTCGTTATATTTATCCCAATTTTTTTAAGTTGTTTAATTACCTGTTGGACAACTTCTTTGACTTGCGCTATCGATTTCGTGCCCGTACAAACCAAATTCCCCGAAGAGAAAACTAAAACTGCAGACTTGGGTTTTTTAATTCTAAGAACAAGCCCCGGAAAAGTATCTGGATTATATTCGGTGTTTGGCTGTGTTCTCGCAAGTTTTGTGAGTGAGACATCCTTCCCAAGCGACGTTGTTGCTACAATATTTTGAACATTTAAAGAAGTATCTTTCTTATCTTCCATTTTACCTATAAGCAAAAATCATTTATAAAGGCTTCGGTAAACCATGTTAATTTGCTTCTTTCTCAATCTCGTCAAGGGTTGCTATATCGTCAATTCCTCGATCCGGTCTCAGGTTTTTTATTCGGGGAAATCTTAACGCAAATCCACTGGAATAAGTCGGAGACTTCTGAATATTTTGATACTGTACCGTCACGATAATTTCTGGTTTCACTTTTACATTTCTTCCATTCTCTTTTATTATTATTTTTTTTAATTTCTCAGTCATTTCCTCAAAACTCAATCCCTCTTTTCTTAATTCTTTCAGTCCGGTAGAGACTTTCCCTATTTCAAAAAGCTCGTCGTCGTTTCTGCATGAAACGTCATAACTGGTAAGCCATCCCGCCCTTTTTCCAGTCCCCCATTCTGCCCCGGTGATTACAAGATCAAAATCATTTGCTTGCGGTTTTAACTTTACAGCGAATCCAATTCTCGCCCCTGGTTTGTATATCGCGCTCAAATTTTTCGCCATCAGTCCTTCCTGATTATTTTCAAGCGCTTCTTGATAAAATTTTTCCACTTCGTTAGAGTTATCCGTGATAATTTGCTTGGCAAGAACAATTTTAAAGGGCTCCTCCCTGACAATTTTTTCTATGATTTTTCGCCTTTCCGAAAAAGGTTTATCAATAATATTTTCATCGTTAAAATAAATAATATCAAAAATCTCAAGCTCTATCGGAAAATTTTTCGCCATTTCTTCAATGCCATATTTTCTTTTTATCCTCTGGCTGATTGATTGGAACTCCGTATACTTTTTAGTTTTTGAATCGAAACCAACAGCTTCTGCGTCGATAATGAAATTTTTTGCATTCACGTGTGTTTTGGCATATGTAACAATTTCGGGAAATTGCTTCGTCACGTTTTCAAGCCTTCTCGTGAATATTTTTATATTTCCATTTTTATCTTTGTTAATCATTACTCTAAATCCATCGTATTTGTATTCAAAAGCTGCCGGCCTGCCAACTATCCTGAATGCGTCTTCAACATCTTTTGCCTTGGGAAATAACATGACCTTCACGGGTTTTCCCGGAGAAAGAGATATTTTTTCAAGTTGTTTGTTCATGCATTTTTCAAAAACTTCAGCAAAATCCGTCGTTTTATCGTATGCTTCCTGAATAATCAAAGAATATTTCTTTTTTTCCTTGATATCTTGTGGCTTAAAACAAAATTCAGTTATCGCATCACGGAGTACGCCATTGCCAACCCCGATTTTCAAATCTCCAAGTATAGTCCTTACTAAAAACTTAGCTTCTTTTGGCGAGGCAGAATGTAGCAATTCAACAACAAAATTTAATTTTACATCAACAGCACCCCTGCCCTCAATCGCAGGAATTTTTTTCAAATTTTTTATTACTTTGTCGATTTCAAGTTTCGAAGAAAATAACGCAGTTTGTTGCTTCTTTTTTTTAAAAATAGATTCTGCGACTTTCCCCAAATCTCCCAACTCCCTGAATTCATCGACGATTTCTCTATCCTTTAATCCGGATGCTCTCGAAATAATTTTTATTGCGAGTTGTTCAGATATTCCAAATTCTCTCGAATCCCAATCCGGGAAAACTTTTCCTTTCAAAAGATAAATTATCTCAGGACTTTTTTCGATATTTTTAAGGAAATCGGACAATATTTTTGTTTTTTCAAGCCCCTTCGTTGTTGATTCGAGTTCTTCATAGACATCGCAGATTTTTGAATAATCCATGAGATAAGCAATGATATAAGCTTTTTATAATTTGTTAACAGTGATGGCCAATATTTATAAAATAGTTTTTATTCATGCTGGCATGGAAATTAATATTACCGATGAAAATTTCGAAAAAGAAGTTATCGAAAAATCAAACAAAATTCCAGTCCTTGTGGATTTTTGGGCAGATTGGTGCGGACCGTGCATGATGCTTAAACCAATTTTGGAAAAAATTGCAAAAGAATTTGGGAACAAAATAATTCTCGCAAAATTAGACGTTCAGGAAAATCAGGAAAAAGCTTCAGAGTACGGAATAATGTCAATTCCAAACGTAAAACTTTTCAAGAATGGAGAAATCATAGATGAATTTACAGGGGTTTTGCCAGAATCAAGAATTCGGGAATGGCTGAATTCTAGATTATGAATTTTCTAATTATCTTCTTGGTATGATTATCCATGCAATCAGATAAGCAAGAATTCCGCCGCCAAAACTTATTACGGTAAAGATTACCCAAAGCAATCTTATTAATACGGGGTCAACTTCAAAATAATTTGCAATGCCGCCGCAAACCCCTCCGAATACAGAATCTTTTTGTGGGGCTCTGTACAATCTTTTTATTTCTCTTCTTGCCATAATTAATTTCCTCTTCTTCTATTCGCCCTTAAACTCGGTCTTACCTTTGGCGATTTAATAGTCGAGTTTCGCAATCCTCTTGCTCTTATCGCAGCCGAAGTCAATGCTCTCAAACTTCTTCCCTTCCCGCCCTTTGTCACAAAAGAAAGTTCTTTGTCAGATTTTATTTCAGGCGACGCCCTGTCTGCAAGAATTACTTCATAAAATCCATAAATTCCATCCTGCCCGATATTATAAGAATTAAGAACTTCCATATTATTATACTTTCTTGCCGCCCTCTGCTCGGCGATTTCTCGGTAATTCATTTTTAAATTTTTTCTAATGTGCAATCTCTTCGTCCTTCTTCCTTTGACTGGTCTTGATTTTTTATGCCCACCTCTCATCAATCGAACTCTCACTACGATTACTCCCTTTTTTGCTTTATAACCAAGACTTCTTGCTCGATCCAATCTTAGCGGTTTTTCAACTTTAACAATTGCCTTGCCCGCTCTCCATTCAATCATTCTTTCTCTTAGCAACTTTACATCTGGTTTCTTCCATGCTTCTCTTAAATATTGCGCAATTCCCATTTTTATACTAAAAAAAGTTGCTTTTTAAATATTGAGGTTGATCTTTGCCCATTCGTCAATTTGCCTTCTGTAATCTTGCATATTCTGCAGTAGCTAAATTTTATGCCCTTCGAAAAATTCTCTATGGCCCCCTTTCCCAAACTTTCGGGTCAAGGCGTAATTTTATAAACAATTATTTTTTAGTGTTTATGTGAGCTCGTGGCGCAGCCAGGTAGCGCACCGCTCTGATAAGGCGGGGGTCCTGAGTTCAAATCTCAGCGAGCTCATATAGAGATTTGAACGAAGGACAAGTCCTGAGCGAGAATTCCATTTTGCGACTTCTCATCATACATTCAACACTATTTAGAGCAAAATGAAATTTGAGTAAAATCTCAGCGAGCTCATATAGAGATTTGAACGAAGGACAAGTCCTGAGCGAGAATTCCATTTTGCGACTTCTCATTATACATTCAACACTATTTAGAGCAAAATGAAATTTGAGTAAAATCTCAGCGAGCTCATATAGAGATTTGAACGAAGGACAAGTCCTGAGCGAGAATTCCATTTTGCGACTTCTCATCATACATTCAA
>Ga0265297_10001983_pt1 | contig 44003 bp, 39 predicted proteins | sample Munlanlwell13791_FD_192502 | JGI IMG/M metagenome (GOLD analysis project Ga0265297, IMG submission 192502) | Leachate microbial communities from a municipal landfill in Southern Ontario, Canada - Leachate well 137-91 | ecosystem: Engineered > Solid waste > Landfill > Unclassified | place... | reverse complement strand
AAGGACTCTGCCTTGAGGGATGCCCCGCCGACCAGAGCGCCGTCGATATTGGGTTTTTCCAGCAAGGATTTTGTATTGTCCGGTTTGACGCTTCCTCCGTAAAGAATGGGAATACGGTTGCCGATCTCCTGACTGTAGCGCTCATTGAGGAGCCGGCGGATGTAAGAATGCATCTGCTCGGCTTGGTCCGGCGTCGCGGTCTTTCCCGTGCCGATAGCCCACACGGGTTCGTAGGCGATGACGATTTTGGCAATATCCTCTTTTTCGAGACGGCCGATCGATTCATCAAATTGTGTTTTGACCACGTCAAAATGCTTCTTCGCATCCCGCTCCGCGAGCGTTTCGCCGACGCACACGATCGGAATGATGCTGTATTTGAGGGCTGTCTTTACTTTTTCGTGGATCAGGATATCGTCCTCTTTGAAGTATTGGCGGCGCTCGGAGTGTCCGAGGATCACATAACGGCAACCGGAGTCTTTGAGCATGGTCGGTGAAATCTCGCCCGTAAACGCGCCCTCCGGAGCACAATACATATTCTGGGCACCGAGATCGATCGAGGTGCCCTTCAGGACTTTGGAAACTTCGCTTAAAGCTGTGAAGGGCGGACAGATCACGATCGTGACGTTTGAAACTGTGTGAGCGGCCGCTTTGAGCGTCTGAACAAGCGTGACGGCTTCGGAGGTCGTCTTGTACATCTTCCAGTTTCCGGCGATCAGGGGTCTTTTTTTCATAAGATTCGCTCTTTTCTTTCTTGGGTTACTTGTACTGCTTAAAGATCAAGTCTATGGGTTAGCAGTACTAAAACTGCTTGTCGAGAAGTGCCGCCACACCGGGCAGCACTTTGCCTTCCACAAGTTCGAGTGACGCGCCGCCGCCTGTGGAAATATGAGAGATTTTTGTCGCCACTCCCGATTTATTCACCGCGGAAACCGAATCTCCGCCTCCTATTACGGTCACGCAATCCGGAAGTTCCGAGATTGCCTTTGCGATGGCCATGGTGCCGTTGGCAAATTTTGGAAATTCGAACACGCCGACCGGGCCGTTCCAAAAAACGGTCTTGGCGCCCTTGATCGCGCCCTTGAACTTTTCGACCGTGAGCGGTCCGATGTCCATTCCCATCTGATCCTTTTCGATGTTGCCGCGTGCCACGTGTATGGGCTCGGCATCGGCAGAAAATTTTGTGGTTACAATGTGATCAATCGGAAGATAAAGATAGATATGTGATTCGTAGGCCTTCTGCAGGATTTGTCGTGCAGTATCAATCATGTCCTCCTCGACCAGCGATGTGCCGACCGAAAGGCCTTTGGCTTTAAGGAATGTGTAAGCCATGCCGCCCCCGACGATCAACCGGTCCACTTTTGTAAGCAGGCTTTCCAGGACCGCGATCTTGGACGACACTTTGGCGCCGCCGATGATCGCCACAAAAGGACGCGCCGGATTGTCCACGATCTTCTCCTGAAGATAATCCAGTTCTTTTTCCATCAGAAATCCTGCCACGGCCGGAAGATATTTCGCGACGGTTTCGGTCGAAGCGTGGGCACGATGTGCGGAGCCGAATGCGTCATTGACAAAAATGTCGCCGTACTGAGCAAGGGCCTTGGCCATTTTTTCACGTTCGGCCGGGTCTTTCGATGTTTCTTCCTTGTGAAAACGGGTGTTCTCGAGCATCAGGATGCCGCCCTGAGGGATCGCCTTGACCATGGCTTCGGTCTCGGGACCCATGCAAGCGGGAGCGAGTTTTACTTCCTTCCCGAGCAGTTTGGCGAGTTGCGCGGCCACCGGCGCCATTTTATGTTTGCCTTCGATGTATTTTTTCTCGTCGAACAGCTTGCCGTCCTTTTCCGCTTTTTCCTTGGCCTTTTGCATGTCCTTCTTGGGATCCCCGAGATGAGACATGAGTACGAGGCTTTTGGCGCCCTGCTCAAGCACATATTTGATCGTGGGAAGTGCGGCCTTGATACGGGTATCATCCTGTACGACGCCGTCTTTCATGGGCACATTGAAATCCACGCGCATGAGAATGCGCTTCCCGCGAACGTCGATGTCTTTGACCGTTTTCTTTTTCATGGTCGGGGCCTTATCGAATCCGGGCGATCACTTGCCGCCGTCTTTTTTGGCCATGAAACGGATAAGGTCCACCACGCGGTTCGAATAACCCCATTCGTTGTCATACCAGGAGACGAGTTTGAAAAAGCGTTTTTCACCTTTCAGGTTGTTCTGGAGTGTTGCCAGCGAATCGTAAATCGAAGAACGTTCGTCGTGAATGAAGTCCGTTGAAACGACTTCTTCGCTCGTGACGCCGAGAATACCCTTCAGATACGACTGGGACGCTTTCTTGAGAAGCGCGTCGATCTCTTCAATCGAAGTGTCTTTTAGAGAGCGGAACGTGAGATCGACCACGGAAACGTCCGGCGTCGAAACGCGGAACGCCATACCGGTGAGCTTTCCTTTGGTAGCCGGCAATACTTCACCGACAGCCTTCGCGGCACCTGTTGAGGACGGGATGATATTGATGGCCGCCGCGCGTCCGCCGCGCCAATCTTTCTTTGACGGACCGTCCACGGTCTTTTGTGTTGCCGTGTAGGAGTGGATCGTGGTCATAAGACCGGTTTCGATCCCGATGCCTTCCTTCAGGAGCACGTGCACGAGCGGCGCAAGGCAGTTCGTGGTGCAGGAGGCGTTGGAGACGATGTTGTGCTTGGCGCTGTTATATTCCTGCTCATTGACGCCGATGACGAGCGTTTTGACTTCTCCTTTTCCGGGGGCGCTGATAATGACTTTCTTGGCGCCGGCCGCAAGGTGAAGCTTCGCCTTTTCAGAGTCCGTAAAAAGGCCGGTGGATTCAATGACATAATCCACGCCGAGGGCCTTCCATGGGAGCTGGTCCGGGGTCTTGGTGGCCAGGACACACCTTGTCTTATGGCCGTTGACGATGAGCGTATCCGCGCTTTCGAGCGCCGGTGAGCTTTTTTCTGTCGTCACCGCATGCTTGAAGCGGCCGTGGACGGAATCATACTTGATCTGATAAGCAAAATAATCCGCGTCAGTTGAAATATCCACCACTGCGACAACGTCGATTTCCTTACCGAGCAATCCCTGATCGCAGATCGCCTGAAACACCAAACGTCCGATACGCCCAAAACCATTAATACCGACCTTTAACGCCATGTTGTTGCCTCCTGGGATGTAAATCCGCTGTGAGTATTGAAAATTACGGGGGGAAACATTCCAAATTCCCGCTAATTATAAGCGCGCGTCGTCGAGTGTCAAGGAATTCCACCTGGAAAAACTTATCAGTGGCTGGGTCAGAGCGTTACGCCGATGACGAAGTGTCTCCCGCGGGCAAAGTCGGCGGCTGTCATGGCTTTTTTCCCTTCAGGTTTGACTCTGAGGATCTTGAGGATCCCGTCTAGAGTCGCGACCTGGACGCCGCCTTCTTTTTCGATCGTAAGAAGTGCCCCCGGTTTTTCCGTGGTTGCGGTGGCGGGAAGGTCGGTCTCAAGCAGGGCGATGCGTTCGCCTTTTATGAAACAGTAAGTGCCCGGCCAGGGCTGAAGTCCGCGGACCTTACGGTCGATGGCTTCAGCGGTCATGGTTGTGAGTGATAGTGCTCCGTCCTGTTTGGAAAGTTGGGGTGCGAGCGTGGCCTCGGCTTCATTTTGCGGAACACCCCGGAGCTTTCCCTCCGTGACTTGCGTAAGGACTTTTTTAAGAATCCCATAGGAAAAACGGGCTAGTTCTGAGGCGAGCTGCGCGGCGTCGGTCCGTGGACCGATCATGATCCGCTCCTGATAATAAATACAGCCGGCATCAAGTTTTTCTGCAATATCGATAATGCTCACGCCGGTCACTGTGTCCCCGTTCAGGATAGGCCAATGAATCGGAGCGGCGCCGCGGTATTTCGGCAAAAGCGACGGGTGGACATTGAGACGGTATTTTGGGATCTCGAGCAAACTTGCCGGAATGAGTTTTCCGTACGAGGCCACGACAAAAATGTCCGGGCGCAGAGCGACCAGTTCCTGGACGACCCTGGCATCGCGAAGCGTCGAATATTCGGCGATGGGAAGTTTTTTTGCCTGACAATAATCAAAGATCTCACTGGGTTCGAGTTTGAGGCCGCGTCCTTTTTTTTGAGGGGGCGTAGTCACGACCCGTGAGAGTTCCATACCGGAATGCAGGCAGGCTTCGAGGGCTTTGATGGAGAAGACATCAGATCCGAAGAAGACAATCTTCATTGCGTGGGGGAATTTCTTGTTTTTTCGTATTGGCTAAGGATTTCTCGCCGGTTGGCGGGAGAATTTTTAGATTTTTCGTATTGCGTCAAAAGCTCCTCGCGTTTTTTTCCGGAAAAATGATCGATCAGAAGAATGCCGCTCAGATGGTCCATCTCGTGCTGGACGACGCGGGCGAAAAAATCTCCAACCTCGACCGTGTGTTTTTTTCCGAGGTGATCTTGAAAGGTCAGCCGGAGCTTGGTGGCACGTGCGATTTCCCCGGAGATCCCGGGCAGGCTCAAACATCCTTCGGTCGCGACGGCTGTCCCCGATTTTTTTTCGATCACGGCGTTCACGATGACATATTCTTCACCGCGACGCAGGGTCGGACATGCAATAAAAATCTGCTGGGAGATCCCGATCTGGGGTGCAGCGAGGCCCACGCCGGTGGCGGCATGCATGGTTGCGATCATGTCGTCAAAAAGCTTCTGCATGGCGGGACCGAAATCAGCTACGGGCGCCGCTTTTTTTTTGAGGACAGGATCAGGATAAGTGTGGATCTTAAGTTTAGTAGCCATGGTGAAATTCTATTATGAGTGTCACATAGGGTGTGCGGCGTCTGGAGATCGACGCATTATGTTCGTTCTTCTTATGTGAATTTTATCAAATGGCAAGTTCCGCTGCCTGCCCGACGAGGGTTTGGGCCGTGTCCGCATTTTTTTCACCTTCGCTGGGCTTTGTTCCAGCAGTCAGGTGTTTGAGCATCTTTGCGATGGTTTCTGCCCATCCTTCAAAAACCGCCTGGGTGTTCGTGAATTTTTGGTACTTGCCGACCGTCATAGTCTTTAGACTTCTGTGGTCGCCCGCGCCGGACCTTTCTTCCGCGAATTCCATGAGGGGTTCGCCGGTTGTGCCGTCGGTGATCTTCCCTTCGAACGACGTCTTGCCGTCCTGATCAAACGGGAGCGGGACTGGTGACGCAAAGCTTGCTGCGGTGAGCCCGGCATTGAGCAGACGGTTGGGGGTTTCTATATTCGTGAGCGCCAAACTGATTACGAGGGCTTTATCGTGGGGATTTGAGGTGACTGTAAAACTGCTTTTTTTCAGCTGGGCCTCGACATTCGCGCGGAACTCCTTGGCAAGGTCCTCAAGATCTTTGACATCGCAGGAACTCTGATTGTCGAGATAACTCAGGTTGACCGGCGCGACTTTGACGGCTTTGTAGGCTTTGAAGTCAGCACCCTTATCGATATGCTCTTGCTTGAAATAGGTGCCTTCCCCAAGATTCGAATAATTCTTCAAAAATCCCGACGGAGTTCCCACGCTTGCTGTCGAACATCCCGAAAAAGACAGGGCGAGTAATACCAGGATAAAACATGGAAGGTAAGCGGTTCTTTTCAGGTTCATGATCGTTCTCCTTTTCTATTCGAGTATATTCAGAAAAACTGTTTGCAACGAGGGGATATTATCCCCCACTTTTGGACTTTTGGCGAATCAAAAAATCGGAGAGCGGCTCACGGTAGGTGTTAGCAGAAACCAATTCTGGCGCGGGCGCCACCTACTGGGAAAATACGGATTTTCCAGCGTGCTGGGAAATTAAAACTGTCAAAAACCTGGCGTTGAAATGGGCAGCTTGACTGTCCAATTGGTCGGCGGGCCGACCAATTGTCGCGCATGCGCGACAATTCAGGGGGCGTCAGTTTTTCAGTCTCAGAGAATATTAAGAGGGTCAACGTCCATGGCGAAAGCGACGGCGGACGGTTTTTTAAGGCCCACCAGGGTCTGGTATATCCGGGGAGTCAGAATTTCCCCTTTAGGAAGTTTTAGCATGACGTGCCAGCGGAAATGACCGCGCAATTTGTAGAACGGAAGCGGTGCCGGGCCTATGATCTCCGCTCCGGCTAACGGGAAACGGCCAACGTTGAACGTTTCGTTCCCCGTTTCCCGTTCCCCGCGCAAGGCATCCCGGATTTCTCTTGCAAACAGATATGCCTTTTTCTCGTCATGCGAGCGGACGATGATGTTCACGAGCGAGCGGTACGGGGGATAATGGAATTCTTCACGGCACTGTTTTTCATGAGCGTAGAAGGCGAGAAAATCATGTTCCTTGGCGAACCGGATGCTCGGGTGCTCCGGCATCCAGGTCTGGATAATGACACGACCGGGTTTGATGCCCCTGCCCGCGCGGCCCGCGAATTGCGTGAGAAGCTGGAACGTCCGTTCGCTGGAGCGGAAATCCGGAAGCCGGAGTCCCACGTCCGCGAGCACCACGCCCACCAGGGTCACATGCGGAAAGTCGAAACCCTTGGCGATCATCTGCGTCCCGATCAGGATGTCGATCTTCTGTTCCCGGAATCTTTCCAGAATTTTTTCGTGGGAATCCTTTTTCAGGGTGGTATCCGCATCCATCCTTGCGATGCGGGCGGCCGGGAAAAACCGGGCGATTTCACTTTCAACCTTCTCCGTGCCGAACCCCATGAAACGGAGCATGGGGGCCTTGCATTCGCCGCAAACGTCCGGGACTTTTTTCTGATAATTGCAGTAGTGACAGAGCAGAAGGTTCTTTTCCTGGTGAAACGTGAGAGAGACCTGGCAGAGCTTGCACTCTTCGACCTTGCCGCATTTTGGGCAGCGGATTGAAGTGGAAAAACCACGGCGATTGAGAAGAAGCATGGTCCCTTCACGGTTTTTAAGATTGGTTTCGATCTCACGCATAAGGGGCGGCGAAAAAAGCAGGCTCGGACGTTTGTCCCCTTCGTAGCGCTTGAGATCGATCACCTCGACTTTGGGCATGGCCTTTTGATCGATCCTTTCCGTAAGGTCGACGCGGTCGATTTTTCCCTGTTCCGCGAGCGCCATGCTTTCCAGGGAGGGCGTTGCCGTGCCCATTAAAAAAAGCGCATTTTCGTGTTGCGTGCGCCAGGCAGCGACTTCGCGGGCATGGTAGCGTGGCGTGGTCTCCTGCTTGTACGAGCCCTCGTGTTCTTCGTCCATGATGATGAGACCGAGGTTCGGGACAGGCGCGAACACCGCGGAACGCGGTCCGAGCACGACATTACAGGTTCCCATCTCGATACGTTTCCAGGTGAGGAATCGCTCGCCGTCGGTCATTTTACTGTGAAGGATCTCAAGGCTATTTCCGAAATGTCCGGCAAAGAAACGTTCGAGCTGTTCGGTGAGTGCGATTTCAGGGACGAGGCAGATCGCGGCGCGGTTTTGTTTCAGGGTTTGACGGATTGCCCGGATATAAAGTTCACTTTTGCCGCTTCCTGTGACTCCATAGATCAGCATCGGTTTGGAATGCTTTGCGGTCAATGCTTTGTCAATGACACGGAATGCTTTTTCCTGCTCTTCAGAAAGGGTGTACTCCGGCGGCGGTTTGGCCGGTGCCGGATTTTTCTGTTTTGCCTTCTCAAGATACTTTTCGGTCTTTTTTCCGTATTTCACCCAGCGCGGAAGCGCGTTCTCGATCGCTTCTCCCCAGCTGGAGCCGTAATATTCTCCCACCCATTTTGTGAGCTGAAGCATAGCGGGCGAGAGAACGGCCTGGTCGTCGAGGATCGCGAGAATGGTCTTGAGTTTTTTCGTGGAAGCCGGGCTTTCAATGGCTACGATGTATCCGGTGATCTCAGTGTTGCGGAACGGAACGGTCACACGAACGCCCGGGATAGCCTTGGCGAGAAGAGATTCCGGGATCAGATAACTGAAGACATTGGGGATCGGGAGCGGAACCGCGACTTGAGCAATCTGATCGGCATTCAAATTGGTTTTAGTGGGCATGCACTTTCACCGTGAGTCCGTCATTCCTCAGGCTTTGCAAGAAACTGCATGACTTTCTTCATGTCTTCCCAGACTTTGCGTTTCTCACCCGGGCTTCGCAGAAGGTACGCCGGGTGATAGGTGCACATGACCGGGATGCCTTCATATTCCTGGAACGAGCCGCGGAGTTGCGAGATCCCCCTGTCAGTTTGCAGAAGCGCTTTGACCGCATGGTTCCCGAGCGCAACGATTACTTTCGGTTTAATGATTTCAAGCTGACGTTTGAGATAAGGACGGCAGTTGACGACTTCCCCTGGAGCCGGCGGACGGTTGTGCGGAGGCCGGCATTTAAGGACGTTGCAGATGAAGACCTGGTCACGGGTCATTTCCATGGCTTCGATGATCTTGGTGAGTAACTGGCCGGCGCGTCCGACGAACGGAAGTCCCTGCTGGTCTTCATCGGCGCCAGGCGCTTCACCCACAAAAACAAGTTTGGCACGAAGATTGCCGGCGCCAAAAACGACCTTGTGACGAGTTCTCGCGAGCTCGGAGCAAAGTTTGCATTTCAGGACCTTGTCGCGGAGTTCCTGGATCTCCTCATTCGCCGGAGTCGAAGGATCGTTTTGGGGGCCTGCAGGTCTTTTTTCTACATAGACATGCTCAATGCCGTCTTCCTTCAGGGTTTTCAGAAATAAGAGGGCCTCATTCTTTGGCATCGGAACTATTTCCAGGCCAGGATCATTTTGGCGAGATCATCAGAAGCATCGGGTTTTGCCAGACGTCTCAGGGCATCACGTTTTTTCTGCAAGGTCGAAGGATCGTCCAAGATGCCTTTGACGATGTTGTGGATCTCGTGCGGGTTGTTCAAAAAATACGCGGCGTCGCGTATTTTCAGAAGTTTTACATTCCGGGTTTCCTGCCCGGGGATCGGTGCCGTGACGACCATGACCACGCCCTTGGTCAGGGCCTCGGAGGTTGTGGAGCCTCCGGATTTCGCGACCATGAGATCGCTTGCTTCCATGAGATCGGGCATAAAATCGACGAAGCCGAAGATCTTTACAGGATAGGGATAGGTTTTGCTGTCCAGGATCGTCTTGAGTTTTTTATTGTTGGCGCAGACTACAAAACACTGGACTCTGTCCTTGAATGCCTTGAGTTCTTCCAGGATCACTTCTTGCGGTCCGAGGCCAAAACTTCCGCTTGTAAGAAAAAGAGTGAAACGTTTTTCGTCGAAGCCGTTTTTCCTCAAGATTTCTGATTTTCTCCCTGTAGGCTTGAAGGTTGGAAGGATGGGAATGCCACCGGCGGTAATGATCTCTTCCGGAATGCCGCGACGGGCCAGGTCCTGCTTGGTCTCATCGGCCATGACCCAGTAGTGATCAGTTCCGGGATTGATCCAGAACGTGTGGGGATAAAAATCCGTAACAACGGTGATCATTCTCGACCGGATCAGTCCCTTTTGTTTGGCGCGTCCCAGGATCTCGGGTGGGAGAAAATGGGTCGAGACAATAACATCGGGTTGGTTCCGGATGATATCCTCCAGCAAACGCTTCGCGTGGAGGGTGTTCGTGAGCGAACGCAGCGGCCGAATAAGTTGATAGACCCATGCGTGATCCAACGTCTCATAAGACCATCCCCAAAGGTCCGGGGCGTGCCTGACAGACCAGTAATAAAGAGGAGCGTAGGTTTTTTGAAAAGCGGCATCAGTGTAATCAAGGCAGTTAAGCGAACGAACTTGAAGGCTGCCTGGACTGAGACGCGCAAGGCCATCCTGGACTGCCATCGCGATCTTGCGATGCCCTTCCCCGGCCGTGGCGTGAATGATATCGATTTTCATGCTTCGAAGATGAATGGAACTGCGTCCCTGAGATCGTTAACGATATGGTCAGGCTGGAGTTTTTTCGTCAGTTTTTTTTCTGTCTCTTGGCCGTATCCGGTCCGTACCAGGATCGTCCGGATCCCAAAATTTTTTCCAGCCGCGATGTCGCTTAATTTATCACCCACGTAATAAGTTTTTTCCTTGTCAAAGGGAAGGTTTGCGACGGCCTTTTCAAAGAGCTGCGTTTTGGGTTTGCGGCAATCGCAATTTCCTTTTTTGCCGTGGGTGCAATACCTCGTGCCGCGGATCTTGATACCGCGTTTGGCCATGGCCGCGACCATTTTTTCATGCACGTGCCACATGGCCGCTTCGCTGAAGACTCCGTCCCCCACGCCGGCTTGGTTCGAGATGATGAAAATGTCGAATCCCTTTTCGCTTAAGGCCTTGAGTCCTTCCAAGGCGCCTTTTTCAAAACGGAATTCCTTCCAGGTTTCCACGTATTTCCAGAGGTCGACATTGATGACGCCATCCCGGTCAATAAAAACAACTTTGCGTAACGGTTTTTGCATATTACTTCCCGAAGAACCGTTGGATGGCATTGGCAACGGCATCCACTTCCGGCTCGGTCATGCCCGGGAAAAGCGGCAGGGTCAGGACTTCTTCGCGGAGTTTTTCCGTGACCGGCAGCTTTACCCTGCGGGTTTTGTGTTTTTTCATGATGGGCTGCGCGTGGACCGGGATCGCATAATGGATCATGGTCGGGATCCCCTGGGCTGCGAGGTACTCTTTGAGTGCATTCCTTTTTCCGTCCGGCACGCGGATCACGTAAAGGTGGTAAACGTGATAGGCGCCACCAACTTCCCTCGGAAGACCGAGCGGGGTTTCCGCGAGCTTTTTGTGATACATTTCGGCGACCGCGCGGCGCTCCCGGTTCAGCTCATCCAGAAATTTCAACTTGATACTGAGGAACGCGGCCTGGAGGCTGTCAAGGCGGCTTGTCCAGCCGATCTCATCGTGGACAAAAGGATCGTCGATGCCCTTCCCGAGATTGCGATACTGGATAACACGTTTCAGAAGATTTTCGTCGGAGGTGGTTACCATGCCTCCATCGCCGATACCGCCCAGGTTTTTGGTCGGATAAAAACTGAAGCATCCCGCATTCCCGAAGGCGCCGGCCATCACCTTATCCCAAAGAGCTCCATGCGCCTGGCACGCGTCTTCCACGATTTTCAGTTTTTTTTGTTTCGCGATGGCTGTCAAAGCAGTCATATTGGCGCATTGGCCGAAAAGATGCACCGGGATCATGGCTCGGGTTTTACGGCTGAGCGCCTGTACGACGGATTCGGGATCAAGATTAAAAGTGTTCTCCTCGACATCGGCAAAGACCAGAGTCGCACCAGCATGGATCACGGCCAGCGCGGTGGCTGTGAACGTGAAGGAAGGGACGATGACCTCGTCTCCTTCTTTAATGTCGAGCGCGCGCAAGGCAAAGGTCAGGGCGTCAGTCCCGGAGCCGACACCGAGTGCATATTTCGTTCCGATATAGGCTGCGAACTCGGCTTCGAGTTCTTGAAGTGCGGGGCCGAGAACGTAGGCGCCGCTTTTCAGAATGTGGTCGAAAGCTTCCTGGGCCTGGTGGACGAATTTCTGATGTGATCGGGAGAGGTCGAAATACGGGACTTTCATGTTGCTCCTATTTGGACGCGCTTTCCTGGGCGCGTTTGAGTTCGCGGTATTTTGCGTACGTGATGATCTGGTAAGCGGAGTGGAAAAAGGACATCAGAAATCCGGTGTATCCATTCACAATGCCGTCTTTCTGAAAATAATATTTAAGAAAACGGCTCGTGGCTTTACGAATGACACGCCACGGGCCCATTTTGCGTCCGTCCTTCACCCACTTTTCGGCCTCTAGTCCCGTCTCGCGGTTGAATTTTGAAAGCCAGCTCTCCCAGCTCGGGCTGGAGTAATGCAGAATGTCACCCTTCAAGGAGCCGCAGGTGCCCTCATAGAACATCTTGGGATGGACGCGGGCTTCCTCATATTTGAATTGCCCTTTTTTAAAAAACCGGGTTTTGGGTGCGGGATAATAGCCGCCGCCCTTGATCCAGTCTGTTCCGATGAAGGTCTTGACAGGCATGGAGTAGCAGGTGTGCGGATCATTAGGCCTGGAGGCAACCTCGGCGAGTTCTTTCGCGAGTTCAGGTGTGATGCGTTCGTCGGCGTCGAGTGAAAAAACCCACGGTTGTGTGGCGAGGCCGTAGGCGTAATTCCGGTGCCGTCCTTCAATGTCCATTGCTCGCTGGAACACCTTGGCACCGAACTGTTTGGCGATCTCCACCGTGCGGTCGCTCGACATGTCGTCCAACACCACGATTTCCGCGGCGAATTCAGCGCTCTTGAGACATTCGGCCAGGCGTTTTTCTTCGTTTTTTGCAATAATGACTACGGATAGTGCGGCTTTAATCATTTTAGACTCCTTGATGGCGGAAACGGGAAACGGTTAACGGCGAACGAATGCGTTTTTCGTTTCCCGTTCAACGTCCCCCGGATAATTAATATGCGTTCTTGAATGCAAACAAGGTCATCACCAGGATCTCAACATCCAGAAGTAACGACCAATTCTCCATGTAATAGAGGTCATATTTGATGCGCTCTTCGATCGACGTGTCGCCCCGAAGGCCATGGACTTGCGCCCAGCCGGTGAGGCCGCTCTTCACCTTGTGGCGTGCCATGTATCGTGGCACGCTTTCGCGAAATTTGTCCACAAAATGCGGGCGTTCCGGCCGGGGACCCACAAGACTCATTTCCCCGGAGAGCACGTTCAGAAGCTGCGGGAACTCATCGAGATTCCACTTGCGGAGGAACTCCCCGCTTCGTGTCCGGCGATCGTCCCCGGGCTTCGCCCACACCGGCCCCGTTTCTTTTTCGGCGTCGACTTTCATGGTCCGGAATTTGATAAGCCGGAAAACGTTCCCGTCGCGTCCCACGCGCTCCTGAAAATAAAAAACAGGCCCCTTCCCTTCCAGTTTGATCAGCACTACGACGATGAGACCGATGGGAAGAAAAACCAGAGTCATAATGCCCGCTACCGCAAGGTCAAAGGTCCTTTTGAGAAACCGGTTCCACGGGTCGTCGAGTGGGAGCGAACGGAACCCCAAAAGCGGGATATGGCTGACATATTCCACACCAACATTGCTTGCGATCAAACCATGGATATCGGCCCCCATCTTGAAATCAATGAACGCGTCCTCACAGATCGCCACAAGATCCGTGACTTTTTCCCGGGAAAAACTTTCGTCAAGAAGCACTACCTGGTCGGGTTGAAGCTTTTGAATAAAAGTCTCCCAATGCTCCGAGAGCCCCAGGATCGGGACATTCTCGACATGCTTGCCGATATCCTCGACATTCTGTGCAAGGATTCCGACGGGTCTCTGCCCATAATGAGGATTGTGTTTGGTCCATTCGATCAGGTCGCGGGTATTGCGGTTAAATCCGATGATGAGGACCTCGATCATGTCTTTTTTTTGCTCACGACGCCAATAGCCCCACTGGATGAGTAGGTAGCGGCCGACACTGATAAAAACGCAGGAAAAGAACCAGATAAAAACCAGGTAAAGGCGTGAGTAGGAGAACTGGCGATAGAAAAATGTGAGGGCCATAAGAAGGATGACGGCATAGGTCACCACCTTGACCACAAGGAAGATTTCCTCGATGCGACGCATGTGACGCGAAAGCTGATAGAGACCGGCTTCTCGAAAAAGCCAGAGATAGACGGGAATGATACCAAAAAGCGCATGCCAGTAGTCAGACAGTGGTGGAATGCCCAGCTTAGTGGGCAGGCCTCCGAGAAATCTAAAATAGTATGCCACGATGAAACTCAGAACGATCATGGTGGTGTCGATCAGGATCGTAGCTGCGACCATACGGCGAGAATGACTGAATCTCATACGGATCTTGCCTTTAATGTGTAGTGGGTATCGATGACTTTGTTCATGTTTTTAAGAAAATGTTTTCGCCCGAATCCCTGAACCTTTCCGGACACCTCGTTAGGATCGAAAGTCTGATGCTCGAACCGCAGCACGGCTTCGCGAATGGCTTCTGGCGTCTGTTCATCAAAAAAAACACCGCTTTTTACCGTCTCCAGTGCCCCGCCCTTCCGGAATGCGATGACCGGCGCGCCGCAGGCCTGGGCCTCGAGCGGTACGATCCCGAAATCCTCTTCCGTCGGAAAGATGAGTGCCCGGGCTCCCGAATAGGCTTTGCGGAGCTCCTCATCGCTGACACCGCCCCAGAAGGATATCTGATCGTTCTTCCGGAGTTTCTGATATGGGTCTGCCAGAGGGCCGGAGCCGATCACGACAAGCCGTCGCTCCAGGCTATTAAAAGCCTCGATGACCAGGTCCAGTCTTTTATACGGAACAAAGTGTGAAACTGCAAGAAAAAAATTCTCCGTTTTCCCCATCGGCTTGAAAAACTCCGTCTCAAGCGGAGGATGAACGACTACGGCGTCGCGCTGGTAAACGGTTTTGATGCGTTTTTTGATATATTCGGAATTTGCGACAAAAAGGTCCACGCGTTCGTTGGTTTTGAGATCCCATTTTCTGAGAAAGTGAAACACGGTATCGATAAGAAGCCGGACCGGCGCGAGATAGCGGTTGAAATAAACGTCCTGGAACCCCCAAAGATAACGCATCGGTGTATGGCAGTAGCAGATATGGTAAGCATTCACGGGAACGCGGATGCCTTTGGCGACGCAGTGAGAACTCGAGATCACAAGATCTGCATCCTCGACTTTTATGGAACGGATCGCCCACGGCAGGATGGGCAGAAGCCACCGGTAGTAGAACTTGATGTACGGAAAATATTGGAGGAACGAGGCCTTGATCTTGAGTCGCGAAAGATTCGGGCTTATCTTTTTCCGGTCAAAAAAAAGCGTGTAAAGCGTAGCCTCCGGATAAAGTTCGGCCAGGGCATCCAGGACCTTTTCGCCGCCGCGCATGTGAATGAGCCAATCATGGACCAGTGCGGTTTTCATTTTTCAGCAAGCGCCTTTTCGTAGACTTCTGCCGTTTTTCGGGCGGTCTCTTTCCAGCTGAAAATCTTCGCCCGTTCATAACCTTTGAGGCGCAGAGACTCCCGTAAGGGCATATCTTGATCCAAACGGACGAGTGCATTCATCATTGCAACCTCGTCCGTGGCATCGACTCGCAGGGCCGCGTCGCCGACCACTTCCGGGATCGAGGAGGAATTCGTGGTCAGCACCGGTGTTCCGGAACACATGGCTTCCAGAAGCGTCAGGCCAAAACCTTCGTAAAGCGAAGGGTGAACAAGCGCAAGCGCCTGATTATAAAAAACCTTTAACTCTTGGGGATCGATCGCCGGCAAGTAAAAGATATCCCTCGTCGAGCACAGCGTGGACAATGCCTCATATCCTGGCGGGTAGGTCTTGTCCTTGCGGCCGATCAGGACGAGCGATGCGCGGACTTTTCCCTGCTCCTTGAGCTTGCGAAAAAGACGTACGAGCATGAGGATATTCTTGTGCGGCTTGATGAGTCCGACATACAGAAAAAAATCCTGAGGGACTCCATATTTAGTCCGGATCTTTTCGAACGCAGGCTGGAGCTCCCCGGGCGGGATTTCCCGGCAGGTTTCATCGACCCCTTCATGGATAACAGTGATTTTTTGCTCTGGCGCACGGAAATGAGTGATCAGGTCTTTTTGGGTATGATACGACACGGCAATGATCTGGTCGGCGGACGTGATCGCTTTTCTGAGCATGAAACCGGCATAGGCGGTCTGGAGCGGTGACAAAAATTGCTTACGGAAGATCCAGTGGATAATGTCGTGGATTGTGACCACAAGCTTTGTTTTCCCTTTCCGAAGAGGAACATTGTAATGTGGGGCGTGCCAAAGGCGGCACTGCCTGATCAGCGCGGGATATTGAAGCTGCTCACGAATGGAGTAGATAGGTGCTGAGAAAACATGACCTGGGCGGGTTTCTGCTGGCCGAGGGCCAAAAAGCGCAAGATCCTTGTCCAGGCCGAGCATCCTCAGGCCCGAGAGAAGTCCTCGCAGGTAAGTCCCTATCCCCGAATTTTGCAGCATTCTGACATCGAGACCGACACGGTGGCGCGTCATGGCTACCCAAGTCTTTGTTTTCTTTTCAGGGAGGGTGACTTGGGTTGTCATGATTACCCGTTTATTTTATAATTTATGAGAATCATGGCTAGGATTTCTTTTGGAGGCGGTCGAGAGTCGAAAGAAACGCATCAAAAGCCTGATCGACTGTGATCCCCTCGACACAGGGATGTCCCTCGACCGGACAGATGTCAACCCCGCAAGGTGAACACGGGACTTCATGTTGAAGGAGGCTCAGCCGTTCGGTCCATGGATACCAGAGACGGATGTCGTTCGTGCCGCTTACAAACAAAATGATTTCCAGCCCCTGGGCCGCGGCGATGTGCGCGGGACCTGAATCGTTCCCGATAAAAATATCGCATATATCCAAAAGGACCGGAAGGTCCTGCAGAGTTGTTTTGCCGCGCAGGTCGATAAGGCGTTCCGAGTTCAGTTTAAGGTCCGGAGTTGCTTCTTTTTCGGCTTCCGTTCCAACCAAAACGATCTGAGCAAGTGCTTCTCTGTCGATTTGTTGGATGAGTGCCCGGAAGTTTTCGAACGGCCAGCGTTTGGACGGATATCCCGCCCCCATGTGGAATACAACGCGCGGCAGGAGCGTTGTGGACGGCAGGATTTTGATCTTCTCCCAGAATTTCCGCGCTTTTTCAGAGGAATATTCAAATGGCAGGAGCTTGTTGTCCTGCGCGACATGGAATGAATTTAGAAGGTTCAGATTGAGTCGCACCTGATGTTGAGCCGTGTCATAGGGAACTTCTTCGTTCAAAAGAAATCCGCCGCCTGCGATCCCGTAACCGATCGTGTACTTGATCCCGGATAGAAACATCAGGAGAATATTCCGGAGATCACCGCGCAGATCGATCCCGATGTCGTAGGACCCGGTTTTCACAATACCGAGGAGGCGCCAGAATTCGAGGCATTTCTGTGCGAAAGAGGTATTCCTGTTGAACCACGCGTATTGGGCCGCGATCACAGCCCGGATTTCTTTGGAATGCTCAAAAAGCGGCGCAATATCCTCGGTCACAAGAAGATCGATTGCCGCGTGTGGAAATTTTTTATGTAAGGCACGGATTGCGGGACGGGCCATGACGACGTCACCGATATGGTCCAGGCGGATTACAAGGATGCGATGGACGGCCGCGAGTTCCAGAGGCTTTCGCAGCGGCCGTAACGGGAAAAAACAGACTCGGCCTATGGCGTCAAAACATCCGGCCAGCACCCGTTTCCACAGACTTTTGAACGGATAGCGCGGCATCTGTGATTAAAAAAGGGTGTAAATGAACGGTGCCAGCGTGGACCCTTGCGAGAAAACGATCAAAGCACCCAGCAGAATCATGATCACCACGATCGGGGTTAACCACCATTTTTTACGGACTTTCAGAAAATCCCAGAACTCTTTCAAAATGCTTAATTTGCCCACAACGCCTCCTGTATCCTGTTTGAATGGGAAATATACTAGCAGATGCCGTCCAAGGCCGAAATGAAAAACTCAGAACTGCTTTTCGTAGTCACCAGGACTACGCGGGGTTTGCGGCCGGATCTTCCAATAGCTTTGTTTTTTTGGCTCAAGTTTCTGGTCCAGAAGGTCTTTTCCCGTAAGACGCAGGATCAGACCGATCGGTGTGATCGTGAGATAGAAAAGAACGGAAAGAATGACGCGTGTCATGATCCAACCCATCAGGATCGCGAGCGTCATCCATGCTTTTTGCAGCGGCTTCAGGATCGCCGGGATGATTGCACCCGTGATCACAAGAAGGAAGCCCGGGATGAGAAAATACGGAAAACTTCTCCGGCCACACCATCCAAGCAAAATGCCCAGAACGCACAGAACTCCCCCAACCACGAGACCAAATTCCCGGAGCTTCTTGGTGCTGCTTTCTATTTTTTTAATTTCCGCGATGACCATAAATTCCTTAGTCGAGCTTAAACTCCTTCATCCATTCACAGTCCTTCTCAAGAGGTTTCTGCCCGGACTTATCGAGAAGATAATTCCCCAGGACCAAATAATCCATGTGTGTGCGCATAAAACAACGGAAGGCGTCCTCGGGCGTGCAGACGATCGGTTCTCCCCTGACGTTAAATGAAGTATTAATCATGACCGGACAGCCATGCCTCTCGTCGAATTTTTTAAGAAGCCGGTAGAATCGCATGTTCTGGGTCTCCGTGATGGTCTGAACACGTGCGGAATAGTCGACATGCGTGACGGCCGGGATTTCCGAACGTTTCACATTCAGGCGCTCGATTCCCTCAAGCTTTTTCTCATCCTCCGTCATTTCACGGCGCCATTTTTTTTGGACCGGCGCAACAAAAAGCATGTAGGGACTTTCCGTTGTTATCTCAAAATAATTCGAAACTTTCTCGGCGGTAATCGAAGGCGCAAAAGGGCGGAAGCTCTCACGAAATTTAATCTTCAAATTCATCTGTTCCTGCATCTTGGGCGAGCGGGGGTCCCCGAGAATAGAGCGGCCGCCCAGCGCCCGGGGACCGAATTCCATGGCACCCTGGAACCAGCCGATCACCTTTTCCCGTGCAATCAGGTCCGCGATCTTTCCCGGGAGCTCTTTATCATCAAGCCGGTCGAACGGGATCTCATGCTCTAGCAGGAATGCTCTGATCTCGACGTCTGAAAATTCGGGCCCGAGATAAGAGCCGCGCATGCGGTCCGTTTTTCCGTCCGCGGACCTCGGTTTTTCAAGGTACTGATGCCATGCGAAGTAAGCCGCGCCCAAAGCGCCGCCGGCATCACCGGAAGCCGGTTGTATCCAGATATTTTCAAACGGGCCTTCGCGAAGAATGCGGCCGTTACCGACGCAGTTCAGGACCACGCCCCCGGCAAGACACAAATTCTTTTGCTCCGTCACTTTATGAACGTGGCGCGTGATCCGGAGCATCACTTCTTCGGTCACTTCCTGGATCGAACGAGCCAGGTCCATTTCTCGCTGGGTAATACGGGATTCGGGCTTCCGCGGCGGCGCGCCGAAGAGTTTATGAAAGCGGTTGTTTGTCATGCGGAGTCCGGCGCAGTAATCGAAATATCTCATATTGAGTTTGAACGAGCCGTCATCTTTCAGGTCGATCAATTCTTTCAGGATCAGGTCCTTATAGACCGGCTTGCCATACGGTGCGAGGCCCATGACCTTGTACTCCCCGGAATTGACCTTGAAGCCGGTGTAATAAGTGAATGCGGAATAAAGGAGGCCCAGGGAATGCGGAAATTTGATCTCGGCGAGAATATCAATCTTATTTCCTTTTCCCACACCATAACTTGTAGTCGTCCACTCACCCACGCCGTCCATGGTCAGGAATGCGGCTTCCTGAAAAGGTGACGGAAAAAAAGCCGAAGCGGCGTGCGATTCATGATGCTCGGGGAAAATGATCTTTCCGTTAAACTTGAGCTCGGTCTGGATGTAATCTTTCATCCAGAGTTTTTGTTTGATCCAAAGAGGCATGGCTTGCAGAAATGACGCGATCCCGTGCGGCGCGTACGCGAGATAAGTCTCGAGGATGCGTTCGAATTTGAGGAACGGCTTATCATAAAATGCGACGTAATCGAGGCCGGAGGTTTTGATGCCGCCCTTTTTAAGACAGAAATCGATGGCATGCTTCGGAAATGAGAAATCATGCTTTTTACGCGAAAAGCGCTCTTCCTGCACTGCCGCGACGATCTCCCCATCCCGGACAAGGCATGCCGCGCTGTCATGATAAAACGCTGAGATCCCGAGAATGTTCAAATGATCTTCCTTGCTCTAATTCAACATCGGTTCGACCGGACGCATCCGGTTGCGTTGGAAGATCATCTCGAAGACTTTTTTGGAAAGAAGCATTTTGATATAAGCAGCTTCAGTATTCCGTCCCAGAAGCTTCTTTGCCGCAAACTCCAGCAAGGCCCGTGCGACGATGGTTCCAAATTTCAAAAAAAGCACGATCCGAACGATATAATCTCCCCGGCGGCCATAATGTTTTCGGGCAAAATAGATCTGACTTTGCCGGTAGGCTACGAGTCCCGCAAGGATATTCTCTTTAACCGATTGGCCGCTGTAATGAAGGATCTTTGACAGAGGACAAAAAACAATTTTCCACCCCCGTTCATGGATTCTTTTGCAGAGATCGATATCCTCAAAATACATAAAAAAGGATTCATCGAAGAGTCCTGCCTGGCGTAGCGCTTCGCGACGCAAAAGCAGACAAGAGCCCGAAAGCCAATCGACTTCTTGTTCGATGGAACACAATTCTCTGAGATGTCCCCGGATGTTCAGATCGTTAAGCGCGATCCGGTAGTCCACGATCTTTCGAAGGATCTCGGTGAAAAGATCCGGGAATTTTCCGTAAGAAACCTGATGTCGCCCATCGCCGCCGACATGCTGGGGTCCGAGGCATCCCACTTCGGGACGCGAATCCATAATCTGGACAAGACGGTCAAAGACCGGCTCGAGGATTTTCGTGTCGCTATTAAGAAGGAGCATGTATTGGCCTCGAGCGTTCACGATCCCGAGATTATTCGCCCGGCTAAAACCATCGTTTCTCCCCGTTTCAATAAGCCGGACCTCCGGGAACTCTCCCGCAACCTTCTCTCCAATCTCGTCCTGGGAGCCATTGTCGATCAAAATGATTTCGTGAGAAAAGCGGGGACTAAATTCCTGGATGGATCTCAGACACTGAAGTGTGAGCTCCCGTGTCCTGTAGTGAACGATGATGATGCTCAAAACCACAGTTTTCATAAGTTGCTGTTTTCCGATCCTATTCCTGCAAGAGCGATACCGTATCCCATAAGAACCCAAAAAAGCGTTGCCGGCAGAAGTTCGAACAAAACGTTATCAAAAAAAGACGCCAAGCACAATCCTAATATGCCGGCCATCACGCCTCCCAATAAGAATTTCAGCTCAGGGTCGCACAATTTTCCGAACGATCTCATCCCCCGTCTGAACCAATAGATCATGAGAGCCATAAAAGACATAAATCCCACGATCCCGACTTCCGCGATCATTTGAATATAAGCGTTGTGTGCGTAGGATGGCGGGATCGCGAGCGAGCGATTTTTTTCATGAGTTTTGTAGTATGTGTTCAGACCGATCCCCGTCCAAGGGTGGGATTGAAACATCCGCGTGGCATCTTTCAACATCAAAAGCCTCGTCTCCACCGTGGGATCAATGGCAGCGTCATTGGCTGCCCGGTTTCCATAGAGATTCTTTCCAAACAAGAAAATTACCAGGAAAACCATGGGAATGATCCACAGGATCTTTTTCTTGAATAGAAAGGACAGAAAAAGGATGCCCCCTGAACAAGCAATCAGTCCTCCGCGAGAAAACGTTAAGAGAAGGCACAAGACCATGCTTCCCAAGCAAGTCCCCTTTTTCCAAACGGTCTTCGGTGTCCTGGCTCCATAAAAAAAGGAGAGAGCCAGGCCTAGCATCAGAACGGGCACAAGATAAGAGGCGAACGTATTAGCCGCCGGGAACGTTGCCGTAACTCGGAAAGAATGGAACTCCTGAGCACCATAATAGACATCCAACCTTCCGGCTTCACGAAACAACAAAAGATCCCGCCCGGAAAAAAATTGGTAGAATCCGTCGAAACAGATAAAAGTAGCGGTCACGCATAACACCCAAGCCATGTTGATCGCGACATGCTTTTCTTTGACCCCATCCGCGACCGCCAACATTAGCAAAAGATATTTTCCATACTTGAAGAACAAAGCATAGAGGCTCTGCCCAAGGTATTCAGAGTTGATGAGTGAAAGGGCATAGGCTATAAAAAGAACACCGGCCAGAATCATCCAAGGCTTCGGGACAGTCAGTTTTTCCCGGAGTACTATTTTTTTTAAGCCCCAAACCGCGAGCACTGCTCCTACCCCGATCGAGGTTAAGGCGTTTGAGATGGAGATCCCTACCACTAGAAAATATAAAGCATACTCCATGGCTGGGTTAAGAATCCGGGGCTCTCTCAGACCTATAAGATTTTTTATCAAAGATCACTCCGGACGGATAAGTGGGAATCAGCCATGGGCATATTCCCGGTTCGCGGCTTCATAGCTTTCCATCGTTCCAATGTCCCGATGATAGACATCATTATGAAATGTAAAAATGCGTCCCATATAGTGAGGCAGCACTTCCGTACTAAAATCGATCACTTCTTTCCCAAGGCGTTCAAGAAATTCAAACACGGACGGCTCAAGAATATAAACCGCGCCATTGGCAAGATTGCCCGGAGGATCAGGAACTTTTTCATAAAATGAGCACGCAACGCCGCGGTCATCAAGAACAACTATCCCGCACGATTTCGGATCCGGCGTGTTGAACGTCATCATGGTCATTTCACAGCCCCGGGGGCGGCTGATATGCCTGTGGATAAAAGCTTCTACATCAAATCGCGAAAGGTTGTCGGCATGAACCAGCATGAGCGGTTCCTGTCCGAAAAAATCCCGGTTTTTAAGAAGTGTCCCCGCCGTTCCGAGCAGACGTTCTTCATAAACCGTGTTGATACTTTTTGAAAAATGGCATGTATCGAGATAGGCGCGAACGGCATCGGCAAAGTAGTGAAGATTGATGAGAATGGGGCCAACTCCGGCATGATCGAGCATCTCTAACCAATATCCCAAAAGAGGTTTTTGGGATATCGGCACCAAACATTTGGGCATGGTATTGGTCAAAGGCCGGAGCCTGACTCCTAATCCGGCTGCTAAAAGCAACGCCTTCAACTTTTGATCTCCGCCATCAAAGCACTGGCCGTTAGCGGAATGTTGCCGATGCGACTCAGTTGGCACGCCGCCGCGATCGAGCCTAAATAGGATGCCTGCCAGATATCCGCACCCACGGCCATCGCCATAGAAGCACAAGTGAGCAATGAATCTCCGGCGCCCGATACATCCTTCGGGGCCGTGTTCATAGCCGGCAGACGGTCCGTGTGCCATTTTTCCGGTAAGAGCGTGGACGCGTGTATTAAAAGTCCCTCCGAACCCAAGGTCAATAAAACATTTTTGGCTCGCGCTTTGGCCCTGAGCATTTCGGCGAGGACCACAAGCCCCGCGTTAAAGTCACCCACCGAAATGCGGGCTTCCCGTTCGGTGGGCGTGATCAAAAAGGCATCATGAAAACGCGATACATACCCCACTTGAGACGAAGCCTGGCTGTCCGCCGCGATCATCACATCTTTTGCCTGGCAGAGTTCGATAATCTCATCCACCAGAGGTTGAGGGAGACAACCGTAGTTGAAATCCGAAAATACGAGGAGCTTCACACCCTCCAAAGCGCTGCTAAGATCCTCGAGAATCTTTTTTTGGATATTCCGATCAATGGGGTGCTGGTGAAAATGGTTGACCCTTAAGAGGGTTTTCCCGTGGGCGCGAAATCTTTCCTTGCGTATGGTGGGGCGACTTTCGTCGAGATAAAGGTGGGCCATGACTTCGCGTTCTTTCAAACTGTTGCGAACAAGTTCTCCCGCCTCATCTTTTCCCACGACAGAAAAAAACTTCACATCAGCGCCAAAGCCGCGCGCATGGGCCGCAACGATGCCAGCCCCTCCCACAAAGCGGTCCTTGGCGACCGGAGTAACGGCGATCGTCGGGTCCTCCTGCGACATCCCTAACGGATCACAGGTGATATACTCATCCACGATCGTTTCGCCGATCACCACCACCTGAAGCCCTTTCATTTTCTGAACGACCATTTTTAAATCCAGCATATTAAAATGGTGGCGGGTGAGGAAATCCTTCGGTTTCACGATCGTTGAAAAGTTCAGATTTTTAAATTCGTCCCGCAGGAGATCCAGCGAAGAAAAGCTCGCCTCCCCCGAACTGAAAAGCAATTTACCTCCGTAGGACTCGACCACCGCAAGTTCCGGATTGAATTGGTTCTCATGCTCTTGTCCTTTTACAACAAATTTTGGCTTGAAATGACGGATGAACTCCTCAGGACTATCCTTCAAAATAAACGCATAGTCGACCCAACTCGTGGATTGTACTCCCTCAAGGCGGAGGTGCTCCGGCAAAAGCGTTGCGATGTCTTGCCGGTCGCTATGAACTCCGACCACCAGAAAATCCCCGCATTGCTTTGCGAAACGTAAAAGACGCAGGTGTCCGGGATGGACAACATTAAAATTTCCTGAGACAAAAACGACATTTTTCTTTCTTTTGGAACGTTTTTTGATTTCCTTAATCGCTTTTAGCATGATTCATCCCCAGTTTTATCTATCCGCACGTTCCAGCAAATTGCGATGCCGGCGAAGAAACCCGCAGCAAATGCGTGAATTTGAACCATAGGAATAATGTCCCGGTTTAAAGAGCGAAAAATAAGCGGCTTGCAAACGAACATCTTCCGATGTTTCGATGAAGCGTTGGGCGATACGGTCCAGCATTTCAGTTGTAAGGTCCAGAATATCTTCAGGACTGTTTTCTTCAACGCGAATGCCCGCTTGCCGGTATTGATGTGAAAAAAAATATCCTCCGATCTCCGAGCTCAAGATCTCGTCAAACCGCAGATGCCTTCCTAATGATTCGCTCCAAAGAAGTTTTGGCATACTTAAATCACAATGTCGAACACCGAGGGTTGCCACCGGAACCATGTTTGCTTGCGCAACAGGAACGCCAAAAACCGTGCTAACAAGCGATAGACCGGACGTATTCCCAAGAAAAAAACGTGCCAAAGCGCAAAGCACAACATCAAGTCGTTCGGATTTTCCAGAATAATGCGCATAATCGAAAACTCCCGGTATCGACGGCAAAGGCGTCATGCCCGGATCTCCCATCCGAATACAGACCCCCCCGCGGCGGACAACTTCCTGCATCGCCGGAATAGTGTTTGAAATGTTACCATTACGGTGGGCTTGAATCACTTCATTTTTAGGGATATAACTGCCCTCACGAACATGAACGCAGACGAACCACTGTCCTTTCTTTAGGCCAAGGTGCTGCAGTTCGCTTCGTCCCCAGACCTTGTCCGTCTCACTCAACTGAAGGATAGATGCCCGCTCACCCCAGAGCCGATTGATGCGATAGATGTCCTGAGTCCCAAAGTATCCAGAAACGTACCGGGAAAGATCTTCATACATCAGCCATCGCCGTGATATCAACTCAAGTGCAAATGCTGCCCACGGATTAGTAACGATCGGAACAAATTCACGCCAATACCCCAGCAAATGGCAATTTGCCACACGTTTGGCGGGCGCAGTGACAAATCTACACTGCTTGGATAGCAACCCGAGACGGTCTTCTTTAAGGAAAGTATCGATGTCTGCCGCAAGATGTCCGATATGCCACGTTTGGGCGTAAAGCCTTCGATAACCCAAAAGATGCCCGAATAATCCAAAAGGAAGAACGAGCACCCATAGCAGCTCGATGCCACAGCGACGAAAAAGCCCTGACAGGAACCAACCCCACCCACGCTCCTTGAAACGGCCCCGGATCACACGGCAAAAAGCTTCAAATTGAATTCGCATTAGCAAACCTGTTTGAACTGCTGTGTTTTACCGGTCACGAATGAATCATGTGAGTTGCAAAGGCGGCGGCAAAACCAGCTCGAATTTTTTTGATTGTACACGGGTTGCCACCTTTCTGGCAAGACTCGGAGCTAGAGCAAAATAAACTTTTGCCCTTTGGGGCACCTGGGACGGATGAAGAATCGGCTTCCCCATATGTTTCTTGCCAACACGATTTGGATCCTCATCAACAAAAAAGTCCACCGCGTCTTCCATGGCGCTTGCAAGCCACGTCCCCGCAATCGACGTGCCAAAAATTCCGAATAAGTTTTTTTCGTGAGCCTGTCGGTTTACCCCAGCAACCATGCGGTGCAGCCAATCTGCATAAACAGTTATACGGGCCATCACTTTGTCGCCCGCAGATGCTTCTGCCTTCCGCCCGAGACCAACATGATTCACGCCGTTTTGTGCAGCCCTGGCCCCAAGCGATATTTCCTTGGGAACCCAATCCGTTGCGACTGTTACAGCCTCAAATCCGCAGCGATACATCAAATGTGAAAGAGTTTCAGGACTGAAATGCATCAGATGGTCGGCAATTAAAATGTCGAAAGGATTTTCCTCAATGTTGGAGACCTCAATGAAAATTTTCCCGTTTCCGACAACCGGTAATAGTTGCATCAATGCGTTGCTCGGGGATGGAAAATGCTCCAGGGAGTGAATCATTGTCACCAGATCAAATCGCCCGTTCACGGCATCCAGTGTACCGGTGTAAAGTTTTTCAAACCTTGGTATACGTGAAAGACGCGGCAAGGATTCGTTCCCGAGCTCATATCCGCTGAAAGACCATTCGGTCAACACCCGGCACATCGCGTTTAGCGTGGCGCCATTGCCGCAGCCCACATCGATCGCGCGTCCCTTTGCACCAAGCTGATTGCCGGCAACGAGACGTTCAATTATAACATCACTGCGCCGGCGGGGCGTCCCTGTCACACGGTCGAACACAATCTGCTCGTCTCCACCTGATTGGTAATAGGTTTGATAATTTGAATAAATGTTTTCTATTTCCTTTAACCAGCGGGCATCCGGCAATTTTTGAACGCCTCCGCAAGCAAAACAGACAAAAAGCCATCCGCCTGCAGTGAAACTGCGACAATCCGATGTGATCCTGGGAAGTAAAGAGAAATCCTTTACCTCATGCAAATCAGAGGCTCCGCAAATTTGGCAGGCTTGAGGACAAGATAGCTCGCGGCTTTTATCCATCTTACTCACTCCGCATAACGAGCCGTTCCAGCAAGTGCGAAGTGGGTTCAGGTGTGATTCCCAACAATTTGGTTGTTCGTCTCATGCCCAGTGCCGGATGCTCTGGACGAAACAATACCCTTACATCGGGAGACTCCGAAGATAAGGGGCGAACCAAAGCCGGATCAGCTCCAGTATAGGAGGCCAAACGTCTGGCGAAGTCTGCATAGGTCATTTCTTCAGCTCCGGAAAGATGAAATATGCCTGGATGTCTTGCATTAGCAACAGCAAGCAACGCATCCACCACATAAGAAAGCGAAACCGGTGACAACCGCAGGTTATCAAATGCAGGGCAAGGTTCGCCGGCTTTCAAGTGCTTGACGAATTCTGCACTCGTTCCGGAAACAGATGTAAGCACCTTAGACAACCGTACAATGGCGACAGAGCCGCTGTTTTCCGAAAGAGCCATTAACTGCTGTTCCGTGCTGACTTTCTGCCGCCCATATTCCGTGGTGGGGCAATACAAACTATCTTCGTCGGGCTTTTCGGTATTTCCATCAAAAACGGCATTGCTTGAAAGAAAAACGATAAAGCAGCCCAATTTAACAAGCTCCGACGCCAGGCGAACCGTTCCGTTCACATTCGTTTGCCTGGATAAATCCGGATTGTCGTGACAAAACTGCATAGAAGTCATCGCCGCGCACAAAAAAACAACATCTGCAGCAACAGAAACCAAAACACTTCTATCCGTTCCGGCTGCCAAATCCAAAAACAACTTCCCAGTTTGCAAAAGCGGACGGTGGCTGGAGACAACCACTCGATCGGCGAAACGCGTCGCATCAACGGCAAGACGCCGACCGATCAACCCATCCCCGCCGACAACTAACCAGGTAGCTGGTTTTTTTATTTTAGGCGGCCAGGACTTTGCCCTGGAGATCATCAGGAAACCCGTTTCAGCCAGGCATCCGGCCAATGCGTAATGTTTTCACCCAAATCGCTCTCATTGAACGCCCATGCCGGCTGTTCGATGACAAACTCAGGATGCCTGGCGGCAAATTCCCGCGCTGCGGCAGACGGGTTGTCCGTTTTCCAACTGGACGTGCCCCGAGGAACATCGTCAAGAAATTCCATACTGCCATCCGTCGCGACGATATAAGAGCCGTGTGTCACCAACGGTGCATAAGCCTCAAGCTCCGCGGCCACGTGAGCCTTCGAATGATTTGAGTCCAAAATAACCAACACCGATTCGCCGGGCCTAACGCCCCGGCCAGCCTGGGCGACGATGTCAGGATCCACCGAACTGCCCTCGATCAGGGCGATAAACGAACTTAACTCATGCGCTTCAATGGCATGACGATTGTGCTTACGGATTTCTATATCGATGCCCACCACGCGGCCTTTTTCCATAGCCTTGCACAAACTCGCGTAAAAAATCAGCGAACCTCCATGCGCCACTCCGGTTTCGATGATTACATCCGGTTTGACGCGATAAATGACCTCCTGCATTCGGAGAATGTCCTCGGGTAATTGGATGATCGGACGGCCCAGCCAAGTAAACGTATAGGGATATTTTTCGTTCCAGCCCACCTTGAGCCAGAGACGCGAAATTACTTCGAATGCTTCACGTGAATACAAAGAATATTGCCGGATCTTTGCCCCGTCGAAGAATTTCAATGTCGCTGTGGCAGTATCAATTTCTATTTTCATCGGTTTGCTTCCGCAATGATCGAATCTAATCGCGTTCTGCTGCCCCAAAAAGCCATGGGCTCATAGTCAGGATAAGGGTAATAGCCAAGATTCAGTTTGATTTTCCACCCTTTTTTGTTGAGCCACCGCCCCACCAGCTCGCGCACGGAGGTGGGCATTCCCGAGCAGATATTAACTGTTCCGACATCACGGCCGAGCATTGCCAGCCGGACAATTTCGCGTGCCACTTCAGTGACTGGAAGATAATCCCGCAACTGCTCGCCGCCTGACATATTAAACTCGGCATCCCCCCGTAAGACAGCCTCTTTGAGCTGGCTGAAAAGCGATGTTTTCGGCTGCCCTTCTCCGTACATATAAAAAAGCCGTGCCCACACCAGATGAAAAGGTTTGACCAATTTCAAAGATTCCAGCTGCTGCCGCAAAGAATTTTTGGCGCGGGCATAAGGATTCTCGGGACATGGCATTAAATCCTCCGTCAACATGCCGGACTTCATCCCGTATTCGAAACAAGTTCCCGTAACCACCAGACGCCGAAGCCCTGCATGAACAAGCCCGCTTAAGAATTTATATTGTCCCGGAAGCTCTTTTTCCAAATGATGGGTCGAACGGTAATTGGGCAATCCTCCCCACGCTAGGTGGATAAGTGTATCAGGCCGGCCTATTCTGTTGAAAACATCCACCGGAGACTCACATAAATCAATCTGTATCCAGTCAATGCCAGCCGCTTTTTTTTTCTCCGGAAGGAAAAGATCAACGGCTACACACGGGACTTTCTTTTGCGCCAATTCCGCAAGGACATGGCGGCCGATAAAACCATTGGCACCGGTTACTGCGATCTTCATGTTACCACCAGGTTCGGCACGGCCGTAACAAACTTTCCGCCCCATTTGCGCACATAAGACAACTGCCCGATCACCTCATCGCGCAAATTCCAGGGAAGAATGATCACATAATCCGGTCTATTTTCTTTTAGTACCGTTTCGGCAACGATGGGAATGCGGCTTCCAGGCATCCATTTATTCTGCTTGGCCGGATTTTTGTCCACGATGTAGGGTAAAAGGTCTTTGTGGATACCCGCAAAATTAAGAAGCGTGTTCCCTTTGGCTGCCGCGCCATATGCGGCGCATTTCTTCCCGGATTTTTTTGCTTGGGTCAGAAATGAGAAAAAATTATTTTTAACACCATCCGCCTTTGCCTGAAAATCCGCATAAAAACTATTTTTTGTCATGCCAGCATCCAATTCCACGGCTATCAATCTGCCTACGCGTTCCTCACTTTTCTTATTTCCCGTGTCGCTTCTCTGCGCATACACACGCAGGCTCCCGCCATGAGTGGGCAGGGTCTCGACGTCAAATACGGTAAGACCATTGGCGCTAAAAATAGTATTCACGGCAGTCATTGAAAGATATGAAAAATGCTCATGATATACCGTATCAAACTGGTTTTGGGTGATCAAATTCAACAAATGGGGAAACTCGAACGTACCGACGCCCTGCGGTTTCAACAGCAAGGCAAAACCTGCAACAAAGTCGTTAATATCCGGCACGTGGGCAAGAACATTGTTGGCAATCGCCAGGTCGGCTTGTTTGCCTTGTGCCACCATCAGCTTGGCCAGACGGACACCAAAAAAATCCTCAACAATCGAAATGCCTTTGGCCCGAGCCGCAGCAGCAGTGCTCGCTGTCGGTTCTACGCCTGTACAAGAAATATCACGAATCTTTACATATTGCAGGAGATAGCCGTCGTTGGCCGCAATTTCCACCACGTGACTATTACGGGTTAAGCCAAAGCGTGCCACCATATCGGCCACATAACGCTCGCAGTGTGCCAGCCAACTACTGGAAAATCCGCTAAAATAGGCATATTGAGAATCAAAAAGTTCTGAGGTGCGGACAAAATCCTCTGTTTGTGCAAGCCAACAGCGTTTGCACACCCACACACGCAAGGGGAACATCTTTTCCGTAGTCGCCAGTGATTGTTCGTTAAGATACGCATTGGAGCAGGGCATACTCCCCAAATCCAGAAAAGGCAGCTCCAATATCGAAGCGCAATGACGGCATTTCATGCAGGCACCCCTGTAAAATCCGGTCCGATCATCGGATAGGCGCTGTCTCGCTCCGATAACTCCGTGATCGTTAAGGGCCATTTGATTGCAAGACGCGGGTCCTGCGCATGAAGACCTTTTTCACTTTCCGGATGATAATTCGCCGTATGAAAATAAAGCATTTCACAGTTTGCAGTCAACGCCTGAAACCCGTGAGCAAAACCTTCCGGGATTGCCAGGGTTTTATGATTTTTGGCGCTAAGAATCTCCGCATGCCATTTCAGGAAAGTGGGAGAGCTGTGCCGTACATCCACCGCGACGTCAAATACTTTGCCTCGCAAACAGCTGATAAATTTTGTCTCGGCATGCGGCGGATTTTGAAAATGCAACCCCCGCACCGTCCCTTTTCTGGCCGTCAGGGTATGATTGATTTGCGTGATATTTTTATTCAAAACGAGCGGTTGAAGTTCTTCCAAACAAAACAGACGCTCAAGATATCCACGGACATCCTTGTGAGGTTTACGCTGTATCAGCTTTAATGCCGGGATGGGAGTCTCCAAAATATCAAATCGGCTGGTCATGCCTTGGCCGCCGTTTCGTATTCACAGACTTGTGCCAGACTCACCTTCGCCATATCAGCCGTCCCTTTCCAGGCCTTGTGCCATGCCAAAGTCTTGTCGAGAGCTGTTTTCAGATCCCAGCGTGGGTGCCAGCCAAGCCTTGCCTTGGCTTTGGAGCTATCCAGCTTTAAGCAATGAGCTTCATGAAGCTGCGGCGTTTTGTCGTCCTGCCACCTAAATCCAAAAACCTGGCCGCCAAGATATTCAATGATCCATCGCACGGGACGGGTGTCGGATTCTTCAGGACCAAAGTTCCAAGCTTCGTCAAAATCGCTGTCCTTTGTGCAAAGTTTTTCTGCAAGCATCAAGTATCCGGAAAGTGGCTCGAGCACATGTTGCCATGGCCGGGTTGCATTCGGCGAACGAACGATCAAAATCTGACCCGAATCAAATGCTCGCAAGAAATCGGGGATAAGCCGGTCTGTTGCCCAGTCTCCGCCCCCGATCACATTTCCCGCACGGGCGCTGGCTAACTGAACGCCGGCAGGTTCCAGAAATGATCTGCGATATGCGGCAGTGATCAATTCCGAGCATCCTTTACTACTGGAGTAAGGATCGTGCCCCCCCAGGGCTTCGCTCTCGCAGTAAGGCTTATCTTGCCCGTGATTTTCATAACATTTGTCAGTCGTAACGTTTACAACGGCGCGAACGCTCGGTGTATGTCGAACGGCTTCAAGTAAATGGATGGTGCCCAACACATTGACGGCATAAGTCTCCACCGGAGCGGTGTAGGAATATCGCACCAGAGGTTGAGCTGCCAAGTGAAACACGATATCGGGTTTGGCTAATCGCATGGCTTTGGCCAATGTCTCGGCATCGCGAATATCCGCAATCGTATTGCTTCTAAGATGTGATTGAATTTTGCAAATGGCAAAAAAATTGGGGGTTGTCGACGGGGATAGCGCAAAGCCATGAACTTCGGCTCCCATATTCGCCAGCCAGAGTGCCAGCCAGCCACCCTTAAATCCGGTGTGGCCTGTCAGGAAGACGCGCTTGCCCTTCCAAAAACCTCGATTCACGGCCACACTTTCCAGGGTGCTTTTCCGGAGGCCCACAATTGCTCGAGATAGTTCTTTTCCCGCAAGGTATCCATAGGCTGCCAAAACCCCTTGTGCTCATATGCCATCAGTTGTCCGGATTTCGCGAGCTGGGTCAGCGGCTCATCTTCCCAGATGGACAGATCGTTTGCGATCAGATCCAGGCACTTCGGCGACAGGACAAAAAATCCTCCGTTGATAAGCCCGCCATCACCGCGGGGTTTTTCCATAAATCCTGCCACTCTTTTTCCTTCCAAAAGAAGGGCTCCATAACGCCCCGGTGGTCTAACTGCCGCAATCGTTGCCCACGGGCCATGTTTTTTATGAAAAGCAATTTCAGCAGAAATATCCAAATCGGCGACCCCATCGCCGTAGGTAAAACAAAAGATCTCTTCATTTTTTACATAATCCGCCACACGCCTGAGACGGCCTCCGGTCATGGTATTTTCTCCGGTATCCACAAGCGTTATCTTCCACGGTTCAGCTTTCTGCCGATGTACTTCCATTTTATTGTTGGACATATCTAAAGTAACATCCGACATGTGGAGAAAGTAGTTGGCAAAATATTCTTTTATCACATAACCCTTGTAGCCGCAGCAGATCACAAAATCATTGATACCGTGCACAGAATAAAGTTTCAAGATGTGCCATAAAATCGGTTTACCGCCGATCTCAATCATCGGCTTGGGTTTCAAAGTGGCTTCTTCGCTGATGCGGGTGCCCAACCCTCCTGCAAGGATGACTGCCTTCATTTCAGATCCCTCCTCGGTTAAGCCTGGTCATGTGGGTTCGGTTTTTCTTTGGCATCGTCAAGATAGTTGCAAAGTTCAGAAAATGCCGCGCGAAACCTTGGCTTTGCTGCTAGCCACAAAAGATTCTGAGGAAGTCTGCAACCCCATCGCTTGCCATCGATTCCTTTCGCAGCCACTTCGCCCCGAAGCCGTTCGACTGTTCTTGGCGGATTGTAACTATTTAAAAATCCTCGTTTTCTGAGCTGCCATGCAACGACATTCAAAACTTCATCCGTTTTTCGCATAAAATTGCTTTTCAAGGCTTCCAGCGCATTATCCGAATCATTAATAATGGCTAGAACATCCTCGGGCCAATGCTGCTGCAGCCGCGAGTAGAAATACTTGGGCGGACAGCCCGTGGAAAAAAACACAGCATGTGCCGTATCCATAGCCAAGAAAAAAACTTTTTGATCCATTTCCTGTCCAGTACAAAATTTTTGATAAAACCCCCAAAGGTCATCACGATAGGCCTTATAATGCGAAAGAAATTCAGCGCTATTGTCCGCGAACCAGTAAAAGGTTTGCCACTTATCGCGGATAGGATCCGCTGGCCCACAGGCTTGGCGTGCTGCATAAAATTCCGAGAGGCGATGGCTTTTCCCCTTGAGCATAGCGGCGGTTGTTTGAAAAAGTTCCTGATAATGAAGGGTCGGGATATTTTTGACGAAAGAAAAAATATCCCGAAGGTTGGATGCCCGGTAAACTGCATAAAACATCGATTCATAACGCTGGAATAAACGGAAAACACGAGCACCGGGGTGATTCGCATCAATACCATGACTGCCATATTCTATTTGAAAGTGGATCTCATTGTTTGAAGGTCGAAAATTGAGATAGATTCCATCGGCGCAAACATAATCCGGGTGTGTTGATAAAAAAGCAAGCGCCTTTCGCAATGCATCGTGAAAAATCACATCATCGTCGGCACAAATGGCACCATAGTGCGTTTGAACCAAACTCAACCCCTCAAAAAGTTTGGTAGCCACCGGCATCGAGGATGGAAAAACAATATGCCGATAGCTCTCTCCGCAGGAAGCGACCAGTGCCTTGTTTCCATTCCGAATCGCTTCATGGCTCGAATCAAGCACGAGAAAGCGATTCTGCATGTTGGCCTGATGGTAGTAGGCCAACAGTCGCTTTAAGTGTACCGGCCGATTGTAAGTCGGTATGATCAATGTCAGATCGTGCAAAATGTCCTCAGCTAATGATAGCTTCTAAATCTTAGCAACTAATTCAGTCGCGAACTTGCGATAAGCGATTGTCTAAGGTTTTATCAGCATCCCCTGTCCTGTCGGAAGATTTAAAATCTTAGTTCCCCTTGATGCAGCAAACGCATCATGGGCTGACTTTTGAGCAATATAACCACTCCACCCGTAGTCGTCAAAAAGAACAATAGCCCCTGGAACGAGTTTTTCCCAGAAATATTCGAGTGCGGCTTTTTCAGGAACTGAAATATTCATATCCAACATTAAATAACATACCTTATCGATCGGTTGCGACGGGAGTACGTCGGGAACTTTTCCCCGTACAAGGTGTACACTTGGATAGGGGTTGAAATTTCGCTTAACAGTCTCGAAACATTCTTCATAATCTGAGTTTTGGAGGTGGAGGCCCATTGCGCGCTCTTCAGGAAGAACTTGCTCGTCAGGAATTCCGCAAAAAGTATCGAAGAGATAAAAATTTTTTCGTGTATCGTTGAACTTTATGTAATTGCAAATGGCCAAGGACATGATGCCAGTATTGGTTCCACATTCAACAAAGTCTCCGCTAAGATGTTTTGCGTGCCAGGCCGCCCAACAGCAGACAAGTATTCGCCATTCGATGTGAATGTCCTGTGACGATAATGTTGCGCCGCCGATTCTATGTCCGGAGTTGATACCTGCCCGGTATGCCTTCATAAATTCCTTATCCTGAAGAAAATCCGTATTCCTGAACCAAACTCTCAAATAGTCTGAGTCGTATGAAGGCGTCCCCCATTTGGGGTTTTTGGCGGGCGTTGCTTCAATCGCCGGCGGTTTCTTCCGGAGCTCATTATCTTTTGAAAAGGTTTCAAACCCATTTATTGGATATATTTCCTGTAACCTCATCTCAGTATAACGCACCACATCTTCCGGACCGCCGGCGACTACGTATAACACCCCATTTGTTGTTCTGGCCGGAGCCGTCACGTAGAATTCAAAAATTTTTTCTTGCGTTGTTACTTCGAATATTTGGATAGAACTGGAAATAAATTTTCCTGAGTTTGTCCAGTTAATCTGAAAACGCCCGCTTGCCTTGGGCGTGCCCACACTCGAAGCTCGCGATGTCACTTTGAATTGCTGGTTCGATTGGGCGGAAAATTGCTGCGCGAAAACATTGGAATTATCATTCCCTGGTCCCACAACGACTCCCGGACCATGCCCGATTGCTTGGGCGTATCCAGGACCCCAACCTTGCGATATTTCGAATAATGGAGAGGTATTAACCTGCCGTTTGATTTGTATCAACACAATAAAACCCTTTGTTTTCGTAATGGAAGAATTCAAAAATCATGGCCTACGAATTGTTAAATGCCGAAACTTTGTCGCGAGTAATATCAATTGCCAGCATCGGAACACCCACCATTCCATGTCGATCGCCCGATGTAATGCTGTGAAGCAATAGCGCCTCATGTATAACATCAATAGCTGCACTACTAATCTGAACGCCGTCATGGAATGCTGCTAAAATCATATATTCCCCGACCGCTATCAAAGGCATCATAAAACGGAATTGTGCCGAAATAACCTCACCCGGCTGCAGGGAGAAGTCATGCTCCCCCATGACCTCGTGGGTATTTTCGCCAACCAAAGGAAGTCCAAGGTTGTTTTTCAACTGAAAACCGAGAATGGGCCGTTTGATAGCCTTTTCTGCTATAGCCCTGATCGTAAGCCGAACAATTTCGCCGCCGAGAACCGAAGACAAGGCCGCTCCTTTATCATCAGTAATTGTTACGCTAAAAATTTTTCCTCCCCCCACAGCACCGCTTGCAATAATCGAATCCATCGTGCTCGAAGCAGGCTCATAAATCTCAACTCGAGGCAGTCGAGACGCCAATAATTTATTGTGTTCCGAATGTGGCAAATAGTGCTTTTTTAAAGCGGCCAGGTCCTTCCCTGAGACACTAATATGTTTTGTCTTGGTCCGAACTAATAGTTTCTCTTTGATTCCAAGATCTTCTTTTTTTATTTTAACCGCAATGTCTTTTTTAGAATCAGTATTTTCTTTTGCCAAGCCTTCAATACCTTCATTTTGCAGTCTTTCTGAGTTTTTTCGGACAACAGCATCCATATAGGATTGACATACTTGTTTAGCAGTGCCCATTTGGACGATGCGACCATGGTCCAACCAGACTGCATGACTGCACAGGCTCATGACATCCATAGCCGAATGAGAGACAAAGAGAAACGTTCCGCGTTTGAGGAAGGATCTGATGTGGCGCATGGCCTTTTGCACAAAAAAGGCATCTCCCACAGCAAGAGCCTCGTCCGAAATCATAATGTCCGCGTCGACGTGCATCATGATCGCAAAGCCAAGCCGCGCACTCATACCGCTAGAATATGTCTTGACCGGCTGATCGATAAAATCTCCGATGTCAGCAAATTCCACAATTTCTTTATATCTTTCATTCAACTGCTTTTGGGTAAGACCAAGAAGTGCCCCTTTGACGTAGATATTATCACGGCCAGTAAAATCTCCACTTACTCCGCTCCCGTAATTGAGAATTGCAACCTTGCCATCAACCTCAACGGTTCCCTCCGAGGGACGCAGATTGCCGGATATGATTTTGAGCAAAGTCGATTTTCCACTGCCATTGACACCGATAAAACCCCAGGCCTCTCCTTTTCGGATTTCGAAGGAAATATTATGCAGTGCGTGGAACTCACGGTAACCTTTTGCTTGTTCGTTCTCTCTTTTCCACGACGAGGGCAAGAAAGAATTCCATATGCCTTTGAGCGGAAAAATCAGCCGTTCTCGCGGAGATTTCCATAGACGGTAAATCTTAGTCAAATTGGTGACACGGACAGCTATTGGATCAGCGCTCATTTAAAATTCCTGGAAAGTAAGAAACATAATCTACATAACATCCGCAAAAGCGGACTTCGTTTTCATGAAAATAAAATGCCCAACGACAAAAACAAATAACGAAAAACCAAGAATCACTGCCAGAGACATCAAACTAGGCCACCTTCCGTAGAGAAAACATCCGCGTGCATTTTCGATGATAATAGCTATGGGATTAATTTCTATAACCCACCGTAGCTTCTTTGGTACCATGCTCATAGGGTAAAAGATCGGACACAAAAACATCAACATAAGCGTCACTGGCGAAACAAGTCCAGCAATGTCCCTGAAAAAAACGGCCAATGCCGAAAGTCCCCATGATACGCCAATGGCAATTAAGAAAATGCATAAAACGTAGAATGGAATGCAAATGATACTCCAGGGCAGACTTCCTTTGGCAAAAAGGAGCGCCAGCGTCGACAGAACCAAGCCGATCACCTGAGTAAGCTGCGCGTTCAGTACGGAAGTCACCGATAGGATCTCGAGCGGGAATGAAAGAGTTTTGACGTAGGTGGCGTTAGAGCCGATAAGAGATGGTGCAGAGCCGATATTTTGTGCTAGAAAGTTAAAAAAACCCAATCCAATAAAAAGGGCGAGTGCATAATCAATCGGCGATTCGGTGGCAGACTGCAAAAATTTCCCCCCCAGAATTCGTCCGAAAACAAAATAGAAGATAGAGAGCATAATTAGCGGCAGGAGAACCTGCCAGGTCAAACCGAGATAGCTGGCTTGATATGTTGCTTTAAAATCCCGGATTGTCATGGTTGCAATTAAACTGCGATACTTGAAGAGATCCTGGAAAATGCGCCAGGGCATAAGCTGGCGCCATTTAAAGGCTTCTGCATCGCTAGTATGAATGACTTTGCTCATGGGATTCCATTTCACTAAATTGTTTTAGGAAAACAGGAAGCGACTTCGGTTTTCTAAAGTTTCCTTGATTTTCCCGTCAATTTTTTATGCATACACTCGAAGATTAGCGTGCATTGTATCATAAAAAAAATGATGGCCTGCCATGAAAAAACAAAAGGGTCGGAGTAAAACTAAACAGCCACAAACGAGCATTAATCCTCCTTTTTTTGGGAAAGAAATGTGTTATCATTCAGTCAAACAATTCAGATAAAAAGTTTTACACGATCTTCATGGGCGTGAAATCTTGCCCAGATTGTTGGAAAGCTTAAGGAAAATTCGATGCTTTATTCTTGTCTCTCCAAAACCGCAGCTTATTTTTTCCGCAACAGGAGCCGGCCCGCGAATTTCTGGGAAAAGGTCAGGAAGAATCGCCCACTATTTTTTGTTCATATTCCGAAGACCGCCGGACACTCTGTTTATGATCTCCTGAAGAGGAACTATCCTAAAGATGCTGTTGTAATGCCCTACCAAGGAGTGGAAGGCAACCTAAAGACATTGCTCAGCTTGACGGCTGATGAGCAAAAAAAAATCAAAGTTGTTGCAGCACACATGCCGGTAGGGCTTCATAAGCTGTTTGGCGAATGCACTTACATGACATTTCTTCGGGGACCTTTGGACCGGGTTCTTTCGTCCTACTATTTCAGCGCTGAAAGCCAAGATGCGCCCACTTATTTTTCTGAAAATTGTCAAAACAAAACATTGCTACAATTTGCGGAAAATTTTGACAATGTCATGACACGTTTTCTCATTTCCTGCGAATTTACCGAGGCAACTTTCTGGTTGTCTGGAGAAACGAACCCTTTTGTCAAACGCACTTCTTTTCTGGGCCTAGAATGCGACAAACCCACCGCAGTACGCACGATCGCTCTGCGCCAGTGGAACAACCCGTACTCGGCGACACGTTATCCGTCGATTGGCGGTGTGAAAAAAGTCTCGGTGGAATACTCCGAAGATTGTTTTACCGCCGATATTCGAACGGCAGCCTTGCTCACACTGAAACAGGGCCACGGCATGTACTTTTACTCGATCCCAGACTGCGAGAAAGCCCGATTTTGGAGAATACGTGCTCTGTCTGGACCCCAGACTGCTCGTTGGGGTGTAGTAGCTTTGAAATTCTTCGAACAAGAAAGACGCTTGATTCCGGTCAACGGCTACGAAGATATCTCTGCTAAAGGCGTTCCTATTTGTAGCAGCGCCATGCAGAAATTCCCGGCAAAAAATGCATTCGATGGCCATGATCGCAGGGCGCTATGGCAAATTCCACCCGGTTCTTTGGAAAGGAGACATTGCGAAGAAGCGATAGAAAATTTAAGGGAACGTTTCCTCATTGGTTTGACAGAGAGATACAACGAATCAGTTGATTTGATTGGCAGTTTACTCGGTTGGACCGATAAACCCATAAAACGACTTAATGCGGGTTCCAGTAAACGCAATGTCACCATCTTGTCGAATTATGAAAGAAAGGAACTGGCCAAAATAAATCGTTTCGATCTAATTATTTATCAATACGCCCGGAAGCTGTTTCAGTCAGATTTGGACTATTTGCGCAAGCATAGATAAAGCCTACACCGCCAGAATTTCCGGCAAGAGTTCCGTTCTATTGAATTTCTCCCCCATTTGTCAAATAGCCGACAGAACCATCTTCAAACTCGGCGAGCAACAAAACGTACCGCCATTCCAGTGAGTTTACCGGCAAGACGGCATTGATTTCGAAGCCGACTAATTTTCCCTTGGAGCCGAATTCCTTTCTAATAATTGACGGCCTGACGCTCTCGACAAGGCCACCGTCTAAAAACAAGTGAATGTTGTTAACTTTATCTTCCGGTGATTTCCCCGAGGCCCATCCGGAAGCGATGATTTGATTGGAGATCTTTTCCATCCGCTCAACAGATCCCCAAGTCCCGTTTCTTAGTTGACGGTCCGCAGAAGATATTTCGACCGTGGCTCCATCCGTCTCCTCCCGTAAACGTCCTTCCGCAAACGGCAAGCCTGAAGCTGCCCCGTCTTTGATGAGTGCGCTTCTCAGCTTGTTCGCGGTAGCACCTACGATTCCCATTTTTTCAATACCACTTGACGCCATCTTTTCAAGAGTTTTCAGGACGTCTATTTGGGTCCTGTCTTGGCTGTTTCCGCCATTCGGCGTATTCGACAAACACCGCGCCAAAAAGAGAGCTTCTTTAGGAACATATTTCATTTTTAGAGCTTTATTTATCGTTTCGATTATAAGTTGGCGATCATCAACATGTCGCAAATAATCAAACAGCTCAAGAAACTCACCCAGAGCTATTGGATCGGGAGCTTTTAGCAGGGCGTGTATTTTGTTTGTTACGGAATCCCTGAAATCCGTGCCGTCTTCACGCACAAAGAACATCTCCGCGACGGGTCTAGATGCATCGGCGTGCAGTGCTTTGAGCTTTGCCTTCCAACCGGAGGGCATCACAGGCGCAGCGTAATTCATTCCCTCCATAAGCGCCTCAATAGGCTGGCCAAAATAATTTGAGGAATAAAAATTTTGGATTTTTGATTTATCAATCCATTTCATATAAAAGTCGACATACTCGGTACTCATCTCCTGTAACGAGCCGGTATTTACCAGCAGATCGATAGGCAGAACGAGTGAGGCGTCCATGTTTGCGATGGGCATCAAAATGATCCGAGCACCCGCACTAATCTCCTTTGCAATATCAGTGTCGCGGTGTGCATAAACAATCTTGCAACTTTCTTCGGAAAAATTCGCTCGAAGATACGTTTCTGCATAATAGAGGCTTTCGGGGAAGTCGATATCGATGTAGCACTTGGGCCGATGCAGGCCGTTCGTCATCCAAAGACGCGCCGGGGCTCCATAACCTCCGCCAATTTCGGCAACAATTGCAGGGGACACGAACAAAAGGCAACGCATCACATGCGTGATATGATTGTAGAGCGGACTGCTAACCAGACGATCATTCAGGACGGTGATCGTGTCCGGATTCGAGAGTTCGCTTTCTGCAAATGTCGTTATAGCATTCCCCAACCGAGGAAAAATGCGTAATAAAATCTTTTCCATATTTCGTGTGTGTTTTACAAGAGCTGGGCCGGTCATTCTGCATTCAAATCCGACACCGCTTCTTGGGGACTGAATGGCATGTATTACTTCAATGGGGGTTCTGAAATAATTTACCCATTTCATGGCGTTTTGCCTATAGGCATGCCACCTCCATCCAGGGTCAGGAAGTGGAACGTTCCGGCTTGTTGCGGAAGCTAGTTGTAGATTCTGACGGGCCAATCGCAAAATGGAACTGTTCATCAGGTTTCCCTTGGTTGTATTAATAGATGCGCTCTGGTTGGTTTTTTCTTGAGCAAAAATAATTGCATTAGGGCTTGATAAAATACCTGCCGGTTATATCCACGGTCGACATAAAGGGCACCCCACCCCTTGCGGCAAAATATTCCTGGATGGCTTTTCTGCAACCGCCGATACACCAATCATCGATAATCACAAAACCGCCGGTTTTTACTTTTGGATACAAATACTCCAAAGAAATCCTATAGGAATCATATAAATCTCCGTCTAAGCGCAAGATCGCTAACTCTTCTATTTTGTCAATCGCCTTTGGTATTGTATCCTGGAACCATCCCTCATAAATCATCAACTTGTCAGTTGGATGGCCTATCTTATCAACAAGAAGCTTCCGAAAAGTTTCCTTCTCAGCACACAACGCGTTAATGGGCCTGAGATTTCCCCTGGATTCTTCTTTAGAGATTTTAAAAGTCTCTTCCATATTTAGATAGCGCACATCAAAATCCTTTTCACCAATCGGCTCGGGTAATCCAATGAAGGAGTCAAAAGCATGAATCATTCTCGGTTTATTGCCGAATTTCGAAGAAACCAGAGACATCAGCGCGGTAGCTCCCCCCTTCCACACCCCCGCTTCAGCAAAGTCCCCTGTTATTCCCTTCTGTTCGCAATTTCGCACAATATCGCACAGGCTGATCAGGCCATCGTAAGTGACCATCGTGTAGTCACGAATCAAAGAGATGAATTCCTTATAAATATTTTCTTCATCGTACCCTCGCGACAGAGCACCAAAATTCTCTCTCACATACGGATCGGACAAATGAATGTGGCTTGGGCAAAATCTAACGGCTTGACCCACTATTGATTTCTTCTGATTTGTTTCATCCAGGAGATTCAGCTCTTTTTCTATTTCGTTGCCTAGAACTTTGGCTTGCTTTTCCTGGGATTCAAGATAGGTCTTGATAGACTCTTTGACGCGTTCTTTAATCGATCGCAACATGATTTCCTTTCTCAGAATTCAAAATTTATTTTCAGTTATAACTTTTGGAAACACCGGGTTGTTCCATCCAGAGTCCACAAATACGGTGAAAAGTCATTTTTCTCAAAATACTCCATAACAGCTTTCCGGCAACCGCCAAAAACCCAATCATCAATGATCACAAAGCCGTTCTTAACAACCTTAGGGTAAAGATACTCCAGGGCAATCCTGTATGAATCGTACAGATCCCCGTCAAGCCGGAGAATTGCGATACTCTCAATGCTGGAATTCGCGGCAGGAATACTTTCCTGGAACCAACCTTTGTGTATGGATACCTGATTTTTGGGATATCGGAGCTTATCGAACAATAGTTTTCTGACGTCATTTTCAGAGGCTACTAACATGCCTATAGGTTGTAGCACACCCTGGGCAGTCGCCTCAGTTACAGCAAAAGTCGGTTCGAGATAACCATCAAAATCCTTGCTGGCGATAGGCTGCGGAAGTCCCTGAAATGAGTCAAAGACATGAATTTTTCGTGGTGATTTTCCAAAATACTTGGAGCCTTGGGCCATTAATCCAGCACAACCACCTTTCCATACACCCACCTCAACGTAATCTCCAGGGATTCCCGCCCGTTCACAATAACGAACCATACTAAGCAATCCGCACAAACCATCGTATGTTACCATCGTATAACCTTGTACGGCGAGAATCATCTCCTTAAAGGTCACTTCATCATCGTATCCTCGAAAAAGATTTCCATATTGTGAACGAGTCACAGGATCTGACAAATGTATCAGTTTTGAAGGAAATCGTGGAATTTGAGGGGGTTCGGGCGCAATTTCGGCGGATGAGCCTGAGTGGGACAGCAATGTCATCTCGGTATATCGCACGACATCTTTTGGCTTATCCGGCACGACATAGATCGTTCCAGACACCGTTCCGGGCGGAGCGATCACATAGTGTTCAAAAATTTTTTCTTCCGCTGTTACTTCAAAAGCTTTGATGGAGGCAGAAAGAAATTTTCCCGAACTTTCCCAGTTAATTTGGAAACGTCCCCTTGCCTTAGGTTTCCCCACGCTCGATGCCCGGGCCACGATTTTGAATTGCTCCATCGGTTTTGCTGAAAATCGTTGAGCAAAGACGTTCGGGTTATTAGAGCCGGGCCCTACAACAACCCCGGGGCCCTTCCCCTTGGCCAACGTAAACCCAGAGCCCCAACCCTCAGGTTTATCAAAGAGTGGCGACTTATTAATTGTCACAAGCGGCGTTTTATTCAATGGCATGAATTCCTCCTATTGGGGATCTATTATCACAGTCATCCATTAACGTACTGGATTTTTGATTCGTCCTACATCTTTCCAAGCAATCTCATTTCAGTATAACGCACCACATCTTTGGAACCATCTCCCACCACATATAAGGTTCCAGCTACCGCACCCTTCGGTGCGTGCACATAAAATTCAAATTTTTTTTCTTGATCGGTTACTTCAAATGACTCGATGGAAACCGAGATGAATTTATCCTGTGAGTCTGTCCAATTAATTTGAAAACGACCTCTTGCCTTGGGCGCAACCACGCTTAAGGCCCTTGCGATGACCTTGAACGGTTGATACGGCTTCGCCAGAAACGATTGTGCAAATACATTGGGGTTTTCTGTGCCTGGTCCGACAACAACGCCTGGGCCATCCCCTTTGGCCAAAGCAAAGCCGGGTCCCCATCCTTGTGGTGATTCAAATAACGGAGAGAGATTAATCTGGACAGTGAATATGGAGGTAGTTGCTCCAGTCGCATGATTTTTTATTCTTATCTTCTGGTGTAAATAGCTTCCGAAACTAACCAAAAAAAATATTAAGATCAAGAAGGTGCAAACGCTCACGATAATCTTGATTTTAGGCCGCATGATCGCCATTCTCCGTTTGAAGAAACCACTTTGAAGTGGTTTCTAAGTTTTTTGTGGTGATGGAAGCATATCAGACTTC